>Ga0206131_10006627_pt1 | contig 11794 bp, 11 predicted proteins | sample Helgoland_Spring_FD_148636 | JGI IMG/M metagenome (GOLD analysis project Ga0206131, IMG submission 148636) | Pelagic subsurface seawater microbial communities from Kabeltonne, Helgoland, North Sea - Helgoland_Spring_Bloom_20160517_1 | ecosystem: Environmental > Aquatic > Marine > Epipelagic ... | reverse complement strand
CGCCATCCGAGACGCCATCGACGACCTCACGCCAAACGACTGCAGGAGCTACTTCACAGCTGCAGGCTATGAAACAGAATGATGGGAATCTGCTCTAGGTTGGCGGCATCGTTTTCGCTGGCGATGACGATTTTGGCCGCCCGGCCAGCACCCGCCAAGCTGAATGCAGCTTCATCGGGTGCGGCACGATCAAACACCACGGCCCCGGCAGCGCTTAAGTCTTCATCAGGCTCTGGGGCTAATAGAACAACACTTCGGCCAGATTTCAGCAGGTTCGCAGCCAGTGCGCGCACCCCTGGATTCAGGCCAGTGATAATGACATGACCGCTGAGTGAGCCGGCGCGCCAACGCCTGAAATCCGCCCGGACGGTGGCCCCGATAGCGGCCGCTGCGACCATCAAATACAGCAATACGATGCTAACCCGCGCCCCATGGATTTGCCACGGCAGGAAGTGGCCGTCAGCGTCCTCGTGGCGGAGCTCGGTTTCCAAGCTGAACAGGATCAATGCATCAAAGAAGTTCTGCGATAAGTTCTGCGGCGCACCAAAGGCTATGTCATACCGTTGGAACCCCCAGGTCCCAAGCAGGACGATGGTAATGAGTGCGGCTAAGCTCACATACCACGCCGCCGTTCCTGGCTTGCCAAGCAGTTTCATGAAGCTGTTGGTTCCATCATGCGCCGGGCGTCAGCTCACGTTCACTAAAGATCATATTCCATATCAGTATATCATCCGCCATGATCAGTGTTGTCCGCGCATTCAATTCTCGCAACGTGAGGCGGGCAGGCCTGAACCGCTCGTACTCATACCGGTCGCGGAGTTCGGCTATCCGCCCAATCATTCGTTCTGACTGACGTACCGCGCTCTTAAAATCGCCAATCAAGCGAATTCCGAACAATGAAGCGCCGATAGCAGGCAGTACGCCGCCAGCATAGGTCGCCAAAGATTTCCATTTGTAGAGAGCTGCATAGCCCGAACCATCAGATGTGGTTTGTGCGAAGAACGCCCCGAGGAAATACAGGCCAATCAAGAACGCAGCCCCTAAACAAGCGAGACAAATCAATTCAAGCCTATGGTCAAGTGCCTCGAGCAGCCCATGCGTACGTTCGTGGTACTCTTCCTGCGCTCCAAGCTCCTCAACAATTGCGACGTCGATGGCCCTCTGCAGCTGATCCTGTCCAACGACACCCGTTGGCAACTCAATTTCGCGGAGGCTTGCGCGAATGTACCATGGTAGCCGGATCTGGTGCCGTTGCAGCCCTGCTTCATCCGTGTGGGTTGACCGCCGATAGGGTGCGCCGCCAATGATGAAATGCAGTCGGCTTGGCCGCAGGATTTCAGCAAGGCTTCTCCCAGTCATCCAATGCTCTTGCCATCGTTGCTTACGTCCCATGATTGTGATGAAAACCATGACGGCCAGGATAAGAAGCTCCACGCTTGTGGTCATAGATTTGAATAGAAGCGACGGGCAAAAAGTTCCTGCCGTAGCAGGGCAAGCATCAAACGCTTGCTCAACCCAGACTCCCTTGTCATGCGAAATGAAAAGCGCCATTAATCCCGCCGCGACCGCGAGCGCAGCCAAGAGGAAGTTGCCAACGTAAGCGCTTCTGAACCTGTGTGCGTTTTGCAAAGCGATGTTGTCAGCTCTGACTTAGCGTTCGAGTAGGCTCTCCCGTAAACTAGCCGCATATTTCTGCCCGCCGATATCCTTGGCAAGGGCCATTGAGGCAGACCAAGCCGCCCTGTTCTCCGCGAGCCGCAATTCCAGCCGTCCGGATGGACGTCGCCAAGCGAGCGCAGATACGACGAAGTTGTATACGAACGCGTAGGAGCGCTTACGCAACTTCAGTTTCCTAAACCCCTGAAGACCTTCCAGCGCTAATCCAGTCGTCGGGGCGGCCAGGATGCTTAGGAGATTGCCGCGTAGATCATCCGCCGCCGTATTGTCCTGCCCGTCCAGTGCGATCGGGTCCCAGGCGAAATCAGCCTCCGGGTTGTCGGGAGGATTGTTATCTTTGTAACGATGCAATGTGCCATGTTGGATCCAGATAATTTCAACACCGCGCCGCTGGGCCTCTGCCACTATATCCGTTGTAGAGCCTGCCGGTTCATATGCGATTCTGTTGGTTTTTTTGTCTCGTTCTTGGCCATTCCATACGACGATCAGCACATCGACATGCGCTATCATCAGATATCCAGCGCGGCGGAAGGCCTCATCTTTATCAGTGGTCAGCTCATGATCCAGCGCCAGGTTGGATCGCAACATATCGGGCTCAAACCAGGCTTCGAAATCTTGCCTGAAATCAGACTCTAGGTGTTCCAGATACTTTTCCTTTTTTGCTGGAAGGATCGCATGGATGGAGTAGCCAGCTTCTTTGGCGGCCTTGCTTGCAATCTGACTGGCACCGGGGGCTAAAGTGGTCATGAAACGAAGATTAAAGCCGTCTTGCTTGTAAGGCGTTTCGTTAGCTGAATAACGCCCGTTCTCCGCGTTGGCACCGTCCATCGTTTCCGTGACGAATTTCAGTGCGCCTTTAATATTTTGTAGGAGCGTTGCCTGGTCCCAGTGTTCCAGTTTCTCTGGCAAGTGCCCCGCAATGCCGACACGCATTGTCAGTTTCGGTGGAATAAATGCGCTTTCTGTCATTGGTTGGATAGCTCCCCCGGTTTTGCCCAAAACCTCTGATCCAACTTGTACGATAGTGCGGGATGGGATGGCGGAGCAAGGCGATGATTTCGTGTTTCGCGACGGGCGCGCATCCGTTAGGTTTGGTTGAGCCGTTGAATGCAGGGAACAGCAAATGTTTGGGACTGATAGCGTTATTCGTGACTACACCGTGGCGCGGAATGACTACCGCAATGTCATGCCTGAGACGTTCAATTTCGCTTTTGACGTGATCGACGTGCGCGGCGCTAAGCATGACAAAACAGCGTTGATCGCCGTTGGCCCGGATGGCGCGCGCACGGGTGATGTCTCCTATTCCGATCTGTCACGCCAATCTGGTCAATTCGCCAATGGGCTGAAGCGGCTTGGCTTGGCTAAGGGCGATTTCGCCTGTGTGGTGATAGGCCGAATTCCGGAATGGTACGGGGTGCTGTTCGGTTGCATGAAGCTAGGCGTTGTCTCCATGCCCGGCACCAATTTATTGACAGCGAAGGACATCGCCTATCGCATCAACCAGTCCGGTGCCAAAGCGGTCATTGTCACGGAGGAGCATTGCGAGAAAGTTGAGGCAATCCTGGCGGAATGCCCGACGCTCGCGCACAAAATCGTCATAGGCGACGCACGGGATGGCTGGCTGAATTTCCGGGAGATGTGTGCCGCTGAAAGCCCAGAAATCAGCCAGGCAGAGTGCGGGCCGTTCAAATCAACCGATATGATGATGGCCTATTTCACGTCTGGCACGACGGCACTGCCGAAAATGGTACCGCGGGACTTTGGCTATGGGCTGGCGCATGCGGCGACAGGCCTGTTCTGGATGGACCTCAATGAAGATGACATCCACTGGACGCTGACTGATACCGGCTGGGCCAAGGCTGCGTGGGGCATGCTATTCCCGCAATTGCTCCTGGGCTGCACGATTGTGCTGTTCGACGGCAAGGGCTTCGATGTGGACCAGCATTTGAACATGATCAAAGATCTGCAGGTGACAACCTTCTGCGCGCCACCCACGGTTTATCGCCTGTTCGCGCAACAGGATTTGTCGAAATATGATGTCTCCAGCCTCCGCCGTTGCTTAGGCGCGGGTGAACCGCTGAACCCTGAAGTCATCCGCTATTGGGAAACGCACACCGGCACTGTCATCGCCGACGGGTATGGCCAGACGGAAACAATCAATATCGTCGCCAACTTCCCTGGCCAGGAAACCAAGTTTGGCTCCATGGGCCAGCCGGTTCCTGGTTTCGATATCGATGTGGTGGATGATGACGGCAACCGCTTGGCACCGGAAGAAGTCGGCCATATCGCCGTCCGCACAGATACGGGCGGGGCTTGGCCGCCGGGTCTATTTGACGGCTACTTGAAATCTGACGGCGGCGTTGCCCGGGATGCATTCCGCAATGGCTGGTACTACACTGGCGATACGGCCCGGAAAGATACAGACGGCTATCTTTGGTTCGTTGGCCGCGCGGATGATCTGATTTCGTCTGCCGGGTATCGGATCAGCCCGTTTGAAGTGGAATCAGCGCTGCTGGAGCATCCAGCGATTATGGAAAGTGCGGTTGTTGGCCATCCGGACCCGACCCGCGGCCAGGTCGTCAAAGCGTTCATCATTCTGGCGGACGGGCGGAATGGCAGCCCGGCGCTGGCGGAAGAAATTCAGGATTTCTGTAAAGACCTAACAGCACCCTACAAATACCCGCGGGTGATTGAATTCGTGAATGAACTGCCGAAAACGATATCTGGCAAAATCCGGCGGGTGGAGCTTCGGGAAGGTGGCGAATAACCGCTAACTGCTTGCCCCACGGCAGAATGCACCTTAAAAAAAGTTCCCATGCGCGCTGCAATTGTTGGGGAAGCGTGCAGTAAACACGCATAACCAATCAATGAGGGAGGCGAGACATGGCCTACAAGATTACCGAAATCGAAGGCATTGGTCCAAAATACGGCGAGACGCTTGGTAAAGCTGGCATCAACACCACCGATGACCTGCTGGATAAATGCGCCGACAAGAAGGGCCGCAAAGCCACAGCGGGTGACACTGGCCTGACAGAATCCCAACTGCTGAAATGGGCGAATATGGCGGATCTGATGCGCATTAGCGGCGTTGGTGAAGAATATTCAGAACTGTTGGAAGCGGCTGGCGTTGATACTGTCAAAGAGCTGAAAATGCGCCGCCCGGATAACCTCACCGCCAAGATGAAAGAGGTGAATGAGGCTAAAAAGCTCACGCGCCAAACGCCGTCTGAAAGCCAGGTTACTAAGTGGGTTGAACAGGCCAAAACGCTTGAGCCTAAGATCAGCCACTAAGGCTTCCCTCACTTTCTGCAGGCCTCCCCCCTCTCTCCAGCCCGTCCCGGTGTGGGGAAGGGATCAGGGAGAGGAGGGGGAGAATTGCGGAAAATGAACCAATACCCGAAGGAACCACCCCCATGGCCGGCGTGAAACGCATTCCAGCGGATGTCATCCGCCGTCAGCTTGAAGCCGTATTTCGGACCTGGGGCATGGCCGAAGACCGTATCGCCACGACGGTTGAAGTGATGGTCGCGACGGACCTTTCCGGCGTGGACAGCCACGGCCTTGGCATGCTGCCGTCATACGCCGATCGGCGCAGGCGCGGCATCATGAATATGCAGCCGGACCTCAAAATCGTTCGTGAGAAACCGGCGGTGGCGCTGATCGATGCGGACCGCTCCATCGGCCATCCGCCTTCGGTCATGGCAATGAAGCTCGCGGTTGAGAAGGCGCGGGCCTGCGGGGTTGCTGCTGTCGGCGTGCGCAATTCCAATCACTTTGGTGCGGCTGGATATTACAGCCGCATGGCCGCAGAAATGGGCATGGTCGGCATGGCCATGACCAATGCGCCCGGCGCTGCCATGGTGCCAACCTTTGGCCGGGAGGCCATGCTTGGCACCAACCCGATTGCGTTTGCAGCACCAGCAACCAAGAACCCGCCATTCTCCCTGGATATGGCGACGACGACCGTGGCGTTCGGCAAGCTCACAATCTCCAAGCGCCTGGGCAAAGCGATCCCAGAAGGCTGGGCGTTGGATGAAGATGGCCAATCGACCACCAATGCCGATATCGCCCACGCGGCCCGGCGCCAACTCCCGCTCGGCGGGGACCGTGAGCGCGGCGGCCACAAAGGCTACGGCCTTGGCACAATGGTCGAAATTCTGTGCGCCGTGTTGACGGGTGCCTGGGCGGACGGTGTGGATGACGAAGGTCGCCCCAAGCATACTGATTATGACGTTGGCCATTTCTTCTTCGCAATAGACCCAAGTCTTGTCCGCGCCGATGGCGAATTCGAGGACGATATGGACCGAATGATGGATATGCTGCGCGCCACGCCGCCAGCAGATCCATCAAAACCGGTCATGGTGGCAGGCGATCCTGAAGTGAAGGAAACGGCGGAGCGCACACGCCTTGGCATCCCTGTCGCCGATATGTTGATTGAAGAAACCCGCGTTGTCGCCGAAGAATGCGGCGCTGAGTTTTTACTTGTTTAATGTTGAATCAAAGTGGGAATGACATTTGACGCTGGTAGGTCATGCATGACGAGAACCTCGCCATGCATGTGTATCCTAGATCAATATTATCAAAGTCAATATGATGACCACTGAAACAAAGTTATTAGCTTTAAATTTCATTTTACTCTCCAGTTGATGTTACTCTACAAAAATATTTCCCTCTTTAATGTAATAAGGTGCATATTTCAACGAAATATCTTAGTGCAATACATATTATATACTACATAACAATCCCTCTTTCTAGAAAGTTATAATGTTATTATAACATTGATCATGATTTTTGTTAAGTCATAGACCAAAAGAAACAACACTTTCCGGAGTTTTATATTGTTCCAGTGCATTCTCTTGCCGAAATGAACTTGATTGGTTGTTATTCTCTTGGCGTAACGCCTAAAATGGCGCCAGAATGGTCGCCATGGGATATCTGACGCGCACATTTCCGCTTTTCGCCGCGCTTTCAGCTACGATCATGCTGGCGCCAATGCATGCCTCCGCCGATCAGAATGATCCGGTGTTGGATGGCCTGTTCAAGCAATTGCAGGCGGCCCCGAATGTCCATGCTGGCCAGGCACTGGACCGTGAGATCTGGCAAGCTTGGCTGCGCCATGAAGATGACCGCACGGAATCACTGCTGACGCTGGGTGCGTCTGCCATGAACCGGGGCCGGATTGATGTGGCGATGGGTGCATTCAACGAAGCCATTAAGCGCCATCCAGACTTCGCAGAGGCCTGGAACAAGCGGGCCACGCTGAAATTCTTCACGGGCGACCTTGAAGGCTCTGTCGCGGATTGCGCCCAAGTATTGAAGTTAGAGCCCCGTCATTACGGCGCGCTTTCCGGTCTTGGCATGATCTATATTACGCTGGAAGACTGGGGCGGTGCTATCCGCTGGATTGAAGCCGCGCTCGCAATTAACCCGCACATGCCCGGTGCCCGCGCTGCGCTGGCGGAAGCCCGCAAAAAGTTCGCAGCGGAAGAAACCTGAACCTATCGCCCAAACATAGTGAAAGCCTGACCCATGACCATGAAGCTTTACGGCATTCCCGGCAGCCGCGCCGCCCGCAATATCTGGGCGCTGGAGGAAACCGGCCTGCCATACGAACGGATCGATGTGGTGATGCGGAAGGAAACGGGCACGCCTGAATTCCTGGCCGTCAACCCCAATGGCCGCATCCCGGTGTTGGTCGACGGTGATTTCGTGCTGTTTGAGAGCCTGGCGATCAACACCTACATCGCCAAGAAAGCGGGTGGCGATTTGGCACCTAAGGGCTTGGGAGAAGACGCAACCAACGAACAATGGTCGTTGTGGGTGGTCACAGAAACAGAGAAAGCCGTCCTCCGTGCACTGTTCCATACGCTGGGCGCTATGGGATACGAAAAAGACCCAGCCATTGTCGCGGAATGCTTGGAAGAGCTGGCGCGGCCCTTCAAAGTGCTCGATGGGCATCTGGCGAACCGGGATTATTTGATGGGCGGGCGCTTCACCATCGCAGATCTGAACGTCGCCAGTGTGCTGGCTTGGGCGGCGACAGCGCGGCTTGATCTTTCCGCATATCCGAACATGGACAAATGGCTGAAGGCCTGCCTTGCGCGGGAGGGTTACCAGAAGGTTCGCGCCATTCAAAAAGCCGGGTAACGGGCAAGCGTCATGGTGGAGATTCTGGGCCGCACGCCGCATGCAACCACGCTGCGTGATCTGGTCGTCATGCGGGCGGCATATGGCGACAAGCCGCTGCTGATCTGCCGGGATGAAGTGCTGACCTATGCGGATGCAGACCGGCTCTCCAACCGTGTTGCCAATCAATTGCTGGCCAGGGGCTTGGTCAAAGGCGATGTGGTTGCGGCCTTCATGTACAACGCCGTTGAACAGGCGTTGCTTTGGTTTGGCTGCGCTAAGATTGGTGCTGTCTATGCGTCTCTCAATGTGTCGCTCGCTAAGGATGATCTGGCCTATAGCTTGAACGATACGGGTGCCAAACTGTTCGTTGTTGATGAGGAATTGGCGCCGGTATTCAACGGTGCCTTGCCCAGCTTAGAGATCACGCCAGAGGTCTTCGTCCATGGTGATCCCGCATGCGTGCCGGGTGCGGCATTGCTGGATGAATTGATTGAAGGCGACGAGACACTGCCGGATGCTGACGTTGGCATGACGGACCCCGTATGCATCGTCTATACCGGTGGTTCCACATCTATGCCGAAGGGCGTGCTCGCACCGCACCTATATTACATCGCTGCCGCCATGCGCTACCAAGAAATTGCGGATGCGACGGAGGATGACGTTCATTACGCGAACTCTCATTTCTTCCATATTGGCGGCCAGCAATTTGGCGTCACGGGGCCGCTTTATTGCGGCATGACGGGGGTTATGGATCGCTGGTTCAGCGCCTCCAAATATTGGGAGATCGTGCGGAAATACGGTGCGACCATTCTTGATCCGTTAGGGACTATGATGTCCGTGCTGCTACTGGTGCCGGAATCGCCTTTGGACAAACAGCACAAGGCCCGCGTGGGTGTTGGCATCGCCGCGAGCCAGGTGCGCCGGGAACTGAAAGAAGAATTCGAGACCCGCTTCGGCACGCCGATGCTGGAGGTCTATGCCATGACGGAGATGGGCGTGCTGCTGTGTAGTGAGCGTATGCACGACCGTCGCCAAGGCTCCTGCGGGCGACCCCATGGCTGGGCAGAATTCCTGATCGTGGACGATGAGGATAATCCACTGCCCCAGGGCGAAACCGGCCAGATATTGATCCGTCCCACCGTGCCGAACAGCGTGATGCAGCGCTACATCAACAAACCAGATGAAACAATCGCAGCATGGGGGAACCTTTGGTACCACTCTGGCGATCTGGGGTATCTGGATGCGGATGGTTATGTGTATTTCGTTGGGCGGGAGGCGCATTGGATCCGCAGGCGCGGTGAGAACGTCTCTGCGTTCGAGGTCGAAAAAGCCATGACCGCCCATCCAGCCGTTCAGGATTGCGGCGTTGTTGGCGTGCCGTCTGAATTGGGTGAGGAAGATATCAAGGCCTATGTTGAGGTCGTCGCAGGGGCGGATCAACCGGCACCAGAAGACTTAGTCGCGTGGTGCAGGGAGCGTATCGCTTACTTCAAAACACCCCGCTATATCGAATTCGTCGCTGAATTCCCCCGCACCATGACCAAGAACGAAATCGCCCGCCATGAATTGCGCGCACTGGGCATTGGGACGTGTTGGGACGCTGACAATCCATGATCAAACGTTGGCCCATTGCCTTGGCAGCACTTTTGTTGGGCGCTTTACTGCAAACAGCAGCTTTCGCCCAAACGCCGCAAATTCGGGACGTGACCGGCAATTGGATCGGTGATGAACCGCGCGTTTTGAGGGCGCGCATGCTGCCGATGGTGGCACCCACTGGGGTTAGAATTGTTCGCGTTGATGCCACGTTCGCACGTCACCACTGGCCGGGTCGCGATCAAGCACATCGCGTCGCCGCTGTGTTTGATGAAGCAAGCAGAGAATGGCGCGCCAATCCCGTCGCTGGGGCCGCACCGCGGGGCGATAGCCTGTTTGTCCAATGGGAGATTTTCTATCGCCGGCTTGCCATCAACGAGCCGCAACGAACCCGTGTCGCTGTATCGCCGCTGAGTGAAAAAACGATTGGCTGTGCGCAGGCGGATACGGACCTTGATTTGCTGCTATTGCAGTCAATGGCGCAGGGGTTGCGGGTTCGCAATCCAGAAACTGCTTTACCGCGCCTTGGCTATCCGGTGCCAACTCATTTCATGGTGAGCCTTAGAAACATGGGCTTTACTATGGCGAAAACAGAGGTAGCCACTGGTGCGAATACGGTGCGGTTTGGCCCACCTGATCTTGCGATGTATGCGCCGCGCCGACAGCGCGCAGTGAATGAAACACGCGCCGAATATTTCAGGCGCGTAACAGACATTCTACCCGATAGACCTTATCGGCTTGCGGGATGGGCTTATGCGCAAACGCAGCGCGATGTCCGCAGGCGGCCAAGCCTTCGATGCATACCTTCAAAGCATTGGTTTGTGCATGAAGCTGGGTTTCACAGCGATGATGGAGGGTTCTTGCCCACGCCGCCACGGCCCGAACGCGTTCGGGGCGAAACCAGAGTTGTCGTTATGGAGGATTCAGTGACCGCTGCCGCATTGGGCACTTCGCCCGCTCGGCCTGTATGGCTTCCACGGATATGGGATTTGCATTTTTGGTTGGACCCAAGGCCAGAATGCTCTGCCCCTCTCAGTTGCCCGGTGCTCATCCAAATAGAAAGCCCAAGCCCGATCGTGGGATTGGCAACACCGCGCAGCACATTCTTCCGGAGTCAGACCTTTGAGTGAGCGTAATTTGCGGGATGTCGCAACGGGCCTTCGCTTCCCAGAAGGCCCCATCGCCTTGGCCGACGGCAGCTTTCTCGTGGTTGAGATTGAGGCTGGGCGGGTGTCCCGCGTCAGTGCCGATGGTGTGGTTACGACGTTGGCGGATACGGGCGGCGGGCCAAATGGTGCTGCGCTCGGGCCAGATGGCCGGGTGTATGTCTGTAACAATGGCGGCATGGCATTCCACCATTCCGATGGTTTGATCCTGCCGGGCCATGGTGAGGAAGACGCAGCAACGGGATGGGTCGACGCGATTGATCTGGAAACGGGTGCCGTCGAAACGCTCTACCGGGATTGTGATGCCCGGCCGCTGATCGCGCCGAATGATCTGGTGTTTGATGCGGCGGGTGGCTTCTATTTCACCGACCACGGCAAGGCCCGCAAATATGATCGGGACCGGGGCGGTGTTTATTACGCTCACGCCGATGGCGCCCACATCAACCGTGTTTGGGCACCGATGGAAGGGCCGAACGGCATTGGCCTGTCTCCAGATGGCAAGACGCTCTATGTGGCGGAAACGCCGACGGGGCGGCTTTGGGTGTTTGATATCGTCAGCCCTGGCAAGATTGACCGTTCACCGGGACCTGCACCTTGGCAGCCAGGGCGGCTGCTCGCTAACCCAACGGGCTACCATATGTTCGATAGCCTGGCCGTTGATGCTGCGGGCGACATTTGGGTTGGGACGATCCCGCATGGCCTGACGCGCGTCTCCCCAGATGGGGATGTAACATATTACTCGATGCCGGATTTGCTGCCGACGAATATCTGCTTCGATCCTGGCGGCCGGGCCTATGTCACGCTTTCCAGCCAAGGCCGGCTGGCAGCATTTGACCCGGATTGATGGTTGGCGCAGACTTTTTGTCTGTAGAGTTGAGTGAACCTGTAACGAGGAGATCACTGATGGCGTATGAAGAAATTGATGTCCGCCCCGTAACACCAACACTGGGCGCTGAAATCCACGGCGTAGATTTGTCGAAGCCGCTGGGCAATCGCGCGTTTTCTGAAATCCACGATGCGTTGATCGAACATCAGGTGATCTTCTTCCGCGACCAGGATATCACCTTGGATCAACACAAGGATTTCGGGCGGAAGTTCGGCGATCTGCATGTGCATCCCTCCGCCCCCGGCCCTGAAGGCCATCCGGATGTGCTGACAATCCATGCGGATGAGAACGCTAAACAGATAGCGGGTGAGCGCTGGCATTCTGATGTGTCATGCGAATGCCA
>Ga0206131_10006624_pt1 | contig 11798 bp, 10 predicted proteins | sample Helgoland_Spring_FD_148636 | JGI IMG/M metagenome (GOLD analysis project Ga0206131, IMG submission 148636) | Pelagic subsurface seawater microbial communities from Kabeltonne, Helgoland, North Sea - Helgoland_Spring_Bloom_20160517_1 | ecosystem: Environmental > Aquatic > Marine > Epipelagic ... | reverse complement strand
GTGCGATGGCGCGGCCAGTTTTTCTGATATCGCCACAGTGATTTCCAAAGGTATTTTTATCATGCCGGGGCGGGTACCGGGGGTGGGTCCGTTTCCACAAGCGCGCGGTGGCTGGCGTGGTACGCCACCGGTTGGGATGGCTGAAAAACTGGCAAGTGCCACATTGTATTTAGCGCTGATGACCCAGACTTGTCTGGATCTGATCGGCATGGGCCAGCACATTATACTTGAGGGCCCACTGGCGGGCAATTTGCCGTTTGCGCGGTGTTTATCGGCGCTGACCGGTGTTGCTGTACATGTGTCATCTGATGCAACGGGCACCGCAACGGGGGCGGCTTTGCTGTTACTCGAAGCCGATCAGGGCCCACAGCTTGGCCCTGCGGTGGCGCCCGCCGATTTGCCGGGTTTGTCGATCTATGCAGAGATCTGGCGAGATCACGCCCAACGGGCCAGATAGGCCGGACCGCGATCAAGCCATGTGAAACACAGTTTCCAATGGCTTGGTGACAGGTGCGTTATCCGCATGTGTTTCCATAATATCTGCCATAAACGCCCACCATTTTTGCATGATATCAGTGGTCACTAAAGCGTCCAAATCATGATCTGTGCGGCGCCATAGAACTGCAAAAAGAATGTCGGTTTCCGGGTCAAGATGAATAGAATAATCCCGCACACCTGCCGAGGTCAGTGCCTGTGATAATTCGGGCCAAATCGCATCATGGCGGCGCTTGTATTCTGTGTGCATGCCGGGGTTCAACCGCATGGTGAAGGCAAATTTTTCTTCTGTCACTTGATGTTCCTTTGCTGCAGGCGCTTGGCCAGAATTGGCAGGGCAATAACGGCTATTAACAATCCGCCAATGACAATGGACATCACGATGCCGGGCACATTCAGCAGCCCCAACCCGAAGGTGACCAACCCCATGATAAATGCGGCAAGCACCACGCCTATGATGCTGCCCGCGCCCCCCAATATGCTCACACCGCCCAGCACCACCATGGTGATCACTTCCAATTCCCAGCCCTGGGCAATGGAGGGTCGCGTCGACCCCAGCCGTGAGGTCAGCAAGACCGCAGCAACCCCAGACATAATACCGGTCAGACAGAATAAAACGAGTTTTATGCGCCGCACCCGCACGCCCGAGAATTCTGCAGCGATCGGGTTGTTGCCGATGACAAATATCCAACGGCCAAAATTGGTCCGGTGCAGCAGAATATAGAACAACACAGCCATGATTAAAAACAACACAAATTCGAACGAGATAACCCACCAAACATAGCCTTGACCAAAGAAGGCAAAGCTTGTCGGATAGCCTTTGTAAGCTTGATCCCCCAGCACGATAAAAGACAGGCCGCGAAAAAAGCTCATGGTGCCGATGGTCACCACGATAGACGGAAGCCCCAGACCGGTGACCAAAACACCATTGAACGCACCGCAGATAAGTCCGGTTAGAATGCCAACGGCGACCAAACCGGGTGTTCCGACCCCAAATTGCAGCGCAAGCCCCATCATCGTCGAGGCAAACGCAATGATAGCTGCCACCGATAAATCAATTTCTCCGGAAATGATGACCAGTGCCATGGCCAGTGCAATCAGCGCTTTTTCGGTGAAATTAAACGTCGCATCCGACAGGGACCATGGCGATAAAAAATAGGGTGTGGCAAAGCAGTTCACGATGAAAATCATCACCGCCACGAGCAATAAAAGTGATTGCCATGAAAACAGCGCGGATTGAAACGGATGGGTCAGCCGATCAGGAATTTGGCGGGTGGTCAGTGGGACTTTGGTCATGGATCAGACCCCGTATTTTTCAAGATAATCCGGCCCTGCCGGCGTTCACTGCGGGCATTGAAAACTACGGCCAGAATGATCGCCGCCCCCGAGATCGCCATCTGCCAAAATGGTGAGATGTTGATCACCGGCAAAGCGCTGTTGACCAGACCTAAAAACAGCGCCCCTAAGACCGTTCCGACCACCGTGCCGATGCCTCCGGCGATTGACACGCCACCGATTACGCAGGCGGCAATAATGGATAATTCATAGCCTTTGGCCACTTCGACCGATCCAATCACGTAGCGCGATACCCACAGATAGCCGCATAGGCCTGACACCAGACCCGAGATGCAAAAAGCGGTAAAGACGGTTTTACCTAGGTCTATGCCTGCATAGACCGACGCCGTTGGATTGACGCCCACAGCATAGATTGATCTTCCCGGTGCGGTGCGTGTCATCATCACAAAAAACGCCAAAGTGATTACAATGGCACACCACGAAAGCAATGGCAGGCCCAGAAAATCCAAGCGGGTGCCTTGGATGAAAGCCGGGCTCAACTGATCTGCATTGACCCATTTCCCACCGGCAATCAGGAAAATGACACCGCGATAAATGGTCAATGTGCCTAAGGTGACAACAATTGAGGGAATGCCCAATTTCCAGATCAGCAAGCCGTTGAACGCCCCGAGGATTGTGCCGCAGGCCATTGCAATACACACGAGGACTGGCACCGAAATCTCAGGATAGGCTGCGTTAATCAGCGCCACGCACATCCCCGACAGCGCCAGATTTGCCGCCATCGACAAATCAATGGAGCGGGTGATAATCACCACCATCTGTCCTAAGGCCAGAATGATCAACATTGAGCTGTTGTTAAAAATACCCAGAAGATTGTTCAACGATCCAAACGCCGGAGAGCGAAATGTGGTACAAATAACCACAGCCACCAGTGCCAGAAACAGCCAGATTTCGCGCGATTTCAAGAGGTGTTTCATACCATTGCACCGCCGCCTATGCCCGCTGCGGCCATCACCAAGCTTTCCGAGGTCAAGGCATCATCATTGGTATAAATGTCAACCATCAGGCCTTCGCGCATGACCACGACCCGGTCGCTCATGCCCAGAATTTCAGGAAGTTCTGACGACACCATGATCACGCTGAGTCCTTGGCTGGCGAGATCGCCCATAAATTCATGCACGGCTGCTTTGCTGCCTATATCGATGCCTTTTGTTGGTTCATCCAGAATAATGACTTTGGGTTGGGTGGCGAGCCATTTGGCCACCACTACCTTTTGCTGGTTGCCGCCCGACAGGGTGCCGGCGTGCTGGCTGAGCGAACTGGCGCGCAGGTCAAGACGCGTGGCATAGTCTCGCACCAATGCAAATTCTTTGGCCAGTTTTAAAAAGCCGTTGCGTGACGTTTTACCAAGAGACGGCAGTGATACATTTTGAAAAATTGGCAGATCGGTGACGATCCCCTGTTTGCCGCGCTCTTCTGGCACATAGACGATACCGGCGTTGATTGCGTCTGCTGGGCTTTTAAAGTCAACGACTGTGCCTTGCAATGTGACCGTGCCGGCGGTTGGCGTTGTGATCCCGAACAGCGCTTGCATCACTTCACTGCGGCCAGCGCCAACCAGACCGTAAAATCCCAGAATTTCACCTGTGTTTAATTCGAATGTGATGTCGTTAAACTCGGTGGGGTGGCTCAGATGAGAGACGTTTAGAACCGGTGCGCCAATTTTAGCTGTTTTCTGCGGGTAAATCTGGTCGACTGAGCGCCCGACCATCATTTGTACAATGTGCGATTGGTCGGTATCACCAATTAGGCCTTTTCCAATAAATTGGCCATCGCGAAAAACCGTGAATCGGTCGGCAATGCGATAGATCTCGTCAAATTTATGCGAGATAAATAAAATTGCTTTATCCGCATTTTTCAGATGCTCGATCAAATCGAACAGGTCTTTAATTTCTTTATGTGACAGGGCGGCCGTGGGCTCATCCATGATTACTATGTCGGCTTTGATCGACATGGCGCGCGCAACAGCCACAAGATGTTTATTAGCAATTCCCAGTTCTTTGAGGACGCTGTTGGCGTTGATATGAGCCGCGCCCATTTCGTTCAAAACATCTCGGGCTTTTTGCCGCAAACGGCCCCAATCTATGGTGCCAAAACCCGTTTTTGGCGCATGGCCCAAAAAGATATTTTCGGCGACCGTCAATTCGTCAAACAGTACGGTTTCTTGGTGGATCGCCGTGATACCAAGCCCAAAAGCGGCATGGGGGCTGGGCAGCGACACAGATTTTCCACGGATTTTTATCACACCTTCATCCGGTTGGTAAATTCCGGTCATCGATTTGACTAGTGTGGATTTTCCAGCGCCATTCTCGCCGATGAGAGCCGTCACCTGTCCGGGATAAAGCTCCAGGCTGACGCCATCTAACGCTTTGACACCGGGAAAGGATTTGGACAATCCAGTGAGGGTGAGGAGAGGCTCTGACATCGTCTGATGTTACTGTCTTATATGAGAAGGCCAAGCGCTTTTGGCTTAGGTTTTTGCATTTTAGCACCTGCTCAATTAGGGCAAGATTTGCGCGAAAGCATTATAAACCCGGCAGCCATTGCGTGCCGGGTTCGTATTTGTCAGCAGTCTTAGTAGATCTTTGAGAAAGCTTCGATATTGGAGGCGTCGAAAGTGAACGGAGCAGCCATTGCCGCTGAGTTAGTTTCATCCAAAGTGATCTCGCCCACATGGCCGATTGAGATCGTTACGCCGGGTGCTGCCGTGACAGCGCCAGAGGCCAATGCATTGGCGATGTAGACCGCAGAATACCCCAAATCAATTGGGTTCCAAAGTGCGACGGCCTTTGACGAGCCGTTGTCGATGAATTGCTTGAACTCAGATGGCAGGGCCAGACCGGTAACGTTGATTTTGCCAATCAAGCCTTCATCGGTCACCACCTGTGCCGCTGCAACAACGCCAACAGTGGTTGGGGCAATAATGGCTTTTAAATTGGGGTATGAGGCGATCAAACCCTTGGCTTCATCTGTGCTTTTGACTGAATCGTCATCGCCATAGACTGTTGCAACTAGGTTGATATTCGCAAATTTTGTTGGCATGGCCGCTTTTGCGGCATCAATCCATGAGTTTTGGTTTGCTGCGGTAGAAGAGGCTGACAAGATTGCCACATCACCGCCATCCGGCAAGTAATCTGCCGCCAATTTGATGATTGTTTCACCAATCAAGGCCGTGTCTGACGGGTTTAAATGCATCTGGCGGCCTTCGGCGGCAACACCGGAGTCCCAAGAAATCACCGAAATGCCACGATCCATGGCTTTTTTCAAAACTGGCACCAATGCGTCGGGATCATTGGCCGAAATGGCAATGGCATCGACGCGTTGTGCGATCAAAGCGTTTACAATTTCGATTTGACCTTCGGCAGTGGCTGCGGTTGGACCGGTGTATATGATTTCGATACCACCAATTTCTGCCGCGGCTTCATCTGCGCCCTTTGCAGCGGCATCGAAGAATCCGTTGCCGAGTGATTTTACAACCAACGCGATTCGTGTATCGGCGCTTGCTGGGATTGCCAGCAAAGCCAGAGCCGAGGCCGCAGCCGCGGCGGTTAGTTTCTTGAATATACTCATTTCTATTTCTCCCGATGCTTTAATATCAATCTGTTCACCACGATTTCAGACTGTATATGACCTTGGGTCATTCTCAAGTCTTGTTTGGAAACACTTTCACTGGCGCTACTTTATGTCAATCAATTTCAACCTATTCTGAATTGTATCAATCATTAATTGATCGGTAATGATGGAAAATGATTGACAATATAGAGGTCCAACGGGGAGACTGCTGATAACAACTTGGAGCAAGCATGACTGATATAGTGGGTTCAACGCGGTTAGCGTATTTATGGCAGGATGCCGTTGCAGACGATATGTCGGAGGCCGAGCGTTTGATGTACCGATCCAACTTATTGGGGTCAGACATGCGGGTGACCAATTACGGAGGCGGCAATACGTCCTCAAAAATTGCCCAGACCGATCCGCTGACCGGAAAAGAAGTTGAGGTGCTTTGGGTAAAAGGATCTGGCGGTGATTTAGGGACGATTAAGGCAGATGGTTTTTCCACCTTGTATATGGACAAACTCACGGCGCTTAAGGGCCTTTACCGCGGTCTGGACTATGAGGATGAAATGGTCGGGTATCTGCCACATTGTACGTTCAACCTCAATCCGCGCGCGGCCTCGATTGATACGCCCTTGCACGCTTTTGTCCCCAGACCCTTTGTCGATCACATGCATCCCGATGCAATTATTGCAATTGCGGCCTCAAGCGACAGCCAAGCACTGACCGCAGAGATTTTTGGGGATACGATTGGCTGGCTACCATGGAAACGCCCGGGCTTTGAACTGGGGCTCTGGCTGGAAACATTCTGCCGCGACAATCCCCAGGCCAAGGGTGTCATTCTCGCAAGCCACGGGTTGTTCACATGGGCAGACACGCCTAAAGAATGTTATCAGACAACGATTGATACGATCAATACAGCAATCAGCTGGTTGGAGGCACGCACCGCAGGCCAACAGCCGTTTGGCGGGCCGGTCTGTGGCGTGCTCGCGCAGACCGCACGTGCCGAGATTGCCAGTGCCTTGATGGTGCGTATCCGTGGCATGATTTCTGCCGATAGTCACAAGATCGGTCATTTGGACGACAGCGATGCCGTGCTCGAATTTGTTTGTTCAAAGAACCTTGCGCCCTTGGCAGCGCTTGGAACCAGCTGCCCGGATCATTTTCTGCGCACCAAAATATGTCCATTGCTGGTTGCACTGATACCCGGTGAAACCGATGTTGCCGCCATCGTTGACGGGTTGACGGCCACAATCGCCACGTACCGTAAGAATTACGCTGATTATTACAACAGATGCCGTCACGCGGACAGTCCCGCGATGCGTGATCCCAATCCGGTGATATTTCTGGTGCCCGGGGTCGGCATGATTTCATTTGCCAAAGATAAAGCCACAGCGCGGATATCTAGCGAGTTCTATATCAATGCGATCAATGTGATGCGAGGGGCCTCTATGGTGTCGACCTATCAGGGTTTACCGACACAAGAGGCGTTTGATATCGAATACTGGTTGTTAGAAGAGGCGAAATTGCAGCGTCTGCCAAAAGCTAAATCGTTGGCTGGCAAAGTGGCCTTGGTCACGGGCGGGGCCGGTGGTATTGGCCGTGCGACAGCCATCCGAATGCTGCGTGAGGGTGCCTGTGTCGTGCTGGCGGACATTGACGTGGCAGCACTTGAGCAGGCAGAACAGACCATGAGTGCCGAGTTTGGTAACGACGTTGTGCGCTCTGTGGTGATGAATGTGGTGGATGAGGCACAGGTGGGTGCAGCGTATCAAGCCGCGACGCTGTTTTACGGTGGTATTGATATTTTGGTGTCCAATGCCGGTCTTGCTTCATCTGCGCCTATCGAAGAGACATCCCTTGCCTTGTGGGACAAAAACATCAGCACGCTGACAACTGGCTATTTCTTGGTCTCACGCGCAGCATTCAAATTGTTTCGAGCACAGGGCATTGGTGGCAACGTGGTTTTTGTCGCCTCAAAAAACGGTCTTGCGGCCTCGCCGAACGCAGCGGCGTATTGTACCGCTAAGGCGGCGGAAATTCATCTTGCGCGCTGCTTGGCCCTCGAGGGTGCCGAAGCTCAGATCCGGGTGAATGTGGTCAATCCTGATGCTGTGCTGCGTGGATCAAAGATCTGGACCGGATCATGGAAGCAAGAGCGCGCAGAGGCGTATAATATGAAAACCGACGAGCTTGAGGAACATTATCGCAAGCGGTCGCTGTTAAAACGGTCGGTATTTCCCGAAGATATTGCTGAGGCGATTTATTTTCTCGCCTCTGAGATGTCGGCCAAATCAACAGGCAATATTCTGAATGTTGATGCTGGTAACGCGCAATCATTTACGCGATAGATAGATAGATGGGGGCAAAGCATGGCTGAAAAAATGATTAATCAAGAACAGTTAATGACTGAAAACCAGACCCTGAAAGCCGCGTTGCAGTCTGATTATGACGCGCTGGGCAGCCAGTTGGCGCGCCGGGGGATGGACATTGATGCGGTGTGCAACAAAGTCCAAAGTTATGGGGTGGCGGTTCCCTCCTGGGGGGTGGGCACGGGGGGCACCCGGTTTGCCCGGTTCCCGGGTCCGGGTGAACCGCGTCATGTTTTCGATAAAATGGAAGACTGTGCGGTAATCCATCAACTCACCAATGCAACGCCACGTGTATCATTACATCTTCCGTGGGATAAAGTCGATGATCCGGTCGAATTAAAACAGCGCGGCGACGCGCTGGGGCTTGGCTTTGATGCCATGAATTCAAACACATTTCAGGATCATGCTGGAGACGCCTATTCGTATAAATACGGCTCGCTGAGCCATGTGTCGGCCGAAACCCGACAGCAGGCGATCGACCATAACATTGGCTGCATTGAATTCGGTGAAAAGCTGGGTTCTAAGGCGCTGACGGTTTGGATTGGCGACGGCTCAAACTTTCCTGGACAAGTGAATTTTGCAGACCAGTTCCAACGCTACCTAGACGCCATGGCGATTGTTTATAAGGCCCTGCCTGCGGATTGGAAGATTTTTTCCGAGCATAAAATCTATGAGCCAGCCTTTTATTCGACCGTAGTACAAGACTGGGGCACGAATTATCTTATAGCCAAAGAACTTGGGGACAAGGCCTTTTGTCTGGTGGATTTGGGTCATCACGCTCCAACAGTAAACATTGAAATGATTGTGTCGCGCCTGATCCAGTTTGGTAAATTGGGCGGTTTTCACTTCAACGACAGCAAATATGGGGATGATGATCTCGATACAGCGGCGATTGACCCTTATCGGTTATTTTTGGTTTTTAACGAGCTTGTCGAAGCCGCTGATAGAAAAACCCCCGGCTTTGATCCCGCGCATATGCTGGATCAGTCTCACAACGTTACCGATCCGATTGAAAGCTTGATGCAAAGCGCAATGGAAGTACAGCGCGCCTATACGCAAGCTTTGATTGTGGACCGTGCGGCCCTTCACGAACACCAGCGCCACAATGACCCGCTGATGGCCAGCAATACGCTTAAAATGGCTTTTAGAACCGATGTTGAGCCTATTTTGGCAATGGCGCGGTTCGAGGTCGGTGCAGCCATTGATCCGATCTCGGTGTTCCGGGCCGCAGGCTATCGCGCCCAAGTGGCGAAAAACAGACCAGCTGTTACCGCAAGTGGTGGGGGCATCGTATGATGCGCTGAATATAAATTAGTATTGCACGGCAAGGTAGATATTTTGAGAACCGGTTACAAAGAACGGTACCTTCGAAAAGTCTCGGTGCTGCACGCGTTGGCCAACTACTTTTTGGGCGTTCGCGTCTTTTCACTCCCAACCTGCGGCATCCATACGGAAAGCATCTGTTCCCGCGCGATACTTTTCAAAGTACGACATTCGTCGTCAGCCTTTGATCCGCGACGCGCACTATCACATATTAAAGCTTAAAGAAGATTTAATACGTGATATCAATTGCTTAAAAATTATCTACAACAAATGTAACAAAATATTTGTAATTGCGGCATTGACTGTTGCCGTTTTGACAATCTAGCCGAGACTAAAGGGGGATTTTCAATGCAAATCGACCTGCCAAAGTGTTGCAGGTACGCCCCTGACGGCGAAAAAGGCCCATATATTTATTTTGTCAAAGACGGCAGCCGGGTCCTTTTACCCGCTACTTATCCCTTTAATCAATCGAACTCTGAGTTTTGGGAAAAGTATGCTGAGTGTCTTAGCGGTAAGTTGGTCGCTAACATCGCGTGCGACACATTGAGCGATTTGATCCAGCGGTATCGTAGCAGTGATGAGTTCGCCAATCTAAGGTCCGACACATCTCGAAAAAAATACAGCCTCTATTTGGAACATATGGAAGCACAAGCAGGCGATCGCCGGGTCCAGCAGTTTAAAAAGTACGATTTAGTAAAACCGCGCGATGCCATGAAGGGTACCCCGTCATGGCCAACTATTTACTGACCGTCGCCTCTGTTGTTTTTCAAAAAGGGGTCAATTTAGGCTGGATTGACGTCAATCCTGTGCTCGGTGTTGAGAAATTGCCAGCGTGGTCATTGCCGAGGTTGGAACTTCAGCGCGAAGCCCTCAGGTGACCTTAAGGCCATCCAAAAGCGGATAACCACGACTGCAAAGCGCACTGCTCGTCCCAAATCCATGCCTTGATCTGTATTGGAATTCTCACACTATCAGGCTTTTCACTGCTTAAAAATACAGGGAGCCCCCTCTATTTTGTGCTAATCTGACGTGCGATTATTGCGCGAGGCTGGCGATGTGGCTGATGCGATATGAGGGTTTTATAATGAACAAGGTTAGTCGCGGTTGCGGTTCCCAATACATGGATTGTTTCAAACGCAAGATTGTCGCGGACAGCCGTGCTGATGGCATGAATGCTTCGATGTTGGCAAAGAAACACGGTGTGGGTAGCAACCGGATTTAAGCGTGGCGCGGCGATGCGCGGTTCCAGCCGGAGGCGTCTGATGATGCCGGGTTCATTCCAGCCGAGAGTTCTGGCGGCGATCACGATGCGGCGGCTGTGAATCCCGGAGCGCTTGACGATGTGCACAGTCCAGCGGCCTATCGCCTTCAGGGTGTCTCGCAGTTTGGGGCCCGCATAGCCGCCGTCCGCAAAGATATGGCGCAGCATGAGATAGGGCGCGGCGACAGCCTTCAGCACATCCGACGGGCCGCCACCGTGAAACTAAGCGACAACCCAAAAAAATCCATGGGGCCACTTGACGAGATTGCACGTTATAGGCGAGTGTCCGGCGTGCGCAAACAGGAAAGTGTCGAGGTCATAGTTTAGGCTGATATTTTTAACTCTCTCGTTTTGGAAGAGCATTTTTACAAAATTTATTGAGAGACCAGAGCATCTTTCAGTACGGCTATTTTCACCACTATTAGGCGGTGTCGTAGCTGCCAGTGGCTTTGCTGTTACCTTTGATTTTTCAAAACAACGTAAAGAAAGACCAGATTTATCTTGGTTAATCGATATAGTCGACCACCACTGGGTTTTTTGGTTATTTATTGCCTGTGCAATTTAAGCGTTTGTTGTGAAACGATTTTTGGCTTTCACGTTTTCTTCACGTTTTAGTATGAAGTCCGCATTGATCAAACAAAAAGCTGAAATTGAAGCGATTACAGACCATGTTGTTTTTTGTGTGGAGGGTTTTATTTGGGAGCAAGCCAAACGCGCAGGATTTTCTGATTCAGGTGTTTCTCGCATAAGCCTCTACGTTCACGAACCCGCAAAATCACGGTTTTTTTGCTTAGTAAGAAAATCCTACAATACCAAATTGGAGAAAAAGGGGCGAACCTTTTTCGCAGATCACGAAGGATGTATTGCCAAAGCTTGGGAGCAGGACTGGCATTTTGATAACGGTTTTCCAGAGAACGAGAGTGATAATGTTGCGTATCATAAAAGTGAGTATGGAATTTTGAAAAAGACCTTCAATCAACTTACCATGAGGTCCAAGTTAATTGCCGTAAAGAAAGTGGTTGACAAGAATGATCGACCAATCGCTTTGATCGTGGTAGAGTCAACCAAGTCTAATGCGTTTGTTGAAGCAGATCTAAAAAGCGCGCTGACTATTGCTGCTACTGATTGCGCAACTTTACTTATGGCTTGGAAAGACCATTTGCCCACGCCGAGTGTAGCACAAGATGAGGGTTTATGATGGCTAACTTAAAGGATATTATTGCATATATTCTTCAAAATTACCCAAGTAACATGAAGCATGAACTTTCAAATGCTCGGGTTACCAAAATGGTTTACCTAGCCGATTGGCGCAATTGTTTGCAATCAAAAGGACAAGTTTCTGACATCGAATGGTATTTTGATAATTTTAGCCCTTTTGTTTGGGATGTCAAAAAAGCGGCTGAAGAATTCCCCGAGATTTTTGACGTTGGGTCCGA
>Ga0206131_10006622_pt1 | contig 11801 bp, 9 predicted proteins | sample Helgoland_Spring_FD_148636 | JGI IMG/M metagenome (GOLD analysis project Ga0206131, IMG submission 148636) | Pelagic subsurface seawater microbial communities from Kabeltonne, Helgoland, North Sea - Helgoland_Spring_Bloom_20160517_1 | ecosystem: Environmental > Aquatic > Marine > Epipelagic ... | reverse complement strand
ACTGACCATTGCAACACTAAATCCAGTATTCCCAGATGTGGTTTCGATAATGGTATCACCTGGTTTTAAAAGCCCTTGTTTTTCAGCTTGTTCAATAATATGAAGCGCTATACGATCTTTCGTGGAGTGTCCTGGGTTAAACCCTTCGAGCTTAGCGAGAAAAGTGCCATCAAATCCAGCAGTGATTTTTTGAAGTCTGACCATTGGCGTTTCGCCAATTAAATCAATTACACTGTCCACTATTTTATTATTTTTCCTCATAAGGTGTCATTCAGATCTGAGATCAATTCTAAACGATTACAAATTTACATAAATATTTTAAATTTATTCTTTTTGACCTTCCAAATCCAAGAAAAACGCATACTCTTCAGCCACTTCTCTTAGTGCTTCAAATCGTCCTGAGGCACCTCCGTGACCAGCTTCCATATTGGTATGGAATAACAATTTGTTATTGTCGGTTTTGTGGGTTCTTAATTTAGCCACCCATTTTGCCGGTTCCCAATACTGCACTTGAGAATCGTGTAAACCTGTTGTTATCAACATATTAGGGTAATTTTGTTCAATAACATTGTCATATGGGGAATATGATTTTATGTAATTATAATCCGCTAATTCGTTAGGATTCCCCCACTCGTCATATTCACCAGTGGTCAATGGAATGGTATCGTCTAACATTGTTGTTACTACATCAACAAAAGGCACAGCGGCAATAACGCCATTATATAATTCTGGTGCCATATTGACGATTGCTCCCATAAGCAAACCGCCTGCCGATCCACCCATAGCATAAAGATGCTCTGGTGAGGTGTAATTCTCCTGGATTAAGAATTTTGAACAGTCAATAAAATCTGTAAAGGTGTTCTTTTTATTAAACAGTTTACCATTTTCATACCAAGGTCTACCGAGATATTGACCGCCACGAACATGAGCGATGCCATAAACGAATCCTCGGTCCAACAAACTTAATCGAACTGATGAAAAGTAGGGCGTCAAGGTGATGCCATACGAGCCGTAACCGTTTAATAAGAATGGCGTGTCTTTGTTTAACTTCGTGTCTTTGCGGTGTACCAATGATATCGCCACTTTTGTTCCATCAGCAGCAGTTGCCCAAACACGTTTTGAAGTGTAGTTGCTTTTATCAAATTTACCTCCTAAAACTTCTTGTTCTTTTAAAACTACCTTTTCTTTTGTAACCATATCAAATTCAATGACCGATGCCGGTGTGGTCATGTCATCGAACACAAAGCGTAATTTGGAGGTGTTAAATTCTAAATTGGTTCTTGTGTATACAGAAAATGTTTCGCTTTCAAAAGGTAAATAATAATCGTTATAGCCATTCCATGGCTTAATGTGAATGCGACTCAAACCATTATATCGTTCTTTCACGACCAAGAAATCCTTAAAAATATCAATCCCCTCGAGCAATACATCTGAACGATGAGGAATAACATCGACCCAATTTGATTTTGATGTTTCATTGACAGGTGTAGACATTAATTTGAAGTTGGTGGCATCGTCAGCATTCGTCATCACATAGAATTTATCGGCGTAATGGTAAACACTATATTCTAAACCTCTGGTTCTCGGTTGAAACATTTTAAAGGATTCATCTGGTTTGTTAGCATCGAGAAACTGCAATTCAGAAGTTAATGTGCTATACGAGCCCATAAAGAGGTATTCGTTTGACTTTGATTTGCTAAAATAAACATCGAAGGTGTCATCTTCTTCAAAATAAACGAGCTGATCTTGATCTGCACTTGTCCCTAATTTGTGTTTCATGATTTTCTCAGAACGCAAGGTTGTGGGGTTTTTTAAAGTGTAGAATAAAGTAATGTTGTCATTAGCAAAAGTACTACCCGCAGTAGTATTCTCAATTTTATCGGGATATATCTCCCCAGTGACGAGGTTTTTAATTTGAAGCGTGTATTGACGTCGTGAAATGGTATCCACACCAAAAGCCACTAAAGTATTATCTGGGCTCACCTCAATGCCATTGAGCTGAAAATAGTCGTGTCCTTCAGCCATTTGATTGACATCAAACATCACTTCCTCTTCGGCCTCCATGGTTCCTTTTTTACGACAATAAATTGGATACTGCTTGCCCGTTTCAAAGCGGGTGTAGTACCAGTACTGATTGTCAAAGTAAGGCACCGAGCTGTCGTCTTCTTTGATGCGAGACTTCATTTCCTCAAATAAGCTATTTTGAAAATCTTTGGTATGAGCGGTTAACTTGTCGTTGTAATCGTTTTCTCGATTGAGATAGTCAATCACTTCGGGGTTTTCGGGGTCGTTGAGCCAGTAATAATCATCAACCCTAACATCTCCATGTTTTTCTAATTCGGTTGGAACTTTTTTGGCTACTGGAGGAGTCGGCATAGTTTTGTCATTTTTGTTACAAGAAGCCGCAAAAATAAGTCAAAAAGCAATCAGAGTTGTTGTTAATGTTTTCATTTGAGGATCATTTTATATTGAATATAGGTTATAAATTTTTTAGTGCACTGAGGACCTGTTCATGCATGGGGTCTGAATAATCCAAATGGGTCACTATTCGCAATTTACCTTGACCCATTCCTGAAATTGTGATGTTCTTTTCGGCCAATTTATTTACAATTTCTTGGGCGTCAACACCATCATTCAATTCAAATATAACAATATTCGTTTGAACTGGAACAATACTTTTGACAAAGCTGCAAGCATGCAAAACCGCCTCTATGTCTTTTGCTTTTTGGTGATCCTCGGCCAATCGGGCGAGATGATGGTCTAGTGCATAAAGTCCTGCAGCGGCCAAAATGCCAATTTGACGCATCCCTCCTCCTAGCACCTTGCGCACCCGTATGGCATCTTCCATAATCGACTCGTCTCCTATGAGTATTGACCCAACAGGACAGCCTAATCCTTTACTAAAACATACCGAAATGGTGTCAAATAAATCACCAAAGGTCTTGGCGCTTTCTCCAGTAGCAACAAGAGCGTTCCATAGTCGGGCGCCGTCAAGGTGGTATCCCAGCTGGTATTTGTTGCAAACATCTCTAATGGCTTTCAATTCATTCACATCCCAACAGGATCCACCGCCTTTGTTGGTCGTATTTTCAGCAGTAATCAAACTCGTTTTAGGACTGTGATAAAAATCTGGTGGATGAATGGCGGCCTCGGCTTGTGCGGCCGTAAACATCCCTTGGTGTCCATCAATCAAGGTGGTTGTTACACCGCTATTAAAAGCAATGCCGCCACCTTCGTAGTTGTGCACATGGCCATACTTATCGCAAATTAAGGCTTCGCCTGGACGGGTGTGTAATTTGATTCCTGCCTGATTGGCCATGGTGCCTGAGGGGAAAAATAAAGCACGTTCTTTACCAAACATGTCGGCAACACGTTGTTCTAATGTGTTTACAGTTTCATCTTCTTTATAAACATCATCACCCACTACGGCTTGGTGCATTGCTTCGCGCATGCCTGGGGTTGGAACGGTAACGGTATCGGAACGTAAATCTATGGTCATTGTTATTGCTTTGTAGCGAAGATAAAAGAATTATTACATCCTCAATTTAAAATACTTTCACAAAAAATTCAATTTAAACCACAGTGCAAACAACAATGAAATCACTATCAACAATACTATTAGGTACAAAAAACTAATCGTGAGCCATCGGAAAAAGGTACTTATCCACCCTTTTTGATACAGTTGTTTTTCTCCAATGTACATATAAATAGGAATTAGCCAAAGGGCTAAATTTTCAGGTTGATTATCACGTTCTGGAAACAACAGTTTGACGCTAATGATCAAGCCACTCAATAAAAATACAATGGCATGTTGATTGACAGCGAAGACCAAATGACTGAAGCAGTAAGGCTGACTTTTCATAAAAAACAACCATAGCAAGAAAGCATAAACAGGCATGAGAAGGAACAGCGACCACGAAACAAAAGTGAGAAAACTGTTCATGTAACGACTAGGATCAGCAGTCACAGACTTCGCAATCTCCGACAAATCTTTTTGAGACAAGTCGGGCGTATCGCCACCAAGCGTTATCGCGTTTCTATTATTGGTGTCCTCGTTTTCCTCCATTTTTTTATCCAGATCGGCGGTGATGCTTATTTTGGTTTCATCGCTGATGTCAATTTCTCGATTGACATAGGTGGATAACAATAAGAAAAACATAAAACTGATAAAGACGTAGAGCCTCAAAGGCGGCACAAAACGCATTCGGTGACCATTGATATATTCCAAAGTATATAAGCCTGGTTTGAGAATCAGTGATTTTATAGAACGCCACAATCTTGTGTCAAAGGAGAAAATATTTCCAGCCAAGTCCACAATTAAAAATCTAAAAGGCTTTTGAAACTCTCTGAGCTGCTGCCCACATTCAGGACAATAATTACCTTTAAAACTGGTGTCGCAGTTTTGACAAACGACCTTTTGGTTTGACGGTGTTTTAGGCATTAAATTGAGGTGTTTTTACATTAGGAGACTAATTGTCACGGTCTTCAAAGTCTTCTTTTTTTTTCATTTCGATACGTCTTAAAACGAGATAAATAAGAATCAAAAAACAAGACCCAAAAAACAGCCCTTCTACGCTCAAAATAAAATAGACGATATCAGATGAATCCATGACTAAGACAGTTTTACCGCCGTACCATAGGCCAACATTTCGGAAGCGCCTTGCATCACTACCGAAGTGGTAAGACGTACATTCACAACGGCATCGGCGCCCAAGCGCTCAGCATCTAAAATCATGCGCTGCATGGCTTGCTCGCGTGATTGGGCCTGTAGTTTGGTATATTCTTCAATCTCACCGCCTACAATATTTTTAAGGCCAGCAAAAATATCCCGACCGATATTTCGTGCTCTTACGGTGCTTCCTCTAGCGATCCCTAAGCATTCGGTGATGGAGCGGTTGGCAATGGTTTCTGTAGTTGATAGTAACATGATGTGGTTATTTGGTTATTTGTAGGTATAAATTTAGGTAAAAATATGCGCTATAACGATGCATGTTTAAGAAATCTATAAAAAACAACCGCTTCTACCCTACTAAAGCATATTTTTTATATCTTTAGTCTTGATTTTGTCCCTATAATCTCAATCTTCAAGAGTGGCTTAACCGAAGCAACACGTTTTTTTTAGGAGTTTGGGGTTGTTTATAAATATCGGCAAAGCTTGGTGTTTATTGATATTCAATATAAACCTTATCAAAATGAAAACAATAATTTTAATTTTAAGTCTTTTTCTTGCTACTTCATGTAGCAATGATGATAACAATCAAACTGCTCAGTTTACTCCTGTTACTTTTTCTGAAATAAGTAAAGGAGAGTTATTTAATGGAAACTACAATCCAACACAACATGGTGAGGTTTTTAATAACTCAACAGATTGGAATAATTTTAAAAACAATGTGTGGCAATTAGCTGATTTTCCTCCCGAAAGCGATATAGATTTTAATAACGATATTGTTATAACAGTTTTCGATGAACCTAGATCTACTGGAGGACATAGTATAGACATTACATCAATTATTGATAATGGTCAAAGTGTTGTTGTTACATTTGATAAACTAATGAATGGTGACGCTACTACAATACCGACTAGACCTTATCACTTTGTGAAAATACCAACTACTAGTAAGCCAATAGAATTTGCAACTAATTAATACGTTGGGTAACATTGAATATGCGTAATAAGAGCTATAGGCATAAATATAGTACCGATATCCGCTTCATACAGGAGTTATTAGGACATAATTCTACCAAAACTACCCAACGGGTATACTCATGTTTCTCAACGTATGTTAAAACGAATTGAAAGTCCTATTGACCGTATTTTAAAAAACAAACACATTGATAATCAATATATTAATGATAAATAAAATAAAAATGATAAAGAAGATATATCGGAACTTGTTCTGATACACAATAGTTGGCAACAAGTTGAAAGAAACAGTGGAGAAACTTAAAGCACTTAACAAACTAAGAAAGAATTATGATGACGTTTCAGGAATAACTTGGTTTAAACAACCGTATTTCACACACTACACCAATACGAATTTGACTTCCATATACATGGGCGAAAATGGTTCTAATAGATGGCTAAGACTAATGATGTCATACAAAGGAGATGATTGGATTTTCTTTGAGCGTGCCTATCTATCCTATGATGGGAATACTAAGGAAATAGTCTTTGACAATTATGATGACAAGGAAACTGAGAACGATGGTGGCCTTTGGGAATGGATTGACTTGACGGTAACCAAAGACGTTGAAATGTTCCTAAGAGAATTTGCTAAATCTAAGAGTGCAAAAATGCGTCTGACAGGAAAGTACACTAAGACAAGGACCTTGACCTATAATGAAAGACAAGGAATTCTTGATGTGCTTAACGGATATGACGCATTGGAAAAAGGAATAAAATAAAAAAACAAAAAATGACTCTTTTTTTAAAGCGTAGTTTGATGTAGATTTGCTCAAAAGCTGCAGTTATGATCACTTATGACAAAGTCAAAGACTTGTTAGAACGCCTTGGAGCGTTGAGGAGGTATCTTTGACTTAGATGCCAAGCGTATCGAAGTGGCCAACGAGGAAGAAAAAACCTTAGCCCCTGATTTTTGGAACAATTCTCAAGCTGCCGAACAAGTCATGCAGTACATCCGCGCCAAAAAGCAATGGCTCATCGACTTTGATGATGCCGCAACGGCTGTGGAAGAGTTGGAAACCATTTATGAATTTTATAAGGAGGAAGCTGCTACCGATGAGGATCTTAATGGTGCTTATACTGCTGCAGAACGCCAAATTGAAAAGTTGGAGTTCAAAAACATGCTTTCTAACGAAGGTGATGATTTGAGTGCAGTTCTTCAAATCACCTCTGGTGCTGGTGGAACCGAGAGCTGTGATTGGGCCATGATGTTATTTCGAATGTACAGTATGTATGCCGAATCCAGCGGTTTTAAAATTCGTACCCTCAACTATCAAGATGGCGATGTGGCGGGCATTAAAACGGCGACCATCGAAATTGAAGGCGCTTTTGCCTTTGGTTGGTTAAAGGGTGAAAATGGCGTCCACCGCTTGGTGCGCATCTCCCCTTTTGATAGCAACGCCAAACGCCATACCAGTTTTGCCTCAGTATATGTATATCCGCTCGTTGATGATACTATTTACATTCACATCAACCCTGCTGATATCGAAATCACTACAGCCCGCTCTAGTGGTGCTGGTGGTCAAAATGTAAACAAGGTGGAAACCAAAGTGCAATTGAAACACAAACCATCTGGGATCATGATTTCTTGCTCAGAAACGCGCTCACAGCACGACAACCGCGACCGTGCCATGCAGATGCTTAAATCGCAATTGTATGAGATTGAATTGCAAAAGCGACTCGAAGCACGAGAAGATATTGAAGCCTCTAAAATGAAAATTGAATGGGGCAGTCAAATTAGAAACTATGTCCTTCATCCTTACAAACTCATTAAGGATGTTCGCAGCGGGCATGAAACCGGCAACGTCGACGCGGTTCTTAATGGTGATCTCGAACCATTTTTAAAGGCTTATTTGATGATCATAGGTCAAATTAAAGCTTCTGATAAGCTTTAAATTTTTAAGTCATTTTGCGTATAGTATTTTAACAAATTATTAACGATCATAAATGCAGCATAAATCTAATTTGCGCCGTTATTGTTATCAAAAAAAATTAATGAAAAAAGTATACGTTTTATTCGCTTTGGCACTACAATGTTCCTTGGGACTTAATGCTCAAAATGCATCAAATACTGTTGAAGGGGTGTTGGTGAGTTCCGATTTAAATCAACCACTGGAGTTTGCGACAATTGTCGTTACTGCTGCCGGAAGTGAAGAAATTGTTACTGGCGGTATTACTGGCGAAGATGGTAGTTTTAGTTTAAACATCAGTAACGGCGTTTATGATTTTACATACGAGTATATTGGTTTTGGAAAAATGGTCAAGACTGGCGTGTCTATTTCTTCCGATCTTAATCTAGGCACTATCAGATTAGCACAAAGTGCAGAAAGTTTGGATGAAGTTGAAATCATTGCTGAACGCACGACTGTCGAGATCCGCTTAGATAAAAAGATTTATAACGTCGGTAAGGACCTTACGGTTCGTGGAGGAAGTGTCAGCGACGTTTTGGCAAACGTACCTTCTGTTTCAGTTGATGTTGAAGGTAATGTAGCTCTAAGAGGTAATTCTGATGTGCGCATTCTCATCAACGGAAAGCCTTCTGGTTTAGTGGGATTGAGTTCAACGGAAGCTTTGCGCCAGTTACCAGCCGAGTCGATTGAAAAAGTAGAAGTCATCGTTGCGCCATCAGCGCGCTATGATGCCGAAGGTACTGCTGGTATTTTGAATATTGTTTTAAGACGAAGCAAGCTCTTGGGAATGAACGGTGCCGTAACGGTTAATGGTGGCTATCCTAGCCAAGCTGGTTTGTCGGGTAATGTCAACTATCGCACTGGAAATATCAATTTGTTCACCACTTCAAATTTGAGCAGACGTGGGTCGCAAGGAAAATGGGACTCAAAAACAACTTACTTTAATGAAGGTGTTGATGAATTCGGTGTTCCCTTCAACAATCCTGATACTTTTCAAGAAGAGGTGCGCCGCACAGAACGTGTTCGAGATGGTGGGTCTTCAAACCTAGGATTAGAATGGTATATCACCCCGAAGTTCTCTGTAACTGGTGCATTTACCTATAATGATCGTGGTGGTAACAATACTACTGATAACGCCTATACTGGGACAGATTCAAATGGCGATCTAACAACCAATACGCGATTTGAAGATGAAGACAGCAATGATTTAACCCGTCAGTATGCCTTTAATTTTGATCATCAAATTGATGGTACATCGAACAGATTAACTGGTGACTTTCAATATGAGACATCAAACAATTTTGAGTTGGGCATCATTTCACAAAATGCTATTGATATTGAGCGTGTCAAGACTGATGAGTTCAATGAAGAGACCTTGATCCAATTGGATTACGTGCGTCCTATTGGTGAGAATGCGCAATTTGAAGCAGGCTATCGTGGTCAAGTGAAAAGCCAAAAAACAGTCTTTGGGGTCGATAATATCACTTCAGGTCCAGTTTTTACGCCAAATGTTGGCCTTTCGAATTCATTGATTTATGACCAAAACATTCAAGCCCTTTACACCCAATATGGTGTCAAAGTGAAAGAAAAGTTTTCAGTACTTTTAGGTTTAAGATATGAAGACACTAAAATTGGTATCAATCAAATTGAAAACGATACCATTAGCGATATCAATTATGATGGTTGGTTCCCTACTGTTAACTTAGGTTATGAGATCAGTGAAAAAGAAAATATCACCTTAGCATACAACAGACGAATTAGTAGACCGAGATCTTATTTTATCAATCCTTTTCCTTCTCGATCTAGTCCAACAAATATTTTTCAAGGAAATGTGGGTCTATTACCAAGTTTTTCAAACAAATTAGATGCTGGTTATTTAAACCGTATCGGAAATTGGACCTTAAATGGATCTTTATATGTCCAGCGTACAGACGACACGGTGGAGTTCATAAGCGAGGATACTGGAGAAGTGACCTTAGTCAATGGTGTCGAAGTGCCTATTATTAGAAGAACGCCTATCAATTTAGCAACAAATGAGCGTGTCGGATTTGAATTTACAGTGACTCATCGTGCGGATAGTAAATGGAATTTTGATGCCAGTTTCAATTTGTTTAATAATGCAACTAAAGGAAGTTACAACGGAATTTCATTTGACCGTGAATTATTGTCCTGGTCTGCACGTTTCAACAATAAATTTACCCTACCTGGTGCAATTGACTGGCAAACAAGAATTTCTTATCGCGGGCCTACTCAAACAGCCATCACTAAAAATGAAGGACAGTTTGGCGTAAATTTGGCTTTTAGTAAAGACCTTTTTAATGACAAGGCCTCAATCTCTTTCAATGTAAGTGATTTGTTCAACTCGCAGTTTAGACGTCAAATTACTACGGCACCGTCATTTTATTCTGAGGGTGAGTTTCAATGGCGTAGAAGAACCATAACGGGATCTTTCACATACAGATTCAATCAAAAGAAAAAGCGACCTCAAAATGGAGGTAATTACGAAGACTACGAAGGAGGGTTTTAGTAAAAAAGAGGCGTTAAGCATCTTTTTTATTATTGATCAGTGGAGTCTTTTTCAGCCTTGGCTGCCTTACGGTCTTTAAGATATTCTAGAAATGTACCGCCTAACCAATAAGGTACAACAAATGTGATTAGAAAAATCATTAACCAAAAACCGATGGTCAAAATAGTTAGAAAAGCAAGAAATCCTAAATACTGTCCGAAATCAAACATCTTAATAAATTTTTTACAAAGATAACCACTTTTCGGAATTCATACAATCTCGAAAATGGTATTTTTCAACAGCACGCGATTCTATCTAAATTGCGTAATTTTGTAAAAAGCTCAGCAGATGAATTATCGTATTGAAAAAGACACTTTAGGTGAAGTTCAAGTCCCTGTGGATTGCCTATGGGGTGCGCAAACTGAACGATCTAGACATAACTTTAAGATTGGCCCAACGGCTTCAATGCCCTTAGACATCGTATATGCCTTTGCTTATTTAAAAAAAGCAGCCGCATATACCAATTGCGAATTGGGGATTCTTCCCGTCCAAAAACGGAACCTAATTGGTGAAGTATGTGACGAAATCCTAGAAGGCCATCACAACGATCAATTTCCTTTAGTCATTTGGCAAACTGGTTCGGGCACTCAAAGCAACATGAATGTCAACGAAGTGATCGCACACCGAGCACACCAATTGGCTGGAGGTGTCATAGGTGAAGGCGAGAAAACATTAGCTCCTAATGATGATGTAAACAAATCGCAATCGTCAAACGATACCTTCCCTACTGCCATGCATATTGCGGCTTATAAAAAAGTGGTAGAGGTCACTATTCCAGGTATTAAAAAATTACGCAACCAATTTGAAAAAAAATCGAAGGCTTTTGAAAAGGTTATTAAAATTGGACGCACCCATCTTATGGATGCCACGCCTATAACCCTCGGTCAAGAATTTTCGGGCTATGTCGCACAGCTAAATTTTGGACTGTTGGCTCTTGAGCGGTCATTGGATCATTTAAAAGAGTTGGCACTCGGAGGCACTGCGGTGGGAACGGGACTCAATACTCCAAAAGGATATGACAAGCGGGTGGCAGAATACATTTCAAAATTTACTGATTTACCCTTTGTTACGGCTCAAAACAAATTTGAGGCATTGGCTGCTCACGACGCTATTGTTGAAGCTCATGGGTCTTTAAAACAATTGGCCGTGTCATTAAACAAAATTGCAAATGATATCAGATTGATGGGTTCTGGACCAAGATCTGGAATTGGAGAGCTAAACCTTCCCGCAAATGAGCCTGGCAGTTCAATTATGCCGGGAAAAGTCAATCCAACTCAATGCGAAGCCTTAACTATGGTTTGTGCACAAGTCATCGGAAATGATACCGCAATAGCTTTTGGTGGCGCTCAAGGTCATTTCGAATTAAATGTCTTTAAACCAATGATGGCAGCTAATTTTTTACAATCTGCGGAATTATTAGGTATGGCTTGTGCGAGTTTTGAAGAAAATTGCATAGCAGGTATTGAGCCTAATCAGGAAGTTATAGATACCCTACTCAAAAATTCGTTGATGCTTGTTACAGCACTGAATACAAAAATTGGATACTACAAAGCTGCGGAAATCGCTAATGCTGCTCATGCCAATGGTACTACTTTAAAAGAAGAAGCGATTCGTTTGGGATATGTTACGGCATCCGATTATG
>Ga0206131_10006617_pt1 | contig 11811 bp, 3 predicted proteins | sample Helgoland_Spring_FD_148636 | JGI IMG/M metagenome (GOLD analysis project Ga0206131, IMG submission 148636) | Pelagic subsurface seawater microbial communities from Kabeltonne, Helgoland, North Sea - Helgoland_Spring_Bloom_20160517_1 | ecosystem: Environmental > Aquatic > Marine > Epipelagic ... | reverse complement strand
GCAAAAACAAACCCGCTTCTATCAAATTGAAGCACCTATTTCTCAAAACACCATTACGGCTATCGCGCAGGATAAGCATGGATTCCTTTGGGTGGGCACACGTTACGGCCTGAACAAGTTTGATGGTGTGAAACATACAACCTTTCACAAAGACCCAAACTCAGGAGAAGGACTACCCAGTGATAATATTAATGCAATGATTGCAGATGCAGAAGGCAACTTGATCATTGGAACACATGGATATGGCTTCTCTTATTTTGATGTAGACGAACAAAAATTCACGAGTTACAGACACGACCCAAAAAATCCAAACAGTCTAAGTAGCAATGGCGTTACCTGCCTATTTGAAGATAAAAATGGTGTGCTTTGGATTGGAACAGAGCGGGGTGGGTTGAATGTATTCGATAAAAAAACAAGCACCTTTAAAAGGTACTTCCAGTCAGACTCCCAATCCGCAGTCAGCTTTGATAATATTACAGCCATACAATCAGATTCAGAAGGTAATATGATTATAGGAACCCGAGGACAGGGCTTGGGGATACTGCAGAAAGGTAATGATGAAATTATTCAACTAAACACAAATAATGTTCCTGAGCTGGCAACCGACATTATAAAAAATATAATGCGCTCTGATGCAGGAGAAATTTGGCTTACCACTGAAAAGGGAATCAAGAAACTTCATGTTGATGATCAGAATAATTTCTCTATCAGTAATCCATTCTCGGGAAAGGATAAGCTCTCCATATCCCTTAACAATTCAGACTTTCTTTCGATAGAGGAGTGTCCCAAAGGGGTGATCTGGTTTGGAACAGAAAACAATGGCCTATTCCAATACGATACCAAAAAAGATAAAATTGAACAATTTCTTCAAGATAATAAAGTATTAAACAGCCTGCCCTCCAACTCCATCTGGTCCATGCATGCAGATAGAGACAATATTCTTTGGCTTGGATTCTACTTTAAGGGCTTATCAAAAATTGACCCTCTCGAACAGAAATTCCGCCCTACCTATAACTTCACCGACAATAATAAAATCTATAACCTCGATCTTGTTTCCTCCTTTGCGGAGGGTTCGGATGGTACACTTTGGATTGGAATGGATGGAAATGGACTCTACCGAATCAAACCCGACGGATCAATCACCTACTACAATGATAACAGTGGGCATAACCTTGAGAGCAACAATATAACAGACATAGAATTAGACGCAGCGGGTAACTTATATGTCTCCACTTGGGGTTCTGGATTGAAGTATCTGGAAGCAGGTACAAACTACTTTACCAATCTTGAGCTGATATTAACTGAGTCTAGAACATCGAAACTCTTTAATCTAATCCTTGATAGTAAAGACCGTTTGTGGGTCAACAATTACCAAAATGGAATTGAAATCATAGATACTAAAACCAGAAAGAACCTAAGGTTTAGTTCGGGTGGTGAAAAATACTTGGGCTCAGACAAGTTCCATGGGATAGCCGAAGATCAATTTGGGAATATTTGGCTCGGATCATCAAACAATGGCATCACACGAGTAAGTATTGATGACCAACTTAATATTGTTGATCTAAAATCCTTACAGGAATTATCTGAAAGTACACAACTTACCGAGTGTATCATATCTTCGATATACGCTGCTTCAGACGGAAAAATTTGGATAGGGACAAGATCTAAAGGCTTATTCTATTATGATTCAAAAAGCCTTCAAACACACCTTATAACAGATAAAGTAAAACTGCCCAGTAATAATATTTATAGCATAAATGAAGATGAAAATGGAAATATTTGGGCAGGTACCAACAAAGGACTCATAAGACTAAATCCTGAAACATTGGAATTAGATCACTTCCAAAAATCAGATGGACTTCAGTCTAACGAATTTTTTAAGAATTCATCCTTCAAGAGCAAGTCTGGTCAACTTTATTTTGGAGGTATTTCTGGATTCAATAGTTTTTATACCGATGAGTTCATACTAAATGCTAAAAAACCTAAGGTCTACATTACCGATCTAGAAGTTGCAGGAAAACCTCAAAAAATAAAAGGGGAGAATTACTTCAACAATAGTGCGATGAATTTCAATCATCAAGACAATGATCTAACGATTAAATTTAGTGCAATCAATTTTTCACAATCCTCTAAAAATATTTATAAATATCGCCTGAAGGGATATGAAAAAACCTTTCAAATACTTGAAAACAGTCAAGAGGCACGATACCCAAACATGAGCCCTGGTGAATATACTTTTGAACTGATGGCTGCTAACAATGATGGCATTTGGTCTGACGAGAAAGTAAGTATGGATATAACAATCCGAAAGCCATGGTATTTGACCTACATAGCCTACTTTATTTATCTCACCGGGATTGCCAGTTTCTTTCTTTGGAGGCGCCAGCAATTGATCGCACGTCAGCGATTGAAGTATGATCTAAAACTTAGAAAAAGAGACCTTGATCGAATGCATGAGATGGATAAGATTAAGACGCGTTTTTATACCAATATATCGCATGAACTAAAAACCCCAGTAACCCTCATCATCAGTCCGCTAAAAAACCTTATCACCAAATTAGGTGAGCGGGCAGAGAACAATAAGACGTATAAACTGATGCTCAATAATGCAGAAAACCTGCATCGCTTGATTAATCAAATCCTGGAGATTTCAAAGATCGAAGCCGGAAAATCAAATTTTAAGCCCGGCAAACAAGACATAAATACTTTCATTAAAAATATAGGAATCAACTTTTCTGGCTATGCCGATGAAAAGCAAATTCGCTATGATATCGAGCTTCCAAAAACAAATCAGATCATTTACTTCGACCCTGAAAAACTGGAACGAGTTTTTGTGAATTTAATATCAAATGCCTTTAAGTATACTTCTAAATATGGTATTGTGAAAGTATCTCAAACCTCCAACTCAAACTGGCATTTCATTCATATTGAAGACAATGGAGAAGGGATTAAAAAAGAAGAACAGCCATATATCTTTGATCGTTTCTATCGCTCCGGAAAAGAAAATCACAAAACTGGAACAGGAATTGGCTTAGAATTGGCAAAGCAAATTGTTGAGCAACACAAAGGCTATATCAAATTAGAATCTGAACCTAATATCCGAACCATCTTTACCGTAGCACTAAAAAAAGGAAAGGCTCACTTCCCTGCCGGATTAATAAATGATGTAGATGCATCTGACTTTAAGTTTAGTGAAGAATCTGTAATAGAGCTTAAAAATTATCAAACCAAAAAGTCAACTAATAATATAAATCAGGCTATTCCAATTGCGCAAACGGCATCAACAGCAGACAAACCATTGATCTTAATTGTAGAGGACAATCCAGATCTACAAGAGTTTCTTGTTCAATTGTTTCATAAAGACTATAAAGTCATAAAAGCAAATAATGGCCTAGAAGGGTTCGAGCTTGCAAAAAGTAAAAAACCTAAGCTAATTATTACAGATGCAATGATGGATCAAATGGATGGTTTTGAAATGAGTAAAAAGATCAAAGAAGACCCAGACCTCAGTCATATCATGATCATCATGGCCACTGTAAAAAGCTCAAAAGAATCCCGCGACAAAGCATACCAACATGGAGTCGATGCCTTGATGACAAAACCATTTGATCCAGAGGTATTATTACTAAGAGTCCGTAATTTCCTCAAGGTCAAACAAAACATTAAGGCAAATATATTCAACCCAGCTAACCTGACGGCCAATAGTGCAGACGCGGATGATTTCATTCCCTTTAAAGAAGCCGATGAGCGCTTTATTATAGAAGTTGTTCAAGTAATTGAAAACAATCTTAACAAGCCCGACTTCACAATAGAAGACCTTTGTAAGTCCGTAGGAGTAAGCAAGAGTAATCTTTACAGAAAGATAAAGTCCATTCTAGGATGTACAACCAATGAACTTATCAGAAATACTCGAATAAAAAAGGCTGCACACCTATTAAAAAATAGTGACCTTAAGATCTCTGAGATCACCTACCGAGTAGGGTTTAATGATTTACAATACTTTAGAAAATGTTTCAAAGAAGTCTATAAAATGACTCCTTCAGAATTTGGGAAAGCAGCTAAGCAAAACAAGAGAAAAATGAGCCCACCTAAAAATTAATACATTCAGCAAGTGGCTCATTTCCCAGTGCAACCCGACGAGCTGATAATAACTCAGGGTTCTTGTTCTGTTCAATTAAATAAAACTGATTCAGTTTTAAATCTTCATAGGTCGTAATCGTATTATCAACATCAGGCCAATAGACTGTCAACTTCTCAACTTGACTAGCAAGACCAAGTCCCATTTCTACACGCAAGGTATTTGCACCAAAGGATCCTCCTGAATGCAGTGTGTTATGCAATGTCTTTGATTCGCCGTTAGCCATCTTTAGTTCAAACTTCAGCCTTGCTCCAATTGCAGATTGGTTTGCCTCCGTTCCAGACAATTTCAAGGTGATCCAATTATTTGCTTCAAATCCTGGATTCTTCAATAGCATATTGTGAAAAACATCACTCTCTACAGCTCCACCTACTTGATGGTAAATATCTTGATCCCCGTCATTATCTAAATCACCAAAGGACACTCCATGGCCTTTTTGAATCATTCCGAAACCACCCGGATGGGTAACATCATCAAATCCGTCTGAATCGTTGTGTACATACATTTTATTAGGGACGACAGCCCACAAGTTGAATTCACCCGTACCGGAGTAAAAATCATAGCGTCCATCATTATTCAAATCGCCAAAATTACCACCCATAGTGTACAAGGACTGATCCAGCCCTTTAACAACAGTTTTCTCAAATTTTTTCCCCTCTTTATTCAAATACAGGACCGGTTTATTCGTTGAGTTTGCTATACCCAAATACTCTTTACACACTTGGGAAGATATATTAAATGGGTCTGAATTATCGTAAGAAAATACTAATAAATCTTCCCAACCATCATGATCATAATCCCAAAACCAAGAAGAAAACGAATAGCTTGGTTCTTGAACTCCATAGGCCTCTGCCTCATCAATAAATGTCGGTAAACCATCCTGAAGTCCCTGATGGATATAAAGTTTATTTTTTCCATGATAGACAGACAGAAATAGATCTGGCCAACCATCATTGTTTACATCTGCAAAATTAGCAGACTTAACAAATGCAAACACTTCAAGTCCAGCATCTACAGATACCTGCTGAAAACGTTCTTCTCCTAGATTCAAAAACAGGTCGGAGGGCAACTGGACTGACCCTGATTCATTGCCAACAAAAATATCCAAAAGACCATCTTTATTTACATCTGCAACAGCTACTGCACCACTTGGTTTTTCATTAAAAACACCAGCTTGCTCACTAACATCTTCGAAGTACAGACCTTCGCGATTCATCAATAAAGAATTAGGTAACTGCCCATTCTCTCCCAACCAAGCACCACGCATAATAAACACATCCGTCCATCCATCATTATTAAAGTCTCCTTGTATGCAATTCAATCCTCCTTTGAGTACATCCACTCCAGAACCTATACTAAGATCCTGAAAGGCTCCACCACCTGTATTTTGATAATAATGTGTTTGATCAGATAAACCATAGGACGTAGTAAAAATATCCAAGAGGCCATCATTATTAAAATCTTCAATAATGCTACCTCCGGCGTGATCCATAGATGCAACGCCAGACTCTAGAGCTATATTCGAAAACTTTGGAAAAGGCTCTTGGTTGTAAAATTTTTCTGGTGCTATCCGAAAACGCTTATCCATTTGAGCAGGATAATCACCTGCTGCCATACTTGAAATATTATAAAACCATATAGACTGATAATCCTTTGGATTGTATTCCAGTAAAGTTTCGTAGCAATCTTTTGCCAACCTTGCAGGTGTTGCAAGTGCATGAATACCTTTACCCTCCAAGGGGATTATACAGGATTCTCCATTGTGATTATAAATGCAATTTTGATATTCAGCATCTCTCAGGTATGCTAGTGCAAGTGCTTTATAGTGTTGCTCAGTTTGAGGAGTTACCTTCTTTTTTTCTGCGCCAAGATTCAGAAACTCAATCAACACATTTATAGCTTTTTGATTTTGTCCATTGAGCAGGAGCATTAGACTATAATCCAATGCAGAACTGTATCTCATTTGTTCTGGTCTAGCCTTATACTCTCGCTCAAACTTCTTGAGCATAAATTCTGTATAATATGGAACTTGCCCAGAAATTTGTGCGGCCTTTCCTTTATTATCTAGAATATTTCCCATTTCAAGGTTAGAGATAGGGGTTTTACTTTTAGTACAGGAATTCAGTACAAGCAGTGTTAAAAAACTGCAGCCAAGAATTCTAATTATTTTAATTGAGTATTGCCATTTGTTCGTCTGCATCAATATCCTTTTTCAACGCATAAATCTGAAGAGGTGCATTATTATTCCCAAAAATAAACATATCTCTACCGCCCTCATTAATCTTTATAATTTGTCTTGTCTCATAAGGCACATGGAAACCACTAAGGTCATTAGAAATTAGATCAAATGAATTCCCACCTTTATTTTTCAATAACAAGCCATAAGAGGCATCTGATCGAGGTGTTTCAACCTCTGAATCAAACATATTCCCTGCTAAAATAAGATCCAAAAATCCATCTGCATCAATATCAATTGCTTCAATGGCATTAATATTTGACATTTGAACTTCTACCGGTAATTCAAGAGAGCGAAATCCAGCTTTAGGCTCTCTGATAAAAAGCATAGTATTGAACTGGTTCGCCCTGTAATGCAGTGCATTTTCAAGATTTGAAGCGCCATAGATACCTGCAAGATCTGAACTTGCAAAAGCATCATAGGAATTAAATTTTCGTTTGATACCTGGAACCTGTTCAGAACTACATTGCTTACCGCGTACTGGATACTGCTTGTCGCCTTCAAAATAACCGAGTACAATATCTAGATTATTATTTCCATCAAAATCATCTGCAAAGACATCAAAGGTCTTTCCATGTCTTGCTTTGTATTTATAATTATTCCCAAGGTTACCAGCTATCAAATCCTTGAGGCCATCATTATTTATATCTACGAGTTTAAGGCAATTCCACCAGCCGGTATAATCATCCCGGAAAAAATCTTCCGACCGATCCACCAGTTCAAATCCATTATTTAGAAAAACTCTTGGACTCATCCACTCTCCGACTACAATCAAGTCTTGCTTCCCGTCCTGATTAAAATCACTCCAATCTGCATCCGTCACCATACCTACATCCTGCAGTACATCATTAAAAGATGTCGCAGCGAGTTTGAACTGAATATCTCCTCCTTTTGAAATATTTTCTAACAGATAACTGCTTGCTGGAAGGGGATACTGTCCTGGCACTTGTCGCCCTCCTACGAATATATCCATGTCTCCATCCATATCGAAATCAACCATCCTGAGAACAGACACTGAACTTCGATAATCTGAGGGAAGTGCTGAATCAAAGGAAACAAATTGACCATTATCATTTCTATAAAAACGATCTTTATAATAGTCGGAATTCTTTGCCTCTTCAGAGCCAGCGGTACCGATCATTAAATCCATGTCTCCATCTTTATCTGCATCTACAAAAAGTGCTGCATTGGATTCTTGGTCAAGATCACCTAGAGTCTGTACTTGTTTATTACCACTACCATCGATGGTTAGCACTTTAGACGCTTGGCCCTGAGCGCCACCCATGAAGATATATTTTGAAGATTGATCGAGTGCTTCACCATAAGCCAATCCGGGACCAAAGCTAGACATCTGATGAGGGATAAGAATTTCCCGTTCAAAATCATCGAATGTATTTTCTTTATGTTCCCAGGATAACTGAGCGATTTCCAGAGGCTCAAAATAAGCCTCTGAAACCTGCTCCTTATATTGTGCTACTTCGGCACTACCAATTATTAATTCTCTATTTTGATTCACAGCAAGATCTTTTACAACCTCTCTAAGTCCAGTTGGCCAAAGAATGATCAGGCTATCTACTTTCTGATCTTTTCCAAGACCAAAGTGTACTTTTTCTGATACAGCCGATTGGAATCCTCTAGTGCGTGTGTGTTCGTGGAACTGCGTTTTACCGTTGTGATGAAGCCACATTTTGGCACCCAGTCCATTTTGGTTTTTTGAAGAACCTTTAAGTTTAAAGGTTATAAAGTTGTTGAGTCCTAATTCACTACTAAGATTCTTAAATACAGTTGCTGTGGTATCTATATTATTTGTTATCAATTCTAGATCTCCGTCATTATCAAGGTCTGCATAGGCCAGTCCATTTGAAAAATCCTCGCGAGAGATTCCCCATGCTTTGTTTACATGTTCAAAACGTTTTCCGTCTACATTTTTGAACATGTAGTTATCCACTTTTTTGGATGGCATCTTATCCATTAAATCCTTTAGGGATAACTCTTTGTACTTGACTTTAAGACTAATATCTATTCGTTCAAGCCAATTGAAATAATCTTTGTTGTTAATATCTTTTCTGGTTCCATTGGTTATATACAGGTCTTTTAGGCCATCATTATCATAATCGGCAAATAGGCAGGCCCAGCTCCAATCGGTGCTCTCTAGATTTGAGAATTTGGCTTGATCGCCATAGAATGGAATTCCATCCTTTGTACCCTGGTAAGTTTGAAGGGAATTGTACATGTATTGGTAATGAAATCCAAGATCTACATTGTTGCGAAATGCTTGGATATCCATACTTGCCATATTGGCTTTAGATCTATAATTATCGACGGGAGACATATCCAGCTGAAAGATATCCAGCTTTCCATCTTGATTGAAGTCTGCCGCATCCACTCCCATTCCATAAAAGGATGTGTGTGTAAAGGATTCTTCGATATGATTTTCGAAAGTCCCATCGCCCTTGTTGATAAAAAATCGATCTGGTGTGCTAAAATCATTGGATAGATAGATATCGATGTATCCATCTTGATTGAAGTCATTTGCTAGAACACCGATGGTCAATCCAAAATTTTGGATGCCGGCAGCTGCGGTCACATCGGTAAAGTTTCCATTTCCATCATTTTGGTAAAGATGATCCGAGGCAGTCCATGTATTATTGTCTAATTTCTTTTTATACTCAAAAGAGTAAGAATCAAATCGAGTAGGTTCATAATTACCTACTAAAAGGTCTAGGTCGCCATCATTGTCGTAATCAAAAAAAACAGATTGAATAGAGTAACTTGAATCTGCAATACCATAAGCATCTGCTTCCTCAGAAAACTGTGGCACGCCCGCTTCATCAGGTCCTTGATTGATCCAAAGTTCATTCTTTCTACTTGCCCATCTTCCGGCAACAGAAATATAAATATCTTCTAAGCCATCTTGGTTCACATCAGCAATTGTTGCTCCCGTATACCATTTTTGTTGACTTTCTATACCACTCAGCTTAGTGATGTTCTTAAATTGAAGATCACCTGTATTCATGTAAAGCTGGTTCTCTACCATATTACCCGTAAAGAAAACATCTTCTAATCCATCACTATTAAAATCTCCAACAGCAACACCCCCTCCCATATAGAAATATCCATAATTGAAGAAGTTCATTGAATCTGTCACGGTCAGATCATTCCTGAAATCAATGCCACTCTCAGCGTCTGTGATTTCTGTAAATATTTTCGAGGATGATTCTTTTGAAGACAAGTCTTTGTCGGAACAAGCACTAAACAGTACTACAAGAAGGGAAACGATTCCAACTGCTCTATTCATAATAGTTTTTTAAAAAACCCGGGCCATAGGACCCGGGTCTACTCTCACTGAATATTATAGTTCTTAGTAACCTGGGTTTTGAGTCAAATTACTAGCTCTAAGTATTTCATTTTGTGGTATAGGAAGCAATTCATGCTTACCAGTCTGGAAGTCTTCAAGCTCATCAGCAGCCATGCCCCAACGAACTAGATCGATATAACGGAATCCTTCCAAAGCAAGTTCTAATTGACGCTCTTTAACGATTGCGTTCAATAGATCAGAACCTGTAGCAGTTACATCTGCTAAACCAACTCTTGATCTTACTTTGTTAAGTTCAGTTTGTGCAGCTCCATCATTTCCAGCTCTATGATTTGCTTCTGCAGCCATCAATAGAACGTCAGCATAACGAATCAATCTCCAGTTTGTCCCATAATTCAACGCAAACACGTCATCATTAGACTCTGTAGAATATGCACCATACTTTCTTCTTAGGAAACCTACGTAATCAAATGTCTCGGTACCATCATACTCACCACCAGCATCAATGAATTCCTGCTCAGACATTACTGTAGAAGCTCTTCTTACATCATCACCTTCAGCAATAAATGCATCCCAAAGCTTAGTAGAAGGGTAGTTGAATCCCCATCCATTGTTCAAAGAATCAACACCAGAGAATACACCTTCACGTGCACCCATCAACTGAATGTGAATATTTGACTCTGAACGAGATCCCCAAGGGTAACCATTTGCACCCCAGTCATATCCTGCAGTCTCAATATAAACTGCCTCCATGATAGACTCCGTTCCAAGCTCACCAACCTCAGCGAATACATCACTGAATTCTGCTTCAAGACCGTATTCAGCTGAAGAAATAATTGTTCCGAAGGTAGTAGCTGCCTCAGACCATTTTTCTTGGTAAAGTTGTGCTTTACCTAAGATTGCATGTGCAGTACCTTTAGACATTCTGAACTTGTCCGCACTAGAGTATTCACTCTTGTTTGGAAGTACAGCCGCCGCAGCACTTGCATCTGCCTCAATTTGAGCATATACCTCTGCTGCACTTGATCTAGACTGATTGTACTCAGAAGGAGCAAGCTCAGTAAGAATCACAGGAACACCTCCAAATAGTGATGCTAACTCTAGGTAGTAATATGCACGAAGTGCTTTAGCCTCTGCAATCAAACGACCTTTGAAGTCATTATCGTTTTCAACATTGTTTATTACAAGGTTAGCTCTATAAATACCATAGTAATTAACTGCCCAAGTTCCTTCAATAGGAGCATTGGTAGCATCAAATGCCATTCTGTCAATCGCTACATAATTTGGTTGGTCACCTGCATTTGCACCACCTGCCTGAGATTCATCAGAAGGAAGCGTCTTTACCATATATGGAGAAGACCATCCAGAACCCCATTGGTTCTGGTGCCACTGAAGAATATCATAAACAGCCATTGTTGCTTGATTAGCATCGTCGTCTGTTTTATAAAATTCATCAACTGAAAGTTGATTATTTACATCTACATCAAGGAAATCAGCACAAGCGTATATTCCTACGAATAATACTAATGCTCCAAATCCTTTTATTAATAATGATTTCATTTTAAGATTTTTACACAATTAGAAAGAAAGGTTAGCTCCAAACATGATTTTCTTAGGTAGTGGATAAACACCTCTGTCAATCCCCTGAGAACGATCATCACCTGAACCAACTTCCGGATCCATTCCTACATACTTCGTAAATGTAAAGAAGTCTTCTAGAGAAACGTAAACACGTGCTCCTTTCCAAACTGAATTTTGATTGAAGTTATAACCTAACTGCATCTGCTTGATACGAAGGTAAGAACCATCAAATACCATAAAGTCAGAATTGTAAGCATATACATTGTCACTATTAGCTCTAAACCAATCATTAGATCCACTACCTTCTGTCCAACGATCTTCGTAGAAGAATGCTGGCTTATTAGCAGACGCACGATCCGTACGGTTGTATCCTAAAAGGATATCATTACCAACTGATCCTTGCATAAACATAGTGAAGTCAAATCCTTTGTACTCAGCAGCCAAACGTACACCAAATAGCATATCAGGATGTGGGCTACCGATGAAAGTCTGGTCAGCTGGAGTGATTGTTCCATCACCGTTTACATCAACAACGATTGG
>Ga0206131_10006603_pt1 | contig 11825 bp, 11 predicted proteins | sample Helgoland_Spring_FD_148636 | JGI IMG/M metagenome (GOLD analysis project Ga0206131, IMG submission 148636) | Pelagic subsurface seawater microbial communities from Kabeltonne, Helgoland, North Sea - Helgoland_Spring_Bloom_20160517_1 | ecosystem: Environmental > Aquatic > Marine > Epipelagic ... | reverse complement strand
CTGTGAGTCCAACAACATTACAGTCGATTTCTTCACCAGTTTCTGCAATTACAATGGATTTTACATTTCCATTTGCATCCGAATTTATTTGCTTTAAATTTGATTCTAACCGAAGATCAATGCCGTTTTTTTGAATTTCATTGGTAATCATTTTACTTTCGCCACTTGGTAAAATGGAACTCCAGTAACTGTTTTCTCTCACCAAAAAGGTCACTGGAATGTGTCGAGAATGGAACATTTCAGCAAGCTCAATCCCAATAAGACCTCCGCCTACGATGACGGCACGTTTACAATCGGTGTTGTTAGGAGCGTAGGTTTCTACAGCCTCTAAGTCTTGTTTATGGTACAAGCTCACTACGCCTTTTAGATCTTGGCCGGGCCATCCAAATTTATTCGGTTTACTTCCAGTGGCTAAAATAAGTTTGTCAAATTTTAGGTTCTCTCCATCAGAAAATAGAAGTGTTTTTTTAGCGGAGTCAACCTGTTCGACATAGCCTTTTTTGAGTGTAATCTCGTTTTTTTCCCAAAACCAATCTTCATACGGTTGCGTATGTTTAAACTTCATATGCCCCATATAGACATACATAAGTGCTGTTCGAGAGAAAAAATAATCGGTTTCTGACGAGATGACGGTAATTTTTTTATCGGATAGTTTTCGGATGTGTCTGGCTGCTGTGATACCAGAAATTCCATTTCCTATAATTGCGATGTGTTCCATACTAAATAAGTTTTTGGGGATTCGTACTTAAAAACGGACCTAAAACCCGAGTGGTTTTGGGTTATAAAGTTAATGAATATGTTTTATATAATAGGCTTCTAATTTTTTTGGAGAGTCTCCAATGAATTTCTTCAAGTGGATTACCATAAAATGAAACTGCAACGACCAGATGCCATTCGACTCAAAACGTCTCGCAGAGGTTGTTAGTGTACGTTGAATGACTTTAAAGGAACCTTGTTTATAAAGTCTATAGATGAACTCATTATCTTCATAAATTATGAAATCTTCGTTATAGCCTTTTAGGTGTTCAAAGATGTTTTTTTCTACAAATAAACTTTGATCACCCCCACGACTCACTTTCCAATTAAATTGGGTGAACCAGCCTGTCAATTGCAACCACCAATGGTTGCTATCAAATTTCATTTTAAAACACCCAGCCTTTGTCCCATCATTAATTGCTTCTACAATAGATTGATCAAAATTTTTCGGAGGAAATGAATCTGCATGCAAAAAATATAGAATGCTGCCTTTGGCTTGAGCAGCTCCAAAATTCATTTGTTTTGCACGCCCTTTTGGGCTGTTTAACCCAATCACTTTGGGGTGTTTTTTTGAAAATCCTGAGACTATATTTTGAGATCCATCGCTACTTCCACCATCAATCACAAGAATTTCTGAAATCAATTTTTCGTTAGAATTTTGATGTAAATAGGCCAACAAGGCTTCTATGTTTTTAGCTTCATTCAATACAGGGACAATGACACTTATTTTATTCATTCAGCGCCCAATTATAGCTTAAAAACTCAATTTTTGTTTGGGGTGAAATTGCGGTTGTACTGTAGTTATTGAGGTAGGTGATAAAAGCGTTTCCTTTTGGGAAATCAGATTTAAACCATTTAAATATCTTTGAAATTTTAATGGTGGCGGGTGCCAGATTATTTTTCGAAGGAGCATTGATAAAATCATGTGCCGCTTGATCCAATTGACCATTTAATGTTCTTGCTTCAAACGCGCAATTCGAAAGTTTAGGGCAGGATTCCGATGCGCATACAATCGCAAAATGAATTCGCGAATCTCCCATAGGTCTCAAAATCTCATGCTCAATCGTATTGAGTGACATCGTTTTCCCATCGATTACAATAAATTTTTGACCCCATGGATCACTTAATTTTTTGATGCTTTTTAAGGGGTAATTATTTAAGATAAGCTGAATTGTAAAGGCGTTATACGCATTGATCCAATAGGCTTTTTTTTCAGAAGTGCTCCAATGGTCTTTTGGTGCATGACGGCCTAAGTTGGCAAGGTAATTATCAAGAGACTCTCGGTTATTAAGGAATCCTTTATAATCAACCTTTCCAGCATCCGAAACATGGAGTTGCAAAATATTGGTCCATTCTGAATGGTTCATTTTTTGTGCATTAGAAGTCCAAAAGCAAAGGGTTAAAACGTAGATTAAGAGGTGTTTCATTTTATTTAGGTTAACAGCAACCACCACCATCATAATGAAATGTGGAGTGACTAAAGTAAATGTCGTTTCGATTTAAATTTGCTAAGGCAGCGGCCGTTTTATCACAAATCGCTAAGGGCTGATTTTTTAATAAAATATGTCCTGCAGTATCGTCAAAGAAGTCGTCTTTGCCGTAATAGATCGCCGCTTTTCCTGTAAAAACACAAGGACCGTCGGCGGGCATTGGGTCTTTGATCGCAGCAACTTCGATCGATTCAATATAGATTAATTCCTCGGTATTATAATTCAGAGGGTCTAAAATTCGATAGGGTTTTCGGGCTCTAATTTCAATCGTTCCAAATCCAGCATCGGTCAACATCTTAACATAATCAGCAATTGGGATGCTGCCGCTCAAACACAAGGCACGAAGGCGTTCGTCTTCGCGAAGTATTTCGTTCATGGGTTGTTCACATGTTGGGTCGCTCATCACTAATTTTCCGTGTGGTTTTAGGACGCGATACATTTCGGAGATCGCTTTTTTAAGGTCTTCAACTTTAAAAATATTGAATAAACAATTCTGAGCTGCCACATCGATACTGTTGTCTTCCACAGGCAAGTTTAGAGCATCTCCTTTTTTCAGGCTTACAAAGTCTTTACTAAACCAGGGATTTTGGGCCTCTGCTTCCACGAAATTTTTTTTAGAGGCTTCCAGCATTTCATCCACCACATCCACGCCAATCACACCGTTTTTTTGACGACTGAAATATGCAAATTGAAGCAATTCCATACCGCCACCAACACCAACATATAATATTTTGGGATTGTTGGTCAGGTCACGCGCATGAACTGTGCTTCCGCAACCGTAGTTCATTTCTTGCATGATTCTCGGAATTTTCAGTCCTGGAAGTTCCCAGACAGGGTTGGTTGTGCAGCAAAGTCCAATATCGGGACTAAGGGCTGCTTCTTTGTAAACATCGTGGGTGGTATCTAAGTAGCTCATTTTTGTATATTTAGTAAGAGGTGTCTGTTTTAAAATTTTATTTTCAATAATTGTTTTCTCATATTCCCTTGTCCCAAGATATGAATATTTTCTTTAGATTTTACAGCGGTCTCTGCGATAAAAATTACATCAGAATTTGCAAATAGAATCTCAGGGATAATTTTTCCATTTGGATTTATTTTGATAGCGTATAAATTAGTTTTTGAGAATCGTTTATCCTGCTTAACTATTAGTTTTTCTTTGTCCATATTAATGTATCCATTCATTAATATTTTTAGTTGATTGCCGTCAAAGAAAGTATAGGTTGATGAATCTTTTTTGTTATACTTAGAGTTTATTTTTTCAGTTTGTCTTAGTTCCAAAATAGTGTCCCAAAGCAATTCTCCTTTTGTGTTTATTTTCCCTATTAAAATATCATCAAATACTTTATAGCTTTTGGCAGGGTTAATTGTGATAAAAACGGATAGAGATCCAAAAGAGAATGTTGCGATTGGGAAGCCTACTGGGAAGCCTGCATTTACGTGTTCTTTTCTCATGAAATAAAATTGACCGACAACATAGGTGTTAAATTGTTCGTCAATGAAAATGTCTTTTATGTCAATACTTCTATTGCCTTTAAATAATCCACTAAAATACTTGCTAGCTTTTTTATTTGAAAACTCCGTTTGTTGTTGTGATTTTAAAGAGAATGAATCTAAATCTATAGTGTAGTGTGTGAATCCTTTAAATCCACCTTCTTTGTGATTTGAATACAAGCCACTTATAATGTAATCAGTTGCACGAATATCAGAGTTAATTAACTCATACGAGTCTTCTACTATGTGAACCTCGAGACTCTTTTGGCTGTTTAACTCTATAAGTATATATGTTTTTTTATCTTTTGAGTAAATTAAATTAAAAAGTAAATAGATTTTATCTTGATGTTGAGCGGCATTTAAAAAACTTACATTTTTATTCAGAATATTTTTATCTGCAAATATTTTATGTTCGTTTAATTCTTCTAACTCATCAGAAAACACTTTTACAAAGGCATACAATGATTTATGTTCAATTACAGGGAAACTCAACACAACTTTAGACGAATATTCTAAGTTGATCTCAAAGTCATTTTTCAGAGCACGATACACTTCCTGAGTGGAGTTCTTATCAACTTTTAAAAGTGATTTCTGTTCAAAAGATTGGGTTTTCAAATCAATAACATCACATCTCAATGAAATGGATTTATTTTTTTGTTCCTTTATAAAAATGTGTGCTTTTTCGTTTAATATAAAAACATCTAAAATTTTTGTTTCATTTTGAGTTTTAATTTCAACACGATTCGTAAAATTCATATGGTCATAGAATTCAACAAAATAATTCCGAAGTGTACCATTAACTCTGTGTGGTCTTATGGATACAAAATTGCCAATTGAATCACTTGCAGTTAGTTCACTATGATCAATTAAAAATTGACGATCCTTAAGAATGTTTCCTTTATTTATTTCTTGAGAAGACGTTGTAAGGAAAGTTAAAAAAAATAGTAGGAGAAAAGGGGGCTTGAGGGACATTGTCTATAACATTTTTATTAATTCTTTAAAAAGTGTAATCATTTTAGGTTCGGCTTTTGCGGCAATTTCAATAATCTCCGAAATATCGACGGCTTTTAAGTTGTCTGGATCGCATTCATCGGTTAATACAGACACCGCAGCGACTTTTAACTTCAGGTGATTTGCCACAATTATTTCTGGAACGGTACTCATTCCAACGGCATCGGCGCCCATTAGTTTTAACATTTTGTATTCAGCACGGGTTTCTAGCTGTGGGCCAACCACACTTACATAAACGCCTTTGTGTAATTCAATATTGTGATTTGCAGCGATTTCTTGAATCGTCTTATTTATTTTTCCATCATAGGGTGCGCTCATGTCTACAAAGCGATCTCCTAATTGTTCCACGCCTTTAAACGCTAATGGCGAGCCTCCTTGTAAGTTGATGTGGTCATCGATCAGCATCAGGTCTCCTTTATTATAGTCCAGATTTAAAGCCCCTGACGCATTGGAAACTAGCAAAGTGGAGACGCCCAACTGTTTCATGATTCGGACCGGATAGGTAACATCTTGCAGGGTGTAGCCTTCATACAAATGAAACCGGCCTTGCATTACGATGACTTTTTTTCCTTCAAGCATGCCGTAAATCAATTTTCCTTTATGAAACTCAACGGTCGCTGTTGGGAAATTTGGAATATGGTTGTAACTCACTTCTTTAATAATCTCAACATGATTAATGAGTTGTCCTAATCCGGTGCCTAAAATAATTCCAATTTCGGGAGATTCAAAGCCTTTTTCTTTCAGGTAATCAGTCGTTTCTTCAATAAGTTTTATCATAATTTTTTTATCTTTTTCAGTAATTCTGGTTGATTTTGTAGGTCTTCAAATGTATCAATGTCATTTAAGGCTTCCAAAAGTTTAACGTTGAGTTCTTTTAGGTCTTTTAAAGTGGACTCTAGTACTGAGTCGGTTCCCCATTGTTTGTTTTTAAATAGAGACGGATGAAGCTTGGTCATTCCTAGTAAATAATAGCCACCATCGAGCGACGGCCCTAAAACAACTTCATGGTTTTCTAAGGCTTCAAATGCTTTTTCGAGGTGGATGGATTTTAAATCAAACAAATCACTACCAACAATCACTACCTTTTCATAGGAATCCTTAAAAGCAGTTTCAAATGCCATTTGCATCCGCGCGCCTAAGTCGGTTCCTTTTTGCAGTTTTTTTTGATAGATTGATGCATTCCATAAGTCGTTTTTCTGGATTTCTTCTGAGTAATATACAACTTTATCGCTAGTGGCGGTGCCTAACACCGACTCGGTATGTTTTAGTAGGATTTTATAAATTTTTAGGGCATCTTCATTTCCAATGGTTTTGGAAAGTCGTGTTTTTACTTTTCCTAACTCAGGATTTCGCACAAAAACGATGATTATATTTTTATTCATACACCTTGATTCCTTTCAATAAATACGTATCCCATGGTTTTGAGTATATATGCACTTTTGATGTGGGTTCTTTTAGGTTATTAAAGATTTCCCCGTCCTTATTAACCCAATCAAAAATCCCGCCATATAAGTTAAAAACGGATGTATAGCCTTTATTAAGGAGTTGTTTTCCAATAATTTCAGATCGAACACCAACGGAGCAATACACCACAATCATTTTATCTTTTTCAATTTTCAAGCTTGCTACTTTCGAAATCTCAAAATCATTAAACCCTACAGTAATGGCGTTTTCTAGGTGACTTATGTTGTACTCTGCTGGTTCACGAGCATCTAATAAAATGGGTTGGGTTTTTAATTCAGTTAATTCATCGACAGTGATATAAGGAACAGCATTATCATTAAATTTATTCAGGACATCCTTTATAGATGTCTGACTAAATCCATTGGCCCACAGCAGACATAACCCGATTAAAATTAGTTTTTGTTTCATGTTAAGCAACGGTTCCTTGGCAACTACTTCCTGCACCAGCGGTACAGCCATAACAGTGTTGCGATATACAAATGGTTCGTTTACTTAGGAGGTCTTTGTTGAATTCACTGATGTGTTGCACCGCACTATCAACTCTTAATTCTAACATTTGATTAAAATCACAATCATAAAGCCAGCCATCCCAACTTACCGAAAGCGTGTTGGTACACATCACATTAGCCACTGCTGCGGGATTAAAAGCCGCTACTAAATTATACATATAATCTTCATAATTTTCAGAAGCGATTAGATAATCTAAAAAACGACTGATCGGGAGGTTGGTGATCGAGAACAAATTATGAAACTGAATCTCGAAATTTGACAACAATGCCTTTTTGAAATCGGCTTCCAAAGCCGTTTGATCTCCTGGCAAAAAAGCCCCTGAAGGATTGTAAACCAAATCGAGTTTTAGTTCTGATCCCGGCATGCCATAGCCCACAGCGTTTAACATTTTTAAGGCTTTGATGGAGGCATTAAACACACCATCGCCACGTTGTTGGTCGGTTTTTCCTTCGGTCCAATGAGGCATAGACGATATCACATGAACGCCATGTTTTTTGAAAAACTCTGGAAGGTCATTATATTTTTTATTGGCGGTAATGATGGTCAGATTGGAACGTACAATGACGTCTTTGACTCCGACTTTAGTTGCTTCTTCAACAAACCATCGGAAATCCGGGTTCATTTCAGGGGCACCACCCGTCAGGTCTAGGGTGTGAGCGCCGGTCTGTTTAATCACATCTAAACACTGTTGCATTGTTTGGCGCGTCATGATTTCTTTTCGATCGGGGCCTGCATCAACATGGCAATGACCACACACTTGATTGCACATATAGCCAACATTAATTTGTAGTATTTCTAATGTTTTGGGACGTAATGGAAATTGATTTTGAGCGGCTAATTTTGTGCGAAACGTTGGGAGTTCTTCATCTTGAAAAATGCCATTGGATAAAATTTCTAATTGGCGTTTGGCGTTTGCAAGTTCATTTTCGCGTTTCTTCAGGGATTTTAATTGCATGGATTACATGGATAATTTTTTATACTTATTCATCATTTGTACGCTGTGTACTAAGGTGGCGCCACTTTCAATGGCCGCGCCGGCATGGACAGCTTCCATCATTTCTTCTTTGGTAATGCCGCGCTTTAATCCATCTTGGGTATAGGCATCTATACAGTAAGGGCATTTTACGACATGTGATACCGCTAATGCAATAAGAGATTTTTCACGGGCGGTGAGTGCGCCTTCCTCAAATACTTTTCCGTAATAGTCAAAGAATTTTTCACCGAGTTCTTCACTCCACTCTGTAATCGCTCCAAATTTTCTTAAATCGGATGGCTCATAATAGGTATTGCTCATAAAGGCCGTTTTATATATTTTTTTTAAAATTAGTGAAAATTCTTCGAAATCTATAAATTTTACAATCCTTAATGTTGTTTCTCGGCGGTTTAATAACACTACATAACCACAACAGTCCCCTGATTTTTATGTTATGATTTTACCTTTTAAACTGCAATTTAATTAGAATATTTGTATTTTTTATAGATATAAATATGGATATGTTATTTAAAAGCAAGTTTAATTGCGAATTGTATAATTTTTGTTGTGGTAGATTATTTGCGCATCAAGAGGTGTGTTTGTTAATATTGGAGGATAACCCTTAAATTTATTTATTATGAAAAAAATTACGTTATTATTATCCTTATTGATGACATCAATTGGGTTTTCACAATCAGAATTACTAACCAATGGAGATTTTTCCAATGGAGACGCTAATTGGGTTTTTACAGGAGGTTCCGTTCAAAGTGGTGAAGCAGCATTCGCAACCACTGCTTCAGCAGGGAATCCTTGGGATACTCAATTAGTGCAAGGAAGTTTAGCATTTACTAACGCACAACAATATACCATTTCTTTTGATGCCCGTGCAGATGCAGCTAGAGATATTACATTAGCGATTCAGAACGTAGGAGTGTGGACTGATCAATTTAGACAGAATTTTAGTCTTACTACTACTATGACTTCCTACACTGCAACTTTTAATGCCACTTCTAGCAATACTAATGTTCAGATTGGGTTTTTAATGGCAGCTTTTGGTGTCACTGATGGTGTTTATTATGATAATGTTTCATTAACTACTAACGCGCCGGCAAGCTGTAGCGATGGTGTTAAAAATCAAGATGAAACAGGTATAGACTGTGGCGGTTCAACATGTCCCGCTTGTCCAACACCACCTACTGTAGCAGCTCCAACACCAACCAAAAATGCTGCTGATGTCATCTCACTTTTTAGTGATGCATATACAGATGTAGCCAGTAATACAAACCCAGGTTGGGATGAAGGTGTTACCGCAGAAACGCATGCTAGTAACGCGGTGTTAAAGACAACCAACTTTTTACCGTTTGCAATTACATCTCCGATTGATGTTACAGATCACACTTTACATGTGGATGTATGGCTTCCAGAACTACCAAGTGCAGGTGCTGGTCTTTTAATTAAGATTCTAGATGCAGCAAACGGTCCACATGAAGGTAACTCTATTTACCCAATAGCAAGCCTTACAGCTGGTCAATGGAATAGTATTGACATAGACATAAACAATTTTAGTCAAGTACAAGGTACATGGGATGCCACGGCGCAGGGTCGTGTAGACCAGGTTTTAGTTGACATTGTAGATGATACAACAATGTATGTTGATAATGTTTATTTCTGGAAAGCTCCAACAGCAAGCTTAGATGATATCGCTGCGAACGCAGTAAAAATGTATCCCAACCCAGCAAAAGGCGTTCTAAACATCTCAACAAGTTCGAACGAAGCGATAGATGTTTCAGTCTATGATTTGCTAGGGAAGCAAGTATTAAATGTATCAAAGGTACAGACTCAACTAAATATCTCTAGCTTAACCCCTGGAATGTATTTTGTTAAAATGAAACAAGGAGCTAGTATTGCTACAAAACATTTGCTCGTAAATTAAGTTGCAACGAACCAACCAACTTTAATTTCAAAGAGACCTCCAATTGGAGGTCTCTTTTTATTCACAGTGTTTAGAGGTTTGCTTCTGTTCAACGATCGATTATTAGGATTCCACCATTTACTTGTCAACCAGCATTGTATCAATGTTTTCTTTTAAGTAATAGCGCTTTCTGATTTAAAGTTTTTTTTAAATAAATAATTTATCTTTCAATGCACGTTTTGTATTATTTATTGAACTATATTTGAGTAAATCAATTTAAAATGAAAAAAATTACTGTTTTACTAATGCTTTTGACGGTCACTTTAGGCTATTCAGATACCTTAACTTCTAATTCTAGCAATAACGATCTAGCGCTTTTAAACAGGCTCTCAACATGTTCCGGTACGACTACTGAGGCTGCTGAAGGGACATTTTCTCAGGGACTCGACTATGAATTCGTTACCAATGGAACGGATGTTGTGATCACTTTTACCCTATTAGACACGGATAAAGCAGGACTAAATCCTGAGTTGTTTACGGCTCCTTCAACATTTTTACCGATGTCAATTAATGGATCAACATACTCAGTCACACTTCCGAACCAAACTGCTGGGGCAACTCTAAGTTTTCAGTTTCGAGGTGCATATGAAGCTGGTGGTTTGATTCTTTCTGAAGTTTTTAATTACAAAGTAGGTGAGGGCTGTGTGTTAAGCACTAAAACTCTTGAAACAGCTCTTTTTAATGTATATCCGAATCCAGCGAAAAGTGTTATCAACATCTCATCGGCGTCCAATGAAGTTTTTGGAGTTTCAGTCTATGACTTATTGGGCAAGCAAGTCCTGCGTGCAGAAAACGTAAAGTCTCAACTTAATATATCGAGTTTAAATCCTGGATTGTATGTTTTAAATTTGACACAAGGATCTTATAGTTCTACTCAGAAACTACTAGTCAAGTAACTAAAATTACTAACCAACCAATTTTAGTTTATAAAAGCCTCCAGTAATGGAGGCTTTTTTGTTTATATAGTTTTGGGTCGTGGGTTCTATTTTACCACGTATTTATATTTCGATGCTATAAAGTTATCTCTATTTCTGTTTAAGTTATCTGTCATTTTCTTAACGGTAATAAGTAATTTCTCCTTTTTCTAAGTTCTAAACAGCTCTAGACATCCATAATTGAGATGCAATACAACAATTCCAAGATGTGCTGATTACATATAAATCGAGCTCCTAATTTGATTAAGTGATATTATTTTAACCCTTTTTCGATTAAATGGTTAATAATACCAAAAAAAAATCAAACATATAGAACCATACATTACCCCAACATTTTACGAAAACGTTGTAATTTTTTGTCAATTTTTAAAGAAAGAAATTTTTAAAACGACAATAATAACCCCTGTAAAATGCGAATACATATATTTATTTAACAAAATTATATCATTGTATGTTTTTTGTAGTGGATTGTTTATGAATTATACATAAACATTAAACTATATTTGATTTCATTATTAACTTAAAACAATTTAACATGAAAAAAATTACATTATTAATGCTATTAATGACTACTTCATTATTTGCACAATTAGAAGGTTCTTGGAGTCTTACAGCAGAAGCTGGAGCTTTGGGCGTTGGTGATAGTCCAGGAAATTACGGTTGGTGGTCAAACAGTGCTGAAGATGTTGTGACACGTTCTTGTATTTTCGATGATGAATATGTATTCAATGCTGATGGTTCATTTTCAAATGTACAAGGAACAGATACATGGCTAGAGAACTGGCAAGGAGATACGACTCAACATGAAGTTTGTGGAGCTGCAATTGCACCACATGATGGTTCAAATGCTGCGACTTACACAGTTGATGCAACTGCAGGAACAGTTACGATTGTTGGATCTGGAGCTTACATAGGTCTTGCTAAAGTTACTAACCAAGGAGAAGACGGAGCACCGACTAATGATACTAGAGTATATAGCTACGTATTATCAGCCGATGGAACTACAGTAGATTTCACAATACAAGGATTCAATGCTGGTGTTGCAAGTGCAGAATGGATTTTTAAAATGACTAAAAATGTTGCTGAGACTCCTTCTTTAGAAGGTTCTTGGAGTCTTACAGCAGAAGCTGGAGCTTTGGGCGTTGGTGATAGTCCAGGAAATTACGGTTGGTGGTCAAACAGTGCTGAAGATGTTGTGACACGTTCTTGTATTTTCGATGATG
>Ga0206131_10006602_pt1 | contig 11826 bp, 9 predicted proteins | sample Helgoland_Spring_FD_148636 | JGI IMG/M metagenome (GOLD analysis project Ga0206131, IMG submission 148636) | Pelagic subsurface seawater microbial communities from Kabeltonne, Helgoland, North Sea - Helgoland_Spring_Bloom_20160517_1 | ecosystem: Environmental > Aquatic > Marine > Epipelagic ... | reverse complement strand
AACCAAAAACAAAATGTAACATTACTTACATCCCAAGTGCTAATGTCTTGGTTAAATGTGGAAGCTAACTGAAACATACCACCCATAGTAGTCACATTACTCACATCCCAATTACTTATATCTTGGTTATAAGAAATAGCATAAGAAAACATTCCGTACATATTAGTTACATTACTCACATCCCAATCACCAATAGGCTGGTTGAAGGAAGTTGCTTCATTAAACATAGAACTAATACCAATCACATTACTCACATCCCAATTACCTATTGGTTGATTGAAAGCATCAGCATCCGAAAACATACTTCCCATATTAGTCACATTACTCACATCCCAATTCCCAATAGGTTGGTTGAAAGAAGTAGCACCTCCAAACATATAAGTCATATTAGTAACATTACCAACATTCCAATCTCCTATTGGTTGGTTAAATGCTTCAGCATAAAGAAACATTGTTATCATATTAGTCACATTACTCACGTCCCAATTCCCAATAGGCTGGTTGAAAGAAGTACAAAAGTCAAACATACTATCCATAGTAGTCACATTACTCACATCCCAATTACTTATATCTTGGTTAAATGCTTGTGGTGCTAAAAAACCACTAAACATAAAATCCATATTAGTAACACTACTTACATCCCAATTCCCAATAGGCTGGTTAAAAGAACTCGCCCAAGAAAACACACTTCGCATATTAGTCACACTACTCACATCCCAATTTCCAATTGGTTGGTTAAAATTTGTAGCCTTTCTAAACATAAAAAACATAGTAGTAACATTACTCACGTCCCAAGAACTAATATCTTGATTAAAATTGGGGTTTGGACTATCATCAACCAACCTAAACAACTCACTCATATCAGTTACCAAAGTAGTAACTACTGTGGTTACATCTTCTTCATTAGCTACCATTTCTCTTAAAATAGCCTCATCTACCACCGTATAAGTAATTCCATCTATAACTCCAGTATCACCTACATTGGCATCATCACAAGCCTTAATAGTTATTCCATTTTCTGCTAAATAAACTACATCGCAATCTATAGGCTCTTCAGTTGTCATAAAATTAACTTCATTACCATAAAACTCCCCAAAAGCGTTGGTTAAAAAAGTTCTTGCATAATAAGTGGTATTAGGCTCAAGGTTTTCTAATGTGGTACTTATATCTGTACCATTTACATTGACTTGAGTATCCTCTATAGTGGGTTGTACCTCTGTAGAATAGACAAACCCTTGTTCGGTGTTGGGTAAATCACAACTTTCTTCATCAATACTAATTGTACCGTTAAGTATAGTACTATTACTCGTAATATTAGTTGGCTCTAGGGTAATTAAATTATATTCACAAAGTTGTTCTTCACTTGTTGTAAAACTAACCTCATTACCATAAAACTCTCCAAAAACGTTGGTTAGAAAAGTTCTTGCATAATAAGTAGTATTAGGCTCAAGGTTTTCTAATGTGGTACTTATATCTGTTCCATTTACATTCACCTTATTATTCGCTGTAGTGGGTTGTATGGTAGTTGCATACACAAACCCTTGCTCTGTATTAGTTGGATTATCACAATTCTCTGAAACTATACTTATCACTCCATTTAAGGTTGCTGATGTTTCTGTTATATTAGTAACTGCAGAAGTAGTAAGTGTTGGATTGTACAAACAAGGGTTACCCTCATCATCACTACAAGCAACTATTAATACTGTTAGTACTACAAAAATTAATTTTTTCATTATTTTGATTTATTAAGGGTTAAGGAGTACAGTTCGTGAAGTTGGGGGTGTTTTCTTCTGTTAGAGGTGAATAATGTCTAAAAATAATACAATATGTAACATTATCTACACTCCAAGTCTGACAATAAACCTAAATTAGATCCTTGTGTAAACATTAACTATTCCGCTAGAAGTGGTTAATGCAACAGTATTATTGTTGTTCGATAATTCATACTCTGAGGTCTCTGATTCATTGTCTACTGTTGTAGTATATGTTACAGTTGAGGATGTTGACGACCAAACTAATGCAGATGAGAAGGTTTCTCCATCTTCCCATAAATTTGAAACTGAACCTGTAGCATCTGAGTTTAGAGTTGTAATTTGTTCAGCTGTATTTCCTGAAGTATCAGTAATTATTCCTGACCAAGTACCAACTAAATCTGAGTTTATAGAAACTGAATTGCTGTCATCATCACTTGAACAAGCAACGATTAATAAAGCAAAAAATAAATACGTTAGTTTTTTCATTGTGTTTTGATTGAAAATTTATAATGACAAAATTAGTAATTACAAATTAAATAACTGATACATAGTTGATACTTCTAAAATAGATGTAAAAAATACCATAAAAAGTGCTTCTAATTATCTAATATTTTGCGTTTTCAAAAAGTGGACATAAGTAGACATACTTTATAGGTTTAAAACTTTAGCTATATTTGAAAGAACCAAAACTTAACAAAAATGAAGAAATTATTATTTACGTTACCACTCTTTTTAGTGATAGCTTGTGCACAACAAGAAAAAGCGAGCGAACCTACTAATGGATTTGGACCTTATGAAGGCCAAAGTGTTTATTTAGGAGATCAAGCTACTGTCGAGACTTTTAAAAATCTTGATGTAGCCTGGGGAGCTCGCGACTATGAAACAATGAAAGGAATGATTCAAGATGGAGGTATGTTTGTTTTTGAAGATGGGTTTACTGCAACTACAGGCCAGGAGTTTGTCGATAAAATTGAATTAGAATATCAAGAATCTTTAGAAAAAGAACAAGAATGGGGTTGGAAAACAGATTATGCTTTTTCGGTTCATCCGAAAGGCTCCGAAGATCCAAAAGCCTTAAATCAAGAGGGACAATGGGTTAACGCTCAATTTACGGGTACCGATGGCACCTATATTGAATGGTATCAAATGGTAGATGGGAAACTTAAAATGTGGTACCAAACTAAAGGTAACTACGTGATCCCTGAATAAAATAATATACCGCTACACTATAACATTCTAAACCTCCGATATCGGAGGTTTTTCTTTGGACTTTTCTGTAATTTATGATAATATTATTAAAGATTTGGTTTTTTTATAGCGTTATTTCAAATTGATATATCAAGAAAAATATACATGTATCAAAAATGTATCAGTTTATTTATTTATTTTTCTTATGTTAGCTCAAAATTATAATAAACACAAAAATGAAAAAATTACTATTCCTATTATTAATTGCTCCAATGCTATTATTCGCCCAAGACAAAAATGATTACACTAGAAGTTCCCTTCATCTCCATCTTGTTGATGATTTTGACTTTGAGAGTGGTGATTACGTTTTAAAATCCTATCAAAAATTTCACAAAGATCATTTTCCAGAAAATTATAATAATCATTCAATTGATTTAAATAAAATCCGTTTGGAAAACTGGCAACTGTCAGAGGAGGAAATGGCTGCTGCAGGCAAGAGCAACAACGCGCTTGGCAATGCAATGAGTCAATCTGCTTCTGGTGCTACTGGTGGTGCTCTAAAAATCCAAGATAATTCTATGGTTAAATTGCAGTTAGACAAATATATAGCTGAGAAAAAGATAGCCCACGAATTAATAAAAAAATGGTGGTCAGTTAAGGATGACGGATCTTACAGTAATGCATATATAACCTCTAGGACTCTTGAGAATGAGTCCGTTGAATCAGCAGCATTAACAGCTGTTCAGGATATGCAAACAGATGTAATAAATAAACTTATCTCCAATACTTTTGTAGTATTTAGTAGATTATATTATGTAAGTAATGCGATACCTGCTGAAGTTGTAAGGCAAGCTGCATACGCATTAGCTAAGGAATCACCAGAGATGTTAAGAGACGCTGCAATGAAAAAAGCTGATCAAGCATATGAAAAAGCGTCAGAGGGCTATTCAGTTTGGTCAACTTCTTGGCTTTACAAATTAAATTGGGATCAATCTGTTTTTGATCAATTCATAACAACCATTGAACTTGATGGGGATACTCCGAAAATTAATTTTGAAAAATTAAATGCTCTCAGTTTTAATCTAGAATTTCTAAATCAACAGAAAGCAACTTCATTAGTAACTTTTTCACTTAAAGAAGAAGATAAAAATAGGACTCAAGACGATATTTTTGATCGTTCAACCATCCGAAATATGGATAAAGTACTTGTAAAACTTCAAAAGAAAAATGATGTTTTTAAACCAGTATTCCCACTTAGAGATGGATTTGCTGTAGCAGCAGGGACAAAAGAGGGCTTAGAAGGAGATGAAGTATTTGATGTTTTAGAATTCAAAAAAGGAGAGTACAAAAGCATTGGTACAATGAAGGTAGATAAGAAAAGAATATGGGATAATTCCTTCGAAATTGGAAGGGATGTAGAGCCAGGTCTTACTTATTTTAAAAAAGGGAGTAAAAAATTTATTCCTGGAATTCATTACGTAAAATTTAAAAAATAATTTATGAAAACTTTAAAAATATTTTTAATTATTTCAATTTTAATCCCTGTAAATTTAATTGCTCAGTCAAAAAGAGAAGACAGGATTTCACAGGAGAGAACAAGAAATTGGCAATATGAGTCAATTTGCTTTCAATCCGGAGGTGCTGGCAGTAGTTATTTAGTTCAAATCACTTCTTATGTAGCTGACATAAAACAAGCACAAGCTGCTGCTAAAAGAGATGCTATTCATGCTGTCCTTTTTAAGGGAATTTCGGGGAATAATTTAGGCTGTACAACTAAAGAACCCGTAATACCTAATGCTGTTTATGAAGATAACTTCCAATATTTTGAGGATTTTTTCTTCAACTCGCAAGCGTTCAATCAATTTGCAACTATTCCGTCTGGTTCTGCAGAACCAGGTTTTGAAAAATTAAAAAAATCTAAAACGTATAGAATTACCCACATAGTTTCGGTAAACGTTGAAACTCTTAGAGAAAGACTTGAAGCAGATAAAATTATAGAAGGACTTGGAGATGGACTTGAATCAGCGGGAGGTCCCTTGCCCATTATTATGGTTTTTCCCTCTGATATATGGATGAATGCAAATGGTTACATGAATAAATTAGATAATCAAGGCGTTACTGTTTACGCTCCAGATTATAAAGCTGCACTATTAAATCCTGAATTAGGGACTGCTATGAGAACTCTTGAGGACCTTTTAGGGGAAAGAGGATACAGCCCAGTTAAATTATCTGAAGAAATTAAAAAATTAGCAGAGGATGATGCAATTGCAAATTCTGTTGAAGGACGAGATGGTGGTGGTTCTGAAACTTCTATTTTAGAAGATATATTAGCCGTAGCAAGACCTGATATCCGTTGGGACGTAACTTATACAAAGCAAACTAATGGTATCCAAAATTGGCTTGATTATGGTATAGAGGCCATTGATGCTTATACGGGTAAAAGATTTGCTGGAGCTGACGACTCAGGGCCAAAATCAATGAGTGCATCTACTTCAGAACTTTTAAGGCAAGCAGTAGCTGATAAAATGGATGATTTCCTTTCAGAGCATCAAGATCATTTTAATGAAATTATTGAAAAAGGAAGAGAAATATCTTTAGATATTAGAAGGTTCGACAGTTTTGAATATTATTTTAATGATGACATTGAGTTTAAAGGAAAAGAAATGGAACTACAATCCTTAATTAGAGGCTATTTAGGTTCTATTGCACGAGATAAAGCTTTTAATTTTAATGCAACCGAGAATAAAATCACTGTAAAACAACTTAGAATTGACGTGTCAGAGGAAGTGGAAGATCTATTTGGTGATGGAATGACAACAGAGCCTCTTGATGCATCAAAATTTGCTGGTAAATTATCTCGTTTTATTAAAAAACAATTTGGCTATCCTTCTAAAGTAGTTCCGAAGGGAGTTGGAGGAGCAATTATATACGTAGGAGAAAAATAATACATTATGAAAAATATAATTAAATTAGTACTAATCTTAATGGTATCATCTTTGACTGCCCAAAATAATTTAGGGAAAAGTGATGATGTAGCGAGAATCGCTTTAACCTCATTTATCCCTGATAATATTTTAGAGTCGACACCACATGCTAGAAAGTTATTTATTACCAAGTTAGGACAGATAACAACCCGAAACGGATTGGGTGGCGCTAAAGGATCAAATAATCGTTTTATAATATCAGGAGATCTTAACGTTGTGACCAAGGATATCTTACCAGGACCTCCAACAAAACATGTAGTTACTATTGAGGTTACCTTAGCTGTTGGTGATGGAATTGACGGGAAGTTATTTGCCTCAGAATACATCGAATTTAAGGGATCAGGAAATTCTGAAGATAAAGCTTTTATCAGTGCTATAAAAAAAATAAATCCTAGACATAGAGACGTTCAAGCAGTTCTTACTGCTGGTAAAGAAAAGATAATTGAATACTATAATGCTAATTGTGACTTTATTTCAAAGGAAGCTCAAACTTTAGCAGATTCACGTGAGTTTGAAAAAGCAATTTTTACACTAAACCAAGTGCCTCAGGTTACTAAGGAATGTTATGATAAATCAATGGATATGGCGGTCGTAATCATGAATCAAAAACTTGAATTTGAGTGTCAAGAAAGAATTGCTGAAGCAAAAGCACTTATATCTGCAAATGATTTTGAAAGCGCATCTCAAGTTTTAAATATGTTCTCCAAAGGTATGGACTGTTACAGTGAAGTAGAAGCGCTTCTAACACAGATTAACACAGGGATATGTTCCAAATACTTAGGAGAGGCAAAAGGATATTGGGCCAATCGCAATTCCTCAGGTGCTGCCGCTGCACTAGCAAATATAAATGCATCTTCTCCATGCTACGCAGAGAGCAGTGCATTAGCTGCTGAAATAGCTGGTCTGCTAGATGAAAGAGAACAACGAGAATGGGATCTTAATTACGAGAAGTATAAAGACGACCTCAACATAAGAAATAGAGAATTGGATAATGTAGCAAGTAGAATCAAGGCCGTTAGAGATATTGGAGTAGCCTATGGCGAAAATCAACCTAAAAAAATCACTTATAAATCCCTATTTTAAATTGATTTTTTAAAGTTGTAATTTTAATTATTTGTGTTATTAAAACAACCCTTTATATTTTTAATATAAAGGGTTGTTTGTTTGTTAGCTTCCAGTGGAAACTCCATAACTCTAGTTTATTTATAGAAAAAGCTTACAAATAGTTAATTGTTAATTTGCTCTAAAAGCGCACTAATAGTTTTTGCTACTCCAACACCTGGTAATTTTACAGGAGATCCAACCTGTGCTAAAAAGGTACCACTAACCTCTCCTTTCTTGTAAGTAGTAAAACCTATTCGATATAGTCCTACAGTAAGAGCTCCCAGAGGATCATTTAAATTACTCTCATATCTTAGTAGAGAATTGTAGCTTCTTCCACCTGGATTTTTTGGCATTTCACCACTATCATCGTTACGCGCTAGGGTATTCCAATTAGCATTGGCAACTCCTTCTTCACTAATACCTTGTTTTGTGAATATATCCGATCTTTCTAGTGTTATGTAAGTATCAAAGTAATCGTTAGAATCACTATTTTCGGTATAATCAGCAGATGTAACGATATTTTTTGATTTAATTGTGCCAGCAGGGGACATCATCCTAACTCCTATTTCTGGAGCCACCACTGGAATCCAAACATAAATGTAATAAAACTTTTTACCGTCTTTAATTTCATCTTCCGTTCCTGGAGATGCGTAACCCATATATGAAGTGACATCTGTATAAGGAACAGCAATTTTTTTTGGGCCCATTTTTTTTGTGATGGAGCTATTAAAAGTTTTCAATTTTTGAGCACTTAACTTTTCTGTCGCGAAAACTAAGATCAACAGAACTAATGATAATTTAAATAAATTTTGCATGATTATTTTTTATAGTTAATATAGATGCAATAATAATTAAAAAAAACACAGCAGCAACTGTTTGATCAGCTACTTCTATTTTTTTTACTTAGAGTAGATTTAGCCTTTTCATTAATTCAGGTCTGTTAGACCTGCTTACGGGAACAATATCTTTTTCGATTAATACACTATTGTCTTCAATATCAATAATTTTATTAATATTAATGATGTATGATCGGTGTATTTTTAAGAACATATGATCGGGTAGTTTTTCTTCGATCTTTTTTAAAGTAGAATGTACCGTATAGTTCTTATTGTCGGTTTTCAAATAAATATAATCGCCCTTTGCTTCCACCAAATAAATACTTTGAATGTCGATTTTAATTAAACGCTTATTAATGTTTACATAAAAATCATCGCCTGTCTGTTGCTTCTCTTTATCAGTAACAGTAGCAGTAACTTTTTCGTTAAGTTTTCCTTCTACTTTTTGTATAGACTTTTTAAAACGCTCTGGTTTAATAGGCTTTACAATGTAATCTACGATGCAATCGTACTCAAATGCTTGGATCGCAAATTCGGCATCAGCCGTTGTTAGGATGATATACGGGGGGTCCTTTAAAGTCCTGATAAAATCAAAGCCGTTAAAATCAGGCATATGGATATCAAGAAATATTAAATCTGTTTTATTTTGATTTAAATATTTAATCGCTTCAATAGCGTTAGAAAATACCTCTACTACATTAAGATTTTTGTAGCTCGAACATAATTCCCCAATTATAGTTCTAGAAGTAGCTTCATCATCAATAATTATACAATTCATTATAATTTATTTACATAATTAGTTACATTATTCAGTATGTCAGAAAATTTATCTTGCAGTGCCGAATTTCCTTCGCGTAAATTATTTTCGTGCTGTTCTGCAATTTTATAACTCTTTTCGAGTCCCAAAATACTAATTTTATGTTTAATCTTATGCACGTTTTCTGAACATAATTTTAATTTTTCAGATTTTATATTATCATAATATATATTTTTTTCAATTTTAAATTCTTTTTTGATAATAGAAATTAGCTTTATTTCAAAGGATTTATCACCTCCGGATAGGCTGTTAATATAATTTAAGTTGGCTTGTTCTTTCACAGTATTTTCCGCTGTTATTTTTTTAATGTAAAATAGAAAGTGGTGCCTTTTTTTAATTCACTTTCTAACCAAATATCTCCTCCGTGTAAACCAACAATTTTCTTTACTATGGAGAGTCCAATTCCGGTAGAATCTTTACTTCTATTTAGGGTGTGAAAAATCTTGAAAATTTTATTATGATATTTTTTGTCAATTCCGATTCCGTTATCTTTGATAGAAAACTCATAATGATTTTCTTTGTTAGAAAAATCAATTTCTATAAGGCCTTTACTCTTATCTGAAAATTTAATTGCATTGGTAATTAGATTCAAAAAAACTTGCTGAAGCTTTGTTTTATCTCCTTTAATAGATGGAAGTACTTGATTAACATTAATACTCACATGACTTGGGATGTAAAGAACAGTGATGATGCCTTCAATAATAGCATTTAAATCAACATCCGTTTTTTTCGAAGCTTCAATATCCACTCTAGAATAATGCAGCACATCCGATATTAATTGTTCCATTCTTTCGAGTGTTGTTTCTATGAGTTCAAAATTTTTAAGGCTATTCTCGTCAAATAAGTCCTTGTTATCTTCTTTTAACCAGTTAACTAGCGCGTCAATAGAGCGCAGTGGCGATTTTAAATCGTGCGATACAATGTGAGCATATTCTTGAAGCGCTTCGTTACTTTTTTCCCATTCTTTAAGTAATTCTTTGTTTTTAAGTTCTACCGTTTCACGTTCTCTTATGTTAAGCGCTGTTTTAAGACTAATTGCCACTAAATTAGCTATATTTTCTAATATTTTTGCCTGTTCTTTTGAGTAGTGATTTTTATTTTTATGTTCAGAGTCAATAATTCCAATTACTTCTCCATTACTTATAATTGGAACCGTAATTTCTGATAAACGGATGGAATCGTCAACAATATATCGAGGATCTTTTGAGGTGTCTTTTATAATTTCAGAAATTCCAGATTGAACAACTGTTCCCACAATACCGTCAGACATTGGGATATCTAATTTATTTTTAATACCGTAATCTTTCCCTAATTTATCTCCATAAACCGCAATTTGTTCTAAAACGTTCTTTTCCTTATTTACAAGATAAATTATACAATCATTTGTGTCGAGATAGTCCGCTATGTAACCAACAATTGACCATGCAATCTCATAGATGTTAGTTTTTCCAAGTAAGGCCTTTGTAATTCTATCAATAGTTTTAATGATAGCTGTATTTTCTCTTTCGGAAGTAATGTCTTCTATCAATCCCAACTGATATTTAGTAACACCACTAAAATCTTTAATAGCATTCAAGGTAATTTTCACCCATAAAACAGTTCCATCTTTTCTGAGGTATCTTTTGTTAACGGCAAAGTGATCTAGTTTCCCGCTATTCATCTTCTTTAGAAGTTCTTTATCGCTCGAAGATGCTAGGGCAAATTTTTCCATTGAAGTTCCTAAAACCTCCTCTTTTTTTACCCCCATTAATTCATCAAACGTTGAATTTGTTCTGATAAATTTATCATTTTTTCCTAGAATAATACCCATAGGAACATTACTGAAAATAGTGTCTAACTCCATTTTTTGTTCCTCTAATAATTCCCTATTATTTTTAGCTTCAGTAATATCTAGATGGATACCTATAGATCCAATTACATTGCCTTTTTTATCGAAATTTGGAGCTCCACTAACTAACCAATGTCTCGTCTCCCCACTTTTTATTTTTACTTTTAATTCATAAGAATTGGACTCTCCTTCCAATCGCACATCAATCGTTTTGTGTATTTTATCTGAATTAATAGTATCTAACTGAAAAATTTCTGAACATTTTTTACCTACTAATTCACTTTGCTTGAATCCTGACATATCTAAAAAACTTTGATTTGCCATTATGATTTCATCATGATTATTTACCTCAATTAACCCAAGATTCATATTGGCAATGATGTTCTCGTATTTTAGTTTTTCTCCTTCAATAGCTTTCTGATATTTATCTTCTATAGTAATATCTCTTAAAATTCCTTGGGCTCCAGAAGCAATTCCATTATCATATATACTACTAGCATTGATGTGGACCAACTTTGTTTTATTATTGTGAGTGACGATTTTAACCCTAAAATCGGTTATAGATCCGTTTTTTAAGAGCTCTTTAAAGTTGGGAGCAACCATTTCTATATCATTAGGGTGTACCATACTTAATACATTGACTTTATCAGAAAGATTTTTTAACTCTAATAAATCAACCGCAGAATTATTCATCTCTACTATATTCCCATTTAAATCTATTTCGACATAAGCATCAACAAGATTTTCAAAAACACCCTGTAGCTGAGAGTTAACTTTATTATTTAAGGAAGTTAATGTTATATTAGATTGTTCTAATTTTAAATTAAGTTGATACAATTCCTTAGACTTTTCCTCTAAAATTTTTTCAGCGAGTTTTCTGGAGGCTCGCTCTCTATCGAAAGCTCTTTTTAATATGTTTATTTCTTTTTGATTCATTGATGGGTAGAAATATTAAACTCAACTCTAGTACCCTGAGCATTTAATTTTTTTAGTTTTATTTCACTAGTAACATTAAAATATTTAAATGTTTTTTTCATTAATCCTAATCCAAAATGATGCATTGCTCTGCTTGATTTATAAATCATAATCAATGAATTTGCTGTTTTTTTTACTATTTCGAAGGTTGGCAACTCTGCATCTGGATATATTTTTTTAACCTCTACATGAATATGATTTTCAATAGAAGAAATCATTTCCATCGGGTCATTATAGGTACTAAGTAATTCAGGGTAGCTAACTTCCAATACACCAAAAAAATGTTCACCATAAGTTAGCAACAAATCATCTTTCGATATTCCTGTATGTTCACTTAAAT
>Ga0206131_10006598_pt1 | contig 11828 bp, 10 predicted proteins | sample Helgoland_Spring_FD_148636 | JGI IMG/M metagenome (GOLD analysis project Ga0206131, IMG submission 148636) | Pelagic subsurface seawater microbial communities from Kabeltonne, Helgoland, North Sea - Helgoland_Spring_Bloom_20160517_1 | ecosystem: Environmental > Aquatic > Marine > Epipelagic ... | reverse complement strand
CCTATAATTTTAGCCTCGCCTCAAAATTCTCCTGCTGATGATTTTGGAATTTTATTAAATCCAAATGATGAAAAATATGGTTTTGTTTCCTCAAATAGGTACCCTGGACATGGTGATGATGATTTGTTTCAGTTCCGACCAGAACCGAGCAAAACATATGTTAAAGGATTGGTAACTGACAATAATGGAAATGCTGCAGGAAATGTTTTAGTTAAATTATATGAAAATGGAATTGAGGTAAGTCAAATATATACCGACGAAAATGGCTTGTATCGCCTTGACCTTGATGGAGATAAAAAATATGAGCTGATTGCTACCACAAAAGGCTTTTCAGCGCAAGAAGATCTTTACGCTGACGAAAACTGGATAAGTGAAGAGGACTTTAATTTAACGTTAACGCCAAATGAAACAGTTCAAGGAGTGGTTTTAACCGAAGAAGGAGGGGTTGCCAGCAACGCTAAAGTTGAGCTGTTTGACGAAAACGGAAATGTGATTTTTTCATCATTAACAGATGAAAATGGCCGGTATCAATTTTTATTAGATAAAAACAAAGAATATGAAATAGTCGCATCTAATGATGGTTATGGAGGTTCTGAAAAAATTATTACAAATGAAGATTGGGACACTAATAAGGACACCAACATTACTTTAAAAGCCATTGAAATTGTTAAAGGAACTGTTCGTTTAGAAGATGGAAGTTCTGTATCTGAAATATTGGTAAAGCTATTAGATGGAAACGGAATAGAGCTTGAAAGAACAAATTCTGATGAAAAGGGAAAATACAAGTTTCTGTTAAAACCAGATGAAACATATACACTTGTTGCTAGTGACATTGGCTTAGGAGCAGTTGAAACAATTGCAACCGACTCAACGTGGAATGGGAAAAAAGATGTTGACCTTATTCTAAAACCTGCTGTCACCGCTCAAGGAATAGTAACCAAGCCAAATGGCTCTGTTGCTTCAAAAATCCGAATGGAGCTTCTCCATGAGGAAGACAGTATTCTTATTGTTTCCAAAACAGATGATTTGGGATTTTACCAATTTGTATTAGACACTAATATGAGATTTAAAATTGTTGGAATAGATGGAGAAACAAGAGGTTCTGAAATTATTGAAACAAATGACAATTACGACACTACTGAATCAACAGATATTCAACTTAAAGCTCCTGTGACATTTGTAGAAGGAGCCATTAGGAACGAAGATGGTACATCTGCTTCCAATGTCATTGTCAAAATATTTGATGAAAATGGAAACTTGGTCGCAGAGGTAACCACGGATGAAAATGGAAACTATAAGTTTGAATTAGAAAAAAATGCAAATTATCAAATAATAGCTGAAACAGAAGGATTTTCTGGATTAGAAAATATTTTTACCGGGGACAATTGGAATAATTCGAATCGCTTAGATATCACACTAAAACCAACGGGCAATGGAAATTATGCCTATGTTACCGAAAGCGAGAGCAATAAGCCATTAGAGAAGGTTAAAATAACATTGATTAACTTAAACAGTGAAAAGAAAATTGTAATATACTCCGATAAAAATGGAAGGTTTGATTTTAATTTAAGTCCAAACTCAGAATACACTTTAAAATTTGAAAAAGACAACTATTTTCCCAAATCAATTGACATTCCAACAGGCAAAATAGTTCCTAATACCACAAAGTTAGACTTGAAAATAGATTTAATAATGGATTATGCTGGTTTCATTGTAAAGCCTATTTACTTCGATTATGCAAAATCCAAGATAACAGATGACTCAAAACAAGATTTGGAGCAAGTTTTGACAACCTTAAAGGAAAACCCGAAAGCAACAATTTTAATCAAGTCATTTGCAGATTGTAGAGGGGGAAGTAGCTATAATATAGCTCTCTCTGCGAAAAGATCTAGTGCTGTTAAGCAATACCTTATATCGAAAGGTATTGCAGAAAAAAGAGTAACTACAAAATCATTAGGAGCTACAAACTTTGCGAATAACTGTTATAAACCAAAATTATGCACCGAAAAAGAACATGCGGCCAACAGGCGATCGGAATTTGAAGTGGACTTTCATAGGGAATAACCGCGTCACCCCAACCAGCCATCTCGATCCAAACTTCGGTATTGTATAGCTTCAGCAATATGGCTAACCCCTATATTCTTGGCATTATCCAAATCTGCAATCGTTCGGGCTACCTTAAATATTCTTCCATAACAACGAGCTGAAAGCCCTAATGCTTCCATAGCGTTTTTCATTAGCTTATGCCCTTCATGATCTATTTCACAGTGCTCTTTTTGTAGTTTAGGCGTAAGTTGAGCATTACTGTATATACCATTTACTTGTTCGAATCTTTTTTCTTGAAGTGCTCTTGCTTTAGTAACTCTTTCTCTAATTTTACTGCTTGTCTCCCCTTCCCTTTTATCGGATAATTTTACGTAAGGTACTGGCTGAACTTCTATATGTAAATCTATTCTATCCATAAGAGGTCCTGAAACCTTTGCCAAGTAGCGCTTAACTATATGTTCCGGATCACCTTGGTTTCCTTTGGAATCATAAAACTCTCCGCCTGGAGAAGGATTCATAGCAGCTACCAACATAAAACCTGCTGGGTAATTCACGCTCATCCTGGCTCTTGAGATAGTTACTTCCCTGTCTTCTAAAGGTTGTCGAAGAACCTCCAAAGCCGATCGTTTAAATTCAGGTAATTCATCCAGAAATAAAATCCCATTATGAGCCAAAGAAATTTCACCGGGCTTGGGATTTGTACCTCCACCGACTAAAGCAACATCTGAAACAGTATGATGAGGGCTTCGAAAAGGTCGGTTGGTTAATAGTCCTTCCTTACTATTTAATGTTCCTGCAACCGAATGAATTTTTGTAGTTTCCAAAGCCTCCTCTAACGATAACGGAGGCAATATCGTAGAAATTCTTTTAGCCAGCATGGATTTTCCGGAACCAGGAGGGCCAATCATAATCACATTATGTCCTCCTGCGGCTGCAATTTCTAATGCTCTCTTGACGTTCTCCTGGCCTTTAACATCAATAAAATCCATACCGCCAGCAATTGGCAGCTTCAAAAACTCTTTTTTGGTATCCAATTTAACTCTATGTAGATTATTTGCTCCATTAAAAAACTCAATGACCTGGTTGATATTCTCTGCCCCATAAACATGAAGTCCATCTACAAAAGCCGCTTCTCTAGCATTTTGCTCCGGAAGAATAATTCCTATAAACCCTTCTTTCTTCGCTTTTACAGCAATTGGCAAAGCCCCTTTTATTGGGCGTAGTTCTCCATCAAGCGCCAATTCCCCCATAATTACATACTTGGATACCTCAGTATGGTTTTTGATTTGACCCGAAGCTGCGAGAATGCCAATTGCAATTGTGATATCATATGCTGAGCCCTCTTTTTTGATATCGGCAGGAGCCATATTTATAGTTATTTCCTTTCCTGGAATTCTATATCTATTATTTTTTAATGCTGCAGATATTCGTTGATGACTTTCTTTCACTGCGTTATCAGGAAGTCCTACTAAAAAAAACTTTATTCCATTTCCTATGTTGACTTCTACTGTAATCGTGATAGCTTCGACGCCATAAACAGCGCTGCCAAATGTTTTTACTAACATGTTGTTGATTTTGGGGTTGGCGACAAAAGTCAAATGTTAGAACGTAATTTTCATACGTTGCTAAATTCCGTTGTAATCCTATTTATCAGCTATCAACATTATATACTTAACAATGCCATTATATTTTCAAAATGTCATTTCAAATTTTATTTACATTTGAATAACTTAAATGAAATCATATGAAAAAAATATACATTCTATCTGCTTTATTATTTATTTGTACTTCCTTCAGCGCTCAGGATCTTTTTACATGTTACGATGAATGGGCTAAAGTTTTTGAAAACAGAGGAGCTTTTTTCGTTAATGATGGTGAGCATGATAAAGTAGTGCTAGTTGTTAGAAAAGGAAAGAGTACGAATTGCTATACCGCATCAGTTGGAGTAAAAGGAGGAGTTGTAATTAGCACAGCATTGTATTTTGATGATGACTCTTATGAAGCTGTCGAATATGAGTTTAAAGATGACTTAGCTTGGAGCATAAATAATGGAATGAGTGCTGATAGAACAACTTTGGATGATGAAGTGATTACGATATTGTTTACAGATAAAATTCAACCGAAAAAGAAAAAATTAAAATCGGCGCCTAAGCCAAAATTTGATTTGAATTAATTATTGCCCCTATTTTCCTAAAAACGCTTTTTTAATGAATAAAAAATGTGTCTTACATGCAGAAACGACCTTTTTCAAAACATTATCTAAATGCTATATCCAAACTTTCTTTAAAAACTTGAATGGCTATATCCAAATACTCTTTGGTGTGTGCTTCAGATATAAATCCTACTTCAAAACCAGAAGGACCAAGATAAACACCTCTTTCTAGTAAAGCAGCATGAAGTTTTTTGAAATATTCCATGCTATCCGAATCAATTTGAGAGGCTTTACGAATCTGAATGTTATCACTAAATGCCAACCAAAAAATTGATCCAACCGTATAAATACTAAAATCATAATCCTTTGATTTTGCATAATCCACTACAGCGTTTACAAAGTATTCTGTGCGTGCTTTTTGTCCTTCAAAAAAGCCTGGCTTCAATAATTCTTTTAATGCAGCATAGCCTGCCATCATGGCAACTGGGTTTCCTGATAAAGTTCCTGCTTGGTAAACCGGTCCATCAGGAGATATTTGACTCATTATTTCTTTACTAGCCGCATAAGCTCCCACTGGCAAACCTCCTCCTATTATTTTTCCGAAGGTGATAATATCTGGTTGAATATCATATAATCCTGCGGCTCCTTCAAATCCGACTCTGAATCCAGAAATAACCTCATCAAAAAACAACAGTACATTCTGTTCCGAACAAATTTTTCGTAAGAAATGTAAAAACTTTGGGTCTTGAATTAGCAGTCCGTTATTGGCAGGAATTGGCTCAATAATAATACAGGCTATTTCATCTTTGTAATTCTGCAAACAAGATTTTACAGCCTCTTCATCATTCAATGGCAGCACAATAGTTTCTTGGGCAAATGCTTCAGGAACACCAGCGGACGTTGTAACTCCTAAAGTTGCTAAACCAGAACCTGCTTTTACTAAAAGTGAATCTGCATGTCCATGGTAACACCCATCAAATTTGATTATTTTACTCCTTCCGGTAAACCCCCTAGCCATTCTTATTGCAGACATAGTTGCTTCCGTTCCAGAACTTACAAAACGTATTTTTTCAATGTATTTATGATTGGAAAGAATCAATCCTCCCAGCAAGTTCTCTGCTAAAGTAGGAGTCCCAAAAGATGTCCCGTTATCAACTGCTTCCATAATAGCGTTTCTAACAGAAACATTATTATGTCCTAAAATTAAAGGACCCCAGGAACAACAAAAGTCAATGTACTTATTTCCATCTTGATCCCATATTTGGCAGCCATCTCCTTTTTTCATAAATAAAGGTACTCCTTCAACAGCTTTGAACGCTCTTACCGGAGAGTTAACTCCTCCTGGAAATAATTCTTTGGCTTCTTTAAATAATTGTTCTGAAATAACTGTGCGCATCTCCTAGAATTTAAATTCTTATTATTCAATTTTACTTTATATTTGTACAAAATTAAATCATTTTAAAGGGAATTATATGAATTATACGAATTCTTTAGAATTTGCCAAGAAAATGGATCAAGAAGATCCTTTGAAATCCTTTAGAGAAAAGTTTTACTTTCCAACTTTCACAAAAAATCCTGTAGTTTATTTTACAGGAAATTCCCTTGGACTGCAACCGAAGTCGGTAAAAGATTACATTAATGTTGAATTGGAAGATTGGTCAAAATGGGGAGTTGAAGGCCATTTTTATGCAAATAACCCATGGAAAGATTATCATGAAATTTTCACAAATAAGGTAGCGCGTTTAGTCGGCGCATTGCCAAAGGAAATAGCGGTTACACATAGTTTGACAACGAACTTGCACCTATTAATGGCTTCGTTTTATCAACCCAATGAAAAGCGATACAAAATTATCTGCGAAGCTAAAGCTTTTCCGAGTGATCAATATGCTTTAGAATCTCAAGCAAAACTGCACGGCTTAAATCCTGATGATGTAATTATCGAAATTGAAGCTCGAGAAGGAGAACACACACTTCGCTTGGAAGATGTGCTAAATGCAATTGACGAAAACAAAGATAGCCTAGCACTGGTTATGATTGGTGGCGTAAATTACTATACAGGCCAGGTTTTCGATATGAAAACAATCACTGAAGCAGGACATAAAGCTGGTGCAATTGTAGGTTGGGATTTAGCACATGCTGCTGGAAACTTAAAACTGGAATTGCACGATTGGGATGTAGATTTTGCCACATGGTGCAGTTATAAATACTTAAACTCAAGCCCTGGCGGAGTAAGTGGCTTATTCGTTAATGAACGTCACGTGGAGAATACAGATTTAATTAGGCTGGCCGGTTGGTGGGGTCATGATAAAGAAAAAAGGTTTTTGATGGAGAAAGGTTTTCGCCCAATGAAAACAGCGGAGTCTTGGCAATTAAGTAATGCTCCTATTTTAGGAATGGCTGCCCATAATGCTTCTTTGGATTTATTCGATGAAATAGGAATGACTGCTTTGTGCGAAAAAAGAGATAAGCTAACAGGTTTCCTAGAATACGTAATCGATGAAATTTCAAATAACTATGAAAATGTGTCATTCGAGATAATTACTCCAAGAGATAAAAATCAACGCGGTGCTCAATTATCAATTTTAGCGCATGGTCAGGGAAAATCACTTTTTGACAAACTATCAGAAGAAGGTGTGGTGGCAGATTGGAGAGAACCAAATGTAATTAGAATTGCGCCTGCTCCTATGTATAATAATTTTGAAGATGTATTTCGATTTGGTAAAATTCTAGATGCTGCTATTCAAGAAGCATGAATAAATTAACGCTACTTGCTATATCAAAAAATGAAATGTTGGAACTCAGTTTTCAAGCAATACTTATTTTAATAGTAGGACTATTCCTTTGGAGAGTTATGGCAGTTATCTCAAAGCGCAAATCAAAACCCAAAAGGAGTGGTTATTTTGACACAAAACATACAAAAAAATGGAAAAAAGAGTAATCATTATTGGCGCAGGACTCGTAGGTTCATTATGGGCAGTTTACCTTTCTAGGGCTGGTTATGCGGTAACTATATACGAGAGAAGGTCAGATATTCGAAAAGCAGATATCTCTGCTGGTAAATCTATCAATTTAGCTCTTTCTACAAGAGGATGGAAAGCACTAGATGCCGTTGGCGTTGGTGATGAAATTAGAGAAATTGCGATTCCAATGTACGGTAGAATTATGCACGATACAAAGGGGAAGTTGACGCATCAGCCCTACGGAAAAGAAGGCCAAGCTATCTACTCGGTATCACGTGGAGGGGTTAACGCAAAAATGATGGATATTGCAGAAAAATATGGTAAAGCAGAAATTCATTATCATGAGGAATGCACAGATGTCGATCTTAAAAAAGGTATCGTTTATCTGAAAAATTCAGAAACCGGTGTATTATCTGAAGATAAAGCGGATGTCGTTTTTGCCGCTGATGGAGCATTCTCAGCAGTACGATACAATTCGATGCAAAAAAGTACACGCTTTAATTACAGTCAGCATTTTATTGCAGATGGATACAGAGAAATCCTTTTACCGGCTGATTCGAATGGAGATTATCAATTGGATAAAAGCTCACTCCACATATGGCCTAGAGGAAGATTTATGCTTATAGGTTTACCTAATGAAGACGGTTCTTTCACGTGTACTTTATTTATGCCTTTTGAAGGAGATAAAAATGCATTTGACAATCTTGACTCAAAAGAAAAAGTTAACGATTTCTTCAAAACTACTTTTCCCGATTTTTATGATATGATGCCCAATATAGCTGATGCCTGGGGGGACCACCCGCTATCCTCATTAGCTATTATGCGATGTAAGCCATGGGCCATTGGAAAAACAGCTTTAATGGGCGATTCTGCCCATGCAACAGTGCCATTTTATGGGCAAGGCATGAATTCAGGTTTTGAAGATTGCACAGTTTTATTTGAACTCATGAATAAGCACAATGAAAACTGGGACTTAGTTTTTGAAGAATACAACGAAACACGAAAAGCAGATGGGGATGCGCTTCAAGACTTATCCGTTCATAACTATCATGTAATGCGTGACTATGTAGCAGATCCTGAATTTTTATTGCAAAAGAAAATCGAGGGACACTTCTCTGAAAATCATCCTGAAAAATGGATGCCTCTTTACAGCCAAGTTTCTTTCAGTAATATTCCATATTCAGAAGCCTGGCAGGTAGGACAAAAACAAGATGCCATCATGAAAAAGGTAATGGGGAGTTTTTCTAACATAGAAGATATATGGGACTCAAAAGAAGTTGAAGATAAAATATTAAGCCTTATTTAAAAGAGTTCTAAACACAACAGAATGGATAAAATGTTCGTTTCTATTATTGTTTGATACACTAATATAACGAAATTGCTTTATCAAAACTAAAGAATGAACATTCGGAGAATTATACCTTTTTTATTTGTAGTACTGTTTACAGTTCCTGCCGTTGGTCAATACATGACAAATAGGAAAAACCGAGCTTTAGTTGATTTTAAGCAATATAAATATGGAGGCTGGATGATTAGTCCTGGACTGACGTATATGTACCCCTCTAGGGTCAAGTACCTCAATGATAGCACTGAGAAAGATGATAATGTAAACCCAAACGGAAGAATTGCGCTTTATCTCGAAGCCGGTCGTTACCAGATATTTTATGCCGGAGGAAGAACCCTAAACTACATGGATTACAGTCTTGCTTATAAAAGATTAAGTGGCACAGAAAAATACAATGCGAATGAACGCAAAAGCAAAGCTACCTTTAAGCAAAACTTTTTGCTAGCTAACTTTAACGTAAATAATATTATCCAATTAACCGATTATACATTTATACAAAATAGTATTGGAGTCAATTTTGATTGGAAGTTTTCCGAAAAGTTCGAGAAAAATGAATCTCCATATGTCTTTGACAATAACGGTGCAGTTAATAATACCGGAACATTTATTCTGTCGCTGCATTATAAGTTAGGGTACGGAGTTAAAATAACAGATCAGCTATTTATAATCCCAACAATAGAAACTCCTATTTTAAACGGAATAAAATGGGAAAAGGGAAAATCAACTTACGGGATTTTCAGTAGTCGTTATAGGCCTATAATATTCAGTGTGCGATTTGCTTGGTTAAGAATCCCAAGTAGAAGAGATTGCCCGCCTGTCTATGGGCCTGCTGGAGATGCTGACAAGCAACAACAACATATGATGGGTCAATAATATTTTTATGAAAAGTAAAACTCCTAAAGACTCTTTAACGATTCAAACTAATTTGGTGATGCCGAATGACACCAATCAAATGCATACACTTTTTGGAGGTAAATTATTGGCTTGGATGGATGAAGTTGCTAGTATATGTGCTTTTAGGCACTGCAATAACGTTGCTGTTACAGCATCGATTAATAACGTTTCATTTGACCTCCCTATATTAAATGGAGCATATGTTACCTTGGAAGCAAAAGTGTCGCGCGCCTTTAAATCATCTATGGAAATATTTGTAGATGTATTTGTTGAGTCGAGAGATGGTAAAAAAGAAAAATGTAACGAAGCAATTTTAACTTTTGTTGCTATTGACGAGCATAAAAGACCTTTAGTGGTTCCAGAATTATCTCCTGAAACAGAACAGGAAAAACAGCGATATGCTTCCGCACTTAGAAGAAGACAATTAAGCCTTGTATTAGCGGAGAAAATGGATCCAAAAGAAGCTACTGAATTAAAATCTCTGTTTTTAGGAGAATAAATTATTATTATGAAAGCAGAAAACTGCATCGATATTTTTGAAAAAGCAATTAACAATTATCACATAAATGATGATGTTTACCAATCTTTTATAAATCCATTTAAAGATGGGACAATTGAAAACACCATGTATCAAAAAAGCTGGATTGATACAGTTCAATGGCATTATGAAGACATTATTCGTGACCCTAATATTCGACCAGACGATGGAATGGATATGAAACGTAAAATTGATAAATCTAACCAACATAGAACAGATGTTGTTGAACAACTCGATGATTATTATATCTCAATTTTTAAAGATGTTACGATAAATTCTGCTGCAAAACTAAATACGGAAAGTCCTGGCTGGGTAGTAGATAGAATATCTATTCTTTGTTTGAAAATCTACCACATGCAGGAGCAAGTTGATAGAACTGACACAGACAATAAGCACAAACAACAATGTTTGAATAAACTAAACATTTTATTAGAACAGAAAGAAGACATTTCTAAATCTTTTAATGACTTATTGGATGAAATTCAAAAGGGAGAGAAACAGATTAAAGTTTACCGACAAATGAAAATGTATAACGACGATACACTAAACCCTGTTCTCTATAAGAAGTAAAGTTAACTTCCAGCATCCAAATGAGCAAAAAAATACTCGTAATAAGATTTTCTGCCATGGGCGATGTTGCATTATCCGCGCCTGTAATTTCCAGTGTGCTCGAACAGAATCCTACGCTTGAAATCGTTTTTCTTTCTCGTGAACTTTTTAGCCCTTTCTTTCAGGAACATGATCGATTAACATTTGTAGGAGCAGATTTAAAAGGGGAACACAAAGGTGTTTTCGGATTAAAAAAATTACAAAATCAATTACTCAAAGTACATAAATTTGACGCAGTAGTCGATTTACACGACGTTTTAAGAACAAAAATTTTGCGCTTCTATTTCAAAGTTCATGGCATACGTTGCCACTCGATTAACAAAGGAAGAGGAGAAAAAAGGGATTTAATTAATGGAAGCATCCCATTTAAAAAACTAAAACACACAACCCAGAGATATCTGGATATTTTTGAGAAGGCGAACGTTCCGTCAACGCTAAATATTGGCCCTTGGTTATATCCTGTCAGTTCTGATTCTACCGATGCTTTTTTAAAAATTAATAATTGTCAAATTAAAATTAATTCCTGGATTGGCATAGCTCCATTTGCCGCGCACCGCAGTAAAGAATGGCCAATTGAAAAAATGAAACATGTTATTTCTCAGCTCATTAGTGCTGGTAAAACCGTATTCTTATTTGGGGGCGGTCAAAACGAAATAAAAAAACTAGAAGCCATTAAAAAGGAATGTCCAAAAAGTATTCTAGTTGCTGGTCAATTAAAATTAGATGAGGAATTGTACCTAATTTCGAGATTAAACCTTATGGTTGCAATGGATAGTTCTAACATGCACTTATCCACAGTCGTAGGAACCCCGGTTGTATCAATTTGGGGGGCAACTCACCATTATCTTGGTTTTGGGCCATTAAACAATGAACATAATATCATGGAAATTTCAAAAGAAGAGCTTCCTTGTAGGCCTTGTTCAATCTTCGGTAAAATAACTTCAAAAAAGCAGGAATTGTGTGCTCAAAAAGCAATGGAATTGATTTCGGAAGAAATGGTTTTAGCTAAAATAACACCGTTGGTGGATGCGGTATAGTTTGTTAAACTTATTCCGCTTTTTTGCTGCTATTATAGTAGTATTGTTTCATTTTGCCTATTGTATTCCTCCTTTTGATGAGGGTATATTGAACCGTTTAATTGGTAACGGTCATTTTGCGGTTACTTTCTTTTTTGTATTAAGCGGATTTGTAATGGTATTATCCAACCAAAAAACAAATCTAAAATTATACACCGAAAAAATTAGATTTTGGAAAAAAAGAGCGATACGTCTATTGCCTTTATAC
>Ga0206131_10006579_pt1 | contig 11848 bp, 12 predicted proteins | sample Helgoland_Spring_FD_148636 | JGI IMG/M metagenome (GOLD analysis project Ga0206131, IMG submission 148636) | Pelagic subsurface seawater microbial communities from Kabeltonne, Helgoland, North Sea - Helgoland_Spring_Bloom_20160517_1 | ecosystem: Environmental > Aquatic > Marine > Epipelagic ... | reverse complement strand
TTGAATTTGAAAGTTGTATTGGTATTCTAGACCCTAGTATAAGTAGCGAAATAAACATACAGGGTTATGTAAATGGTGTTGGAGAGTTTACTATTCGTGCAGGCACACCACTGTGTCAACTTGTGCCCATAAGTCAACAAACATATGATTTAGATGTAAGAGATGCAACTGAAAATGATCGTAAATGGATAAAGCGCAGAAAGTACTACAATAGCATTGGCTTTAATTTAAACAAAAATATAGTATCAAAAGCCTACAATAAATTTTTTAAGAGGAAATAATGGAATACTTAGATTTAATAACAAAAGGACAAGTGTACTTGTTCTTGATTGTGTTTGTAATGATGATTGCAGGCATGGTAAAAGAACACAAACTATTTGACGATATTTTTTGTTTCTTTGAACAAAACTTAAAAAGTAAAAAAGCAGTGGTAGCAGTAGTAAGTGCTATTACCGGACTGTTACCAATCAAAGGGCGTGTTACAGTAAGTGCTGGTATGCTAGAAGCACTAGCACCAGATAAAGGATGCTGTGGCAGAGAAAAGTTTGGTCCTATTGATTATGTTAGTACACACCACTACTATTTTTGGAGCCCACTGGAAAAGACAGTTATACTTCCAATGGCAGCTTTTGGATTAACATATACACAGTTTATGGGTATTATGTGGCCATTGCTAGCAGTTAGTATTGCATTTATTTTAAGTTACCTTATTTGGGGTGTAAAGGAAAGCGATGTACATCTAAACGACTGTACAAGAGATATTAAAGTAAGTCGCATTACACGTTATGTATTACCTTATGTAGCAGGTGTTGGTGCTATTATTGCAGGTATTAATTTTTTATGGGCGTTCGGTTCTCTTACACTGTACTATATGGTAGTTACTCGGACATTTGACATTCCAAAATTATTAAGATCTGTAGACTGGAAACTAATTGGGTGGGTTGCTGTTATTATTGTTGCGGCAAACTTTGCTAGAGAAAATACTAGTGCAATTAAAACATTTTTAGAAACTAGTGGACTTGATATCAATACTTGGAGTGGATTTACTATGTTAAGTATTGCAAGTTTTGCAGGAGCATTTGCATTAGGCAGTAGTAGTCGATTTGGCGCACTAACTGTTATTATGGCTAGTATCTATGGTATTGAATACCTTCCTTGGTTCTTTGCTGTTGACTTTGTGGGATATTTAATTTCACCAATGCATAAATGCGTTGCAATTGGTATGTTATACTTTGGTACAAAACTACGTTACTACATAACAATACTTGGTATGTGGGGAGGATTGGTAATTACAGCCGGCGGGCTAACGCTATTACTATAAATACAAACAGTTGACAAAACTGTATAAATATAGTAGTATAGAATAAAATAGGATCGAAACATGCCATTACCAGCAACCGGTAGTCAAATATCTATAAACCAGGTACAGATACATTACGGGTTTACTAGTGGTTCTACTAGAACAATGAGTGCACTTGGTACACAAGTAAGTATTACTGCTGGAAACACAGTTTATTTGAGCGCAAGTTTCGGTGGACAACCATAAACTCATAGGAGAAAATAATGTCTGAATTTGAATACACAACATTTGTCTTGGGCAGATGTTTAACGCCTGCAGCGAAATATGCAAAAGTTAATAATGATATTAACGAAGAAAAAAGTAAACCATTCTGGAGACGGAATAAATTAAAAATTGCAATGTTAAAATCAGCGAAAGCTTCATTAACTAAACAATATACTACAGCAGATTTGTCATTTGTGGATGAAATATCTGAGCTAAAATATTATGTTGAAAGACTTGCTAAACAATCTGCTATTGAATTACTATCAACTGGAAAAGTAAGTGCAAGCACAATGGAAGATATGACTTGTTTAGGTAACCAATATTTTATTGATTGTGTACGTCAAGCTACTGTTATTGCAAGTCAACTTAATACTGAAGTTCAGTCTGCTGAAAAATCAGTACAACAAGACGATGTTGTACCATTAAATATGATGTAACATGATTGGTATATGTGTTCCGGTTAGAGACACGTTGCATAGTGGTTTTGCATATTGTTTAGCACAATTAACGTCACACCTAACAAAAAATAATATAGAGTTTAAACTATATTTTGAAAACGGTAGTATAATTTCGGATCAGCGTTATCGACTAGTTATGAGTGCACTACATGATAAGTGTGCACAAATACTTTGGCTTGATAGCGATATGCTCTTTCCAGTAACCATATACGAACGATTAAATCAGCACAATAAAATTGCAGTGGCGGCAACGTATAGTACTAGAACTAAACCTTATCGTAACACTGCATTTGCAAATGACAATTTTGACCCTGCTACTAATGATAGTGGATTGCACTTGGTTTATTCAGTTGGCATGGGGTTAATGTTAACAGATATCAGTATCTTTAATACAATACCACGTCCATGGTTTCAAGTAACTTGGGATCATAGATACGAAGCATTTACTGGAGAAGACGTATACTTTTGTGCACAAATAAAAAATTATGAACATGAACTATATGTTGATTTTGATCTTAGCAAACAGTGCGGACACATTGGTAGTGTAGCAATAAAAATGGAAAACATAAATGATTAACACGGCTTTTAGTATTACAAAATCAAGTTGGAAACGATATCCAATTATTGAAACATTTGATGTAACAGATTTATCAGTTGTAGAAAAGTATAAGGACAAGTATCCGTATGTTTGGTTAAAGAACGAAAACTATGAGATACACCCTAATTTTAACTGGAATTTTTATCCTAATGAAAATAATATAAATGCAGTACATACTTTTCCAGTTTGTAACCTTCACAGTAAACGTCCAATATCATGGGAAGTATTATATCTTGTTCCCACAAATTTAGATCCAAAAGCAGATTTTGTTCGTAGTAATCAAATTGCGGCGTATAAAACAGATATGACACCAATGTACATATATGCATTTCATGATAAGTTTATTATGAAAAAATATGGAATGCTTAGTATTCCTGATCGTCCCTGCCATTTGATTAACAATAAAAAATCAATGAATGAAGTATTTGAACTGTTGAGCAATTCAACTTCCTCATCGGCTTGGTTAGTAAACGCTGATGTTAGAATTGACAATATTTCAGTTTTAGATTATCCAATTGGAGATGCTGATATTATTAAATTTCCAGTAATGCATCAAAGCACTGGATTAACATATGCAGATGATTCAGCAATGCTAGTTAATATAGACTATATTAAAAAGTTAGTTGAATATCAATTAAACACTCATATTGAACCATTGGTTATTGATACTACCAGTGGTGAACTAGTACCAAATTCAGAGCTTTTAAATGACAAACTAGATTATCAACCAAATATAAAAAATTCAATGATGACGCTTGGATATATTAATGACACTGTTGATCCATTTAAAGCATGGGCTAATGCATATTACACATGTTTGTATGTACAATACGGTGACACAGATATACTAAAGAAAAAGAATAAAATTTTAGGAGCATACACTGGACTAACACCTTCAAGAGTAAACGACTTGATTAAAGCCGGTACACAACAAGCTGAAATTGACATACTAAAGCCAGATTTTAATTATGATACGTATGTTAACTGGGATCATATTATGAAACGGTTTACTGAATGGAATACTAAAACATTAGATGCAAATACAGAAATGTTAGATAGACGTATTGCTCGTATTAAGAAAATTTATGGAGAAGATAGTGAAGAGTATCAAAAACTATCAAGCCAATTAGGTAAGTCTTCTTTATAGCGTTGTCTTTCCCATATAGAAACTATTTTATCAACCATATCTATTTTATCTAAAACTACTTTGGCTCCACGATGCAGTGGCTTTGGCCAAGCATTTATCTCTACCCAAGCATAGCCTGCTGTTTCATTATTGGTGATTGGAACAAATTCTTCAAACACAGTAATACAATAAGTATGATATGTAAATTTTTTATCGTCACTTATAAAAGTGTGTATAGGATATACCTTTTCGAGATCAGGTAAGTCGCCCATCTCTTCACGACATTCACGTAATAGAGTCTCTATTGGACGTTCTTTCTTTTCACTTTTCCCGCCCCAAAAACTCCAAGTAAGTGGATGACTTACAGATTTGCTACGTTGTTGTAGCATTAACCTTCCTGTATTGAGAGCTAAAAAGCAACAACCACTAGCTGTTAACATTATAGATATATTCTCCAAAACCCACTGTTGTAAGTGCCTTCATACGCATTTACCCATTGAGTACCATTCCATTTTAATTTATCCATAGTAACAGTATTAGTAGTGTGATCAGCAGTACTAGCAGTGCTTGCGTCAAAAGACACACTCCATGTAGTACCATTATACTGGATAATGTCGTTCTTCTTAGCAGATATAGTACCCCAATCACCTCCACTAGGTACGTCATTAAGTACAAGATATCTGTCGCCATTTTCCGCCGCAGTTAATGTTCCGTCACCTGGATAACTTGTTTGTGGATTAATAACGGCATCAACAGCCGTTTGTGTATCAGCTGGTATAGTGTTGCTATCTAATGTTACAGTTAATGTGTCTGTTTCACTATTACCACTTAGTGTACCAATAATATCAGTGGTTAGATCTCCAGGATCATCTGTTTGTTTAAATCTAATTTGGCTAGTGCCTTCTCTAAGCTCTGCACCATATTGCTTAAAGATAGCGTCCCACTTTAAGTCCGCTACTACAGCACCATTGCTACTCAATATTTGTGCAGTTGCTACACCGCCAGTAACATTTAGTTTAACTCTATTGTCAACTGCAATTACTGTGTAGCTAGTAGTGATAGCGTTAATATCGTTTAGTACTTTTATACTATCAGCATCGCCAGTTGCAACTTCATGTAAGTTAGTAATAATAGTATGTATCATACTACTCTTGTTAACTTTTGCTGGTGGATTAATTAATATTGGCATTTCAAATGTTAAACTACTAATATCAATCATATCATCAACACCACTAGGTATACCACGGTTTGTCCATTGTGTGTTAATAAGTTCAACAACACTTAAACTACTCCAGTCTAGTGGATTATTTGTTGTGTGTATGTTGAGACTTGGATTGAATAATACTAGTATTTGCTCTAGCATTTGCATTTTTTGATCTGTATTACTAGTCCATAGATCAGTTTGCATTCTTAACGTATAAGGCACTGGCATGTGACGTTCGACAGTGTACACACTGCCTTGTTTATTTTCGTAACTGCTGGTAGTAGTATTGTACTCTTTTTCAATAACAGTCATTTTCTCTTCAAACTGAGGAAATACTCGCTTGTTTACATCTGGTTGTAAGTCTGTAACATAACAACTAATAAAAGGCACAGTACTTAATGTGTTCTCACTATTTTCTCTTTGTATATGTGCAGCCATACGACTAATATCACCATAGCGAACAGGTGTTGTATGATACACTGGCTCGCCTTGCTCTGTGTATCCTTTAACATACTGAAAGCCCGCAAAGATACGAATAAACTGCTGAATATAGCGTCTAAATTGCTTATCGTAAAAGTATGGTACTGCGGTTATATTTGCCATTTCTTATCCTTATGGTGCTAAATTCTTATATGGGTGACTTACAGGTAAATTACTTTGTAACCCCCACTTGTGAGCAAGGTAACCTTCTGCTTTTATTACCGTTGAGATGTCTGTGCTGCCTGTGCCAGGAACGTCTGCTACCGTAAAAAACTCTGCCATTCTGCCGCTCATTCGTTCGTTTGCTCTGTTACGCATTATGCGTAGGTCCATGTTTGTGTCTAATGAGTTATCATAGTCATTCACCGGTGTAAAAGCGTTATCACCATCAACTCTCATAGCAATCTGGTTGCCTGTCTTGTTGAATATAGCACCAATAATAACCCAAGTGTTCTGTGCTATACCTGAATCAAATTCTTGTAGATTTCCTATAGTTGTTGAAATCCTGCCTGAAGCCAGTCCATCCAAATCTAACTCACCGTCAAAGTTGCTGGCACCAGCACTGATAGCATAATCTCTTTTGTTTAGTATAGACCCACTATTGTTTTCTGTGCTCCAAAAACTATCCTGTGAGTCATCACGTTGATTCCATTGCATTACTCCAATGGCCCAGTGATTACCACTACTGGCTTGTGCAACTTCGTCGGTTGTGAAATCTTCACTGCCTGAGAATGTGAAAACATTTTTGCTGTCTAGTGTGTTGCTAGTGTTTGGTGTGCCTGTTATGCTTACGGTTGCGTTTCCTGCTTTGTCTGTTAGTGCTGTTACATCCGATCCACTAAGTGTATAACTGCCCGTGTCACTAGCATCCAGCCAAATTGCAGTAGTTATGTCTGAAGCAGGTGCCCAAGGCGCACTACTAAAAGCATTTGCTCTACGTCCTGCTGTAAAACTGCCTGTCACTGTAGATATTAAAGGCATCTATTAAACTCCTCCAAATGCTACCATTTGTCCAAGCACAACGTATGTTCCGCCATCGTTTAATATTGTGAATGAAAAACTGTCTACTCCGTTTGCTGTTCCTGTTGGCGCACTATTGCCTTGCCAAACTATTGTTTGTGCCACGCCACCAATTTGTACTGCGGTAATTTCACGTTCTGTACCACCTTGATCAATTACTACTGTTACATTGGTTGCATATTCTGCTGTTAAATTTAAGTTTGTAAAGTTTGCTGTAATATCACCTGCTGGTGCTGTAAGGTAATGCACATTTCCTGTTGAACAATCTAATGCTGTAACTCCTGTTGCACCGTTGGTTGTGGCAAATTTTTCTATCATGCCTTCAGCAAATTTTACTTGTCCTGACAAGTCAATAGTGCCGGTACCATCTGGAGCAATGTTAATTGCACCATTACTTGCTGAAACAATACTGTTACCACCTACATCTAAATCTCCACCTAATGTAACATTTCCACTATGTGTTACTTCGCCTGACGTAGCATCATACATCAACATAGTTGTACCAACTGCATTTCTAATTGGTTTAATTACTAGACTACTTGCTGTTGAGTTTTGTAGTGTAGTACCTGTTGCGTTAATTGCAATTGAGTTTGCGGCTTGGTTTGTATGGCCTGCATTTTTACCAATTGCTACTGCATCTGCACCTTGACCATTGTTACCAGCATATACACCAATTGCTACTGCACCAGCACCTTGCCCTACTTGACCTGAATTAGAACCAATTGCTGTTGCTCGATCGCCTTGGGTATTAGTACCAGCTGCAAAGCCAACTGCTGTGGCCCAACTTTCTTGAGCTGTTTCACCTGATTGATACCCAATTGCTATTGCATAAGAAGCTTGATTTGTTTCTCCAGCGCCTTCACCAATTGCTATTCCACGATATCCTTGAGCTTGACTACCTGCATCTAGACCAATTGCTATTGCCGCATCGCCTTGAGTAGTTTTACCTGCGTTGTTACCTATTGCTATTGCTTGACTACCTTGAGTAGTTTGACCTGCATACTGACCTACGGCTACTGCTTTATCACCTTGGGAGGTTTCCCCTGATTGACTTCCTAATGCTACAGCGGCTACACCTTGTCCTGTGTTACCTGCGTTGTTACCTATTGCTTGTGAATAATCTCCACTGTCACCGGCATTTTTGCCTATTGAGACTGCTTCCACTCCTGCTGTAGCACCGTTGCCTATTGCTACTTGTGTTGTATTAGATGATACTAATCCACTTAAATCCGGTGGTGTATATGTAAGCACTCCTGTATTGGGTGCTTGATCACCAACATATGTTAATGTGCCGCTACCTGCATTGGCTAGTGTTGAAACACTAATATCAGTTGGTTGTAGTGCATTATCTGCTTTTGTACCTTGAGCACTTGTTGCTGCGTCTGTAATTCCGTAACCTGCTATTGTAGTTGGCTTGCCTGTTAAACTAGCAAATGTCTGTGCTGGTACACTTGTTAGATAAGTTGACAAATCTGGTGGTGTATATGTAAACACACCAGATACATTATTATAAACTAATCCAGCTGTTCCTGCACTTGCTTGTGTTACACTTAATGCTGATAGCGTAATGCCACCAGATCCACTGGAATCGTTTGCTGGTAGCCATTTACTTGCAGACCCATCCCATTTTAAAACTTGTCCAACACCTGGAGGTGTAGTACTTGTATCTACATCAGTTAAACTATCGATGCTTTGTGATACTGTTAATCCTGTTACAGTTGCACCTGTAAAGTTAACATCAGTATTTGTAAGGTCAACATCTACGCCGTTAACAAATTCTACTGTATTGGATGAGTTACCAATTACAACGTTACCACCTAGGCTACCAAGTACAAGTTGTCCTGTGCCAGTTGAACGCATAACGATACCATTACTACCACCTTGTAATGTTAATACACTTAATGTCTCTGATATAGAAGCACCGCCGCTTCCGGTAATCTCATTGCTATTTAAATCTAAGTTGCCGCCAAGTTGTGGTGTTGTATCTTCTACAACATTTAAAATTCCTGTACTGTTAATTGTGCTTAAATCAACAGTGTTACCACCACTAATAGTTAAGTTATCACCAGCTAGTGTTAGTGTTTGACTATCACTGTCTGATGCACTTTCAAGAGTAGTTACTCGACCATCTAAGTCAGTAAAGTTACCATCTAACTCTGTATGCGTTAATGCGCTACCTTTTGCTAGTCTTTTAGTTATTGCCATGTTTTTTATCCTTACAGCATGTAATCGTCACCTACATACCCGTCTTCGACATATTCGCTATTAACTTTGTTGTCTGGACGAGGTAGAATAACGTCACTAATTGCCTGCTTTCTATTAAATTCTTCATCATTTACCATTGACTTAGCATTTTCTGTAATATAATCACTTGCATTATATGTACGGTCCACCCAAGTCTTATCAGTTACATTATCGTAACTTCTGTTCCACTTAGAACCTCTTCTTACAAACATACGGTTTGGACTAAAGTCTGTTCTAATAAAATATTCACCTTCATTTGCAGCTGATGGAAAGGTTGTTCCACTTGCTATTGTTTCGCCATGGTTATATGTGTTGTCTTGTATTACTACACCACCAGCCGTTGGATGTTCAAATCCATATAAGTGGTCTAGTAAACTTGTGCCGTTCGGATCGTCTTGCGCCGCACTTGCTACAATTGCATCACTAACATTAAACTCTGATTTGTATGTACTTATATCGTGGTTTAGTGTAGCATTATTCGCCGCATCTCCAAGTATGTCATTAAACTCTTGTGCATCTGTAAGTGGATTAAGTTTTACTCTCCAAATATGACTGTACCAAGTTTGACTAAATCCTTCAGCACCACGATTACCATCTGCAACTACATAATATTTGCTTATAGGTGCTTTATTTGCATCCAATAATAAATCATCACGTAAATGAGGTAACTCTAGTACATCGCCTGGCAATAGTTTTCTGCCAAGTAGCTCGACCATGTCGTTAGTATGGAATGTCATATAAAACTGGTCGTTTGCTAAAAACATACCAAATTGTGTTAAGTCAAAATCGTTGTCTTGTACATTGTATATGCCACGTAAGTCATAAATGTCAGGATCATACTTGCGATCTCTATTTTCCAAAAACAACAAGTCTTGTATTTTTGTTTCATTTATAATGCTGTCAATATTAATAAAATCGCCACTTAGCGGATCAACCTCACGACCCTCAATGTAATTAGGCTGTGATGGATCGTTTTGGTCGGGCTGTGATGCTGGGCCAACATACTTGTGTACATTAACTCCAGTGCCTCCAATCCAAAATTGCTCACGGATCTGTCGATCCATAAAGTGGAAATCATTAGTTTTTGTTGGTTTATATAGTGTTAAACGTGGCATACGTATATTTATGGCTTGACAACGGTTTTAAAATAGTATATCGTTTATAAGTAACAGCAATAGTTCAGGAGAATATCATGGCTAAAACAGCAACCCGTAAGAAAAAAACAGTACGTGCAACTAGGCGCAAGGGCGCATGGGATATGGTTCCCACAACAAGTTGGGAAGCGGCAAAATATCACATCCATTATATGATGGAAACAAAGGAGTGGCTAAATCAAGTTAAGAACTATATTAAGAAAAATTATGACAAAGATGTGCAAACAGCCATTAACAAGTTACCAGACTGGAAACTTGGTGGAAAAAGTCATTGGGCAACTGCGGCATTTATTCAAGAAAACGCACCAGACAAATTGCACCCTCATTATGTAGGCAAACTTGATGCTTGGATTGCTGAACTTGCGGAAGAAGGTCAAAAGATTGTTGAAATTAAAAAAGCTGAAGAAGTTAACAAAAAAGTAAAATACGTTCCTAGTATCCAAGAACGTCTAATGGAAGCAACCATTGATAAAATGGAACAACTTGATCAATGGGAAGATGATTGGATACGTGATCGTAAAAATAATCCTCTCAAAGACAAGCAACCACTAAAACTATTCCGTAAGCTGGAAATTAATCTCGGACATGCTCGCTTTATTCAACAGTTTTATGAAGGCGCATATCAAGAACTTACTGAACTTATTAACTTACCTGCTCCTAAGAAGCAAGATGATATGCAACAGCAACTTGCTGAAGGATACAATCACTTGAGTACAAAAGAAAAGAAAGAGTTGCATGGTTTTTATCAACGTATCTTCCAAGCACTTGAAATTCTTCGTGCAGAGAAAAAACAAACTCGTGCTGTACGTAAGCCAAAGCAAAAGAGTGCAGTTGACTTAATTAAAAAGCTCAAGTTTAAAGCAAGTGATCCAGACTTCGGTATTAGTAGTATTCCTCCACAGGATATTATTGGTGCAACAGCATTGGTTGTTTTTAATTGCAAGACACGAAAACTTGGTATCTATTACGCAGAACATGCTGCAACATTGCAGGTTAAAGGTACTACACTTCAGTTCTTTGATGAAAAAACAAGTAGACAAAAAACAGTCCGTAAGCCAACTGAAATATTACCACAGTGGAAGAAGGTAACACAGCATAAACTTAAATCACAGTTCGGATATCTGAAAACTACTGATATTAAAATGAATGGTAGGATCAACGAAGATACTATTATCTTAAAAGCATTCAAGTAGCATAAATATTAGTATGGCAAAACGTGATGAACTTATAAAAGAAATTGAACTTCGCTTAGGTGGACAAATGGTAGATGTAGAGCTCGACCCCGAGCACTACGATCTATCTATTAGAAAAGCATTTGAAAAGTATAGACAGCGTAGTGAAAACGCTGTTGAAGAAGGCTTTATTAAACTTAATGTACAGGTTGATGTATCAGACTATACGTTACCTGATAACGTTATTGAAGTTTATAATATTTACAGACGTGGTACTGGTACAGTAGACGGCAGTGCTGGCGGAGCAATTGAACCATTTGAAACTGCGTACCTAAACAACATGCTAATGAACAGTGGTAGAGCTGGCGGCATGGCAACATTTGATGCACTATCTCAACATCGTGAAGCACTAGGACGGTTATTTGGTAAAGAAATGATCTTTACTTGGAATACAGTTACAAAAAATTTATTCATACACCGCAAAATAAAAGCAGTAGACACTGTATACTTACATGTGTTTAAGCATCGTAGTGATGAAGAATTATTAACTGATACATATGCTATGCCATGGATTAAAGAATTATCATTGGCATATAGTAAACTAATGCTAGCTGAAGCACGTGGCAAATTTAACACTATTGCAGGACCACAAGGTGGTACAAGTCTTAATGCTGATGCATTGCGCAACGATGCACAAATGTCAATTGATAAACTAGATGATGAACTTAAAACTTATACTGATGGGCAAGCTGGCTTAGGTATAATTATCGGATAATCAAAAACATAAGACTTATTTTATGAACAACTTTCAACCTTTATATACTGCTG
>Ga0206131_10006578_pt1 | contig 11851 bp, 10 predicted proteins | sample Helgoland_Spring_FD_148636 | JGI IMG/M metagenome (GOLD analysis project Ga0206131, IMG submission 148636) | Pelagic subsurface seawater microbial communities from Kabeltonne, Helgoland, North Sea - Helgoland_Spring_Bloom_20160517_1 | ecosystem: Environmental > Aquatic > Marine > Epipelagic ... | reverse complement strand
TGCTCTGCGTCGACTGGGGGATGTGCTGCGCAAGCATGGTCTGAACAGCAATCTATTATTTGCGGATCTCCAGGACAGCTAACAGGCTCTCGGAGCTTTCGAACTTTCGAACTTTCGAACTTTCGAACTTTCGAACTTTCGAACTTTCGAGCTTTCGAGCTTTCGAGCTATTGAGGAGCATATAGGGAACAATAAAAAACCCAGCCAATGCTGGGTTTTTTATATTATCTCGCAAGATCTGAATTATTCAGCCAGATAGCGCTCTCTGGAGGCCATAACTTCGGCACGGGCTGCATCTGCATTGTCCCAGCCTTCCACTTTTACCCATTTGCCGGGCTCTAGCGCTTTGTAGTTCTCAAAGTAGTGACCGATCTGAGCAATCAGCAGTTCTGGAAGATCAGTGGCTTCCTGAACATGGTCATAGATTTTAGTCAGCTTGCTGTGGGGGACGGCCAGCAGTTTAGCGTCAACACCAGATTCGTCGCTCATATTGAGAACGCCCACTACACGGCTGCGAATCACTGCGCCGGGCATGACTGGGTAAGGGGTAACTACCAGCACATCCAGAGGATCGCCATCTTCAGACAGAGTCTGGGGCACATAGCCGTAGTTGGCTGGGTAAAACATAGGCGTGGCCACAAAACGATCTACAAATATAGCATCGCTGTCTTTGTCTACCTCATATTTGATCGGGTCGTGATTGGCGGGAATTTCAATAATAACATTGATATCGTTTGGCAGGTCTTTACCGGCCGGTATGTCGTTGTAGCTCATTTCAAAGATTCCATTAGATTGCGTGGCTGTTGGAGGTGGCGAATTATAGCCAGTTGATCAAAACTTGACCAGTCTGAATGACTAAAATCCGCTATCCTCTGTCTATTGGCAGCAGGTTGTAGACTGTTACTGCAATCTAAAGGTGATCGGCAAATTTACCTCAAAGCTATCAGCCTTCATTTCTTCTGGTAACTCTGGAAATGGCGCGGCTTTCTTGACAGCCTTCAGTGCAGCCTGATTGAGCAGTCGATATTTGGATTCCTGGGTAGTTATGGCGCTGACCAATTTGCCTGAGCGATTAATAGTGACTCCAATACGCACAGTGCCTTGCTGATTCTTATCTGCGGCGCGATTGGGGTACCTGATAGCCTTGTAAATCTGTGCCACCACCAGTGGGGTGTAGTCTCGCTGGGCCAGGGCTTCTGACAGATTAAAGTCTGCAATCTCCTCTTCCTGTTCTGCCCCTGGACTGTCGGTTAGTGGCTCGGCTTTTGCCTGGGCTGTTGCCTGTACGCTGCTTGCCAAGTCTGTTTTCTCAGTCTCTAGCTGGTTGGCGGCGTCAGTCTCTGTGGTCTCAGCTGCTGCCATCTCAGCTTCTGCCTCTGGGTTCTCTTTGGGCACCTCTAGGGCTAACTCTGGGGCTAACTCAGCTTCAGGCTGCGAAGAAGCAACCTCTGGAGCAGGTGCCATCCATGAAGCTGCCAGTGCTATTCTGCTGCTCTGGGGCTGAATATCATTGAGTAGCTCATCAGCATCCATATCTATGCTGTCACCTAAAAGCTGGGCCTTAAACGCGGTTGAAGGGGGTATGGGGCCAATCCAGGTGCGCAATAGAATATTAAAGACTTCCGGAGGGTAATTGGCGATCAGTTCTGTGCCATTAAAGCGCACCGAGGTGCCCAGCTCGGGGTCGAATAGGTACTCGATCACATCGCCTCTTTTTGGTGCAGACTTGGGAGCGCGCATAATATCAATGACCTCCTGTGCCGAGCCCGAAAAGCTCTCGCGGTCATTGTTGATAGAGATACTCTGCATCCACAGGTTGAGCCAGCGGCGCTTGGAGTAGTCATTGATAATCCTAACCTCCATGCGCTTGGGGCTCTGTTGCAGTTGGATGCTATTGGCATTGTTACTCAGATCATCAACAAAAAGTGCAGCTACAAACTGCTGCTTGCCAAGATCCTGGTAAATAGCACTGCCGTTAAGTTTTAGCTCAGCCTGTGCGCCACTGGAGAAGATTAATAGCAAAGACAACATCAACCCAGCTATAGTGCCGAAAAGCTGTCTGAGACCAACTGCTCCAGTAGACCGATTCAATTGAGCATGACTATAAATGTTCATTAGGATAGTTCCTTTCCTGGTTACTAAATATTCCAGCACTCAGGTCGAGGGGTAAAAGAGTTGCTGAAACAGTCCTTTTCCTAACTTTCGCAAGCTATTTTGGGCTGGCTTAACCTCTGTGCAAGCGCCGATTGAAAAAAATATCGACTCTATACCCAGTCGATTGCGCCCTTTGTGCGCACCATCACATTTACAGTATAGATTTGTTAATTGCTTAGAGTGAGAAACCCCATTCGATTGGCGTTATAAATGCCAAAATATCTTGGTTCAGCAATACCAGACATCCGCATTTTTCGTAACAGAAGGGCTCAAAACCAAGTAAACTACTAGCCTAGCCGACCCGTAAAACAGGCTGAAAAACTTTAACTACTTACCAAAGGCAGCTAGCTGTGAACAATAATCTCCGTCTTGCGCTTATCTTCGCTCTGGCCCTATTAGTATGGTTTTTTAGCGGTCTGCTGCGCACTACTGAGCCATCGGGGACTTTGTCCTCGGAGGTGGCGAGCACATTGACCAAGGTGCAGGTGGTAAACTCTGTTGAGCAGGTGTTCAGGCCCATTATTTCTCTGCGCGCCAAAACCAAGGCCAATAGAGATGTTCAGGTGCTAGCTCAGGTCTCTGGTAAGATTTCCGCCACATTGGCCGAAGAGGGCAGTTATGTCACCGCCGGACAGGGAATCTGTCAGATTGATGCAGAGGACCGCCATCTGCGCCTGGCTCAGGCCGAGGCCTCTCTGGAGAATGCAAATATAGCCTATCGCGGCGCACTCAGGTTAAAAAGTGCAGGCTATCAGTCTGAATTGGCTATCTCCCAAGCTAAAGCCACTCAGGCTACCGCAAGGACTAACTTGGAACGCGCCCGTCTCGACGTTCAGCACCTGCAGATAAAGGCTCCATTTGATGGCATTGTTGAGTCAAGGCCCGTTGAGATAGGCGACCTTATAATGCCCGGCCAGCTCTGTGCCCGGGTGGTTGAACTGAGTCCCCTGAAAGTTGAGGCCCTGGTAGCTGAAACTGAGATAGGCCGTCTGACGCTGGGTGACAGTGCCCTGGTCAATATTGCAGGGCAAGACTATCAGGGAGCCGTGATCTCATATCTGGCCTATCAGGCGGATCGGGCAACCAAGGGCTATAGAGTGGAAGCCACCATGCCCAATCCAAATCAGGCAGTCAGAGCGGGCATCTCCGCACGATTAAATATATTAGCTCAGGCCATACCGGCCCATCTGATTCCCGCCAGCAGTGTACTGCTGGATGATGAAGGCGAGACAGCGGTACGGATACTGAGCCAGGAAAGTCTGGTTGAATCGGTGAGGGTTACAGCTGTAGGTGAGGCCCCGACTGGTATTTGGGTGACCGGGCTGGACGCTGAGGTGATTCTGGTGGTAGTGGGTCAGAACTACATTATTGAAGGTGAGCTGGTCAATCCTTCCTATCAGGTCAGTCCTTTAAATTAACCCAACGTTGCCATCCGGGCCCTAATCGCTTATGAAATTTCTTGGTTTTGTCGTAGATCACTCCAGAGCAACACTGTCTATTATGTTGCTGATCCTGTTTGCGGGTGCTGGGTCAAGACTGTCCATGCCGGTGGAGATGAACCCCAATGTCACTCTCCCTGTAGTGATGATTATGGTGCGGCATGATGGCATTTCCCCTGAAGATGGGGCTCGCCTGCTGATCCGCCCAATAGAAAAAGAATTGAAAACTCTGGATGGTCTGGAAGAAGTCCAGGCGACAGCCCAGGAGAGTATGGTTGTTGTAACCGCTGAGTTTGAGGTGGCGGACAATATCAAAGAGATAGTGGCCGAGGTGCGTGAAGCCGTGGATCGCGCCAAGGCGGAATTCCCCCAGGACACCAAAGAACCCATAGTTAATGAGCTGAGCCCGAGCCCAGAACCCACTATTGTTATCACCTTTTCCGGGGACAATGTGGCCGAGCGAGAGCTCTATGCGGCAGCTAAATACTATCAGCGGGAACTGGAAATGCTTCCCGACGTGCTCGAGGCAGATGTATCCGGCCACAGAGATGAGGTGGTAGATGTTGTGGTGGACCCGGCTCGACTGGAGCAGTACGGCTTGCGCGTAGACGAGCTGATTCGCGCGGTCACAGTCAATAATCTGTTGATTCCCGCTGGAGAGATGGACGCGGCCCAGGGTCGTTTTGGCATCAAGGTCCCGGCATTAATTGAAACCGCTGAGGATATTCGAGCCCTGCCTGTGCGTCACAGTGCAGAGGGTTCTATTACCCTGGGCGATGTAGCTTCGATAAAACGTACCTTTAAAGATGCTACAGGTTACAGTTTTATCAATGGTAAAAAGGCTATTGCCATTGAGGTGCGCAAGCGTCTCAACGCCAATCTGATCAAAACCGTAGAAGCCTCTCGCGCTGTGATAGGCGAGTCTCGAGACAAATTCAGTGCTGATATGGATATAGGCTATGTGTTTGATTCCTCGGTATTCACCAACCAGATGGTAGAGGAGTTGCAGGGTAATATTATTACCGCCATGTGTCTGGTGCTGATGCTAGTGGTGGCTACACTGGGAGTGAAATCTGGGCTGTTGGTTGGCTTCGGCATACCCTTCTGTCTTTTGGGTTCGCTTATTTTTATTAATATGCTGGGTTACAGCTTTAACTTTATGGTTATGTTTGGGCTGCTACTGTCGCTGGGCATGTTGATTGATGGCGCCATTGTGGTGGTGGAGTTTGCCAACACTCAGGCTGCTGCTGGGCTGCCCACCCGCGAGGCCTATATTGCTGCGGTCAGGCGTATGGCGATACCAGTAATTGCCTCCACAGGAACCACATTGGCAGCCTTTTTGCCGCTATTGTTTTGGCCGGGAGTGTCTGGTGACTTTATGTCCTACCTGCCGATTACCGTGTTTGCGGTACTGGCCTGGTCACTTACCTACGCACTGATTTTTGCGCCTACCCTAGGTATTGTTCTGGCGCGCAGGCGTGGGCAGCGCAAACAGCTCCCCGAGGATCACCGCTCAGAGGAGTCAGCCACGACTTTTTTCCAGCCACTTGAAAATGCCTATCTGAGTATTTTGCGGCCAGTTATTCGCGCTCCAGCTATATCCGCTATTATCGCTCTGATGCTGCTAGTGGGTATCTTTAATCTCTACGGAAAATTTAATGCAGGCCAGGAGTTTTTTGCTGCGATTGAGAGCCAGTATGGCATGGCCAGTGTGCGCGCACAGGGCAATCTGTCCATAGAAGAGCAGAGAAAAATTACCTTTCAGGTGCAGGATATTGTCGCCGACGTGGATGGCGTCGATCAGCTCTATGGCTATGCCAAGGGCGGCAGCATGGTGCTGTTTGGCTCTGATGTAAGTCGCGATGAAATCAGTTCATTTTTGGTCGAACTTTATCCTCGCGAAGAACGCACTCGGGGCAGTGCCGAGATTTTTGAGGAAATTCGTCAGCGTACCAAATCCCTGCCAGGCGTCTATGTGGGTGCCATGGAAATGGAAACTGGGCCCCCTGTAGGCAAAGATATTCAGATTCAGCTCTCTTCCTCTGACCGTCAGGCCATGTATAGGGTAGCTGGTCAGATTCGACAGTGGATTGCCGATAATGTTGAGGGAGTCCGAGATTTGCAGGACACCTTGCCTCTGGCTGGCATCCAGTGGGAGATCGATGTGGATCGTTCCCGCGCAGCTATGCTGGGAGTCAATGTAGCTGACGTGGGCAATATGGTTCAGATGATCACTGGTGGAGTGATGATTGGTGAATTCCGTCCCGATGATGCAGATGATGAAATTGAAATTCGCCTGCGCTACCCAGAGCAGGATAGACAGCTGGCTTCCATTGACAGTTTGCGCGTTAATACGCCCAGCGGTGCAGTGCCAATAGGCAGTTTTAGCCAGCGTGTCGCCAAGCCTAGAGTCGATGCGATTCAGCGGATCGATATGGCAGAAACAGTATTTGTTTTGGCTAACTCTGAAGCTGGTTATCTACCAGATGATCAAACTCGCCAGATTGCTGAATGGCTGGCAACCCAGAAATTTGATTCATCGGTCAATATTGCTTTCCGTGGAGCCAATGAAGAGCAGGCTAAGGCGGCAGAGTTTCTGTCCACAGCCTTTACCCTGGCGATGTCGGTGATGCTGATTATGCTGGTGATGCAATTTAATAGCTTCTACCAGGCGGCACTTATTCTGTTCTCGGTGGTTATGTCTACAGCCGGAGTGCTGCTCGGACTGCTTATAGCACAGGCGACCTTTAGCACTATTTTGACCGGCGTGGGTATTGTGGCGCTGGCCGGTATTGTGGTGAACAACAATATTGTTTTGATCGATACCTATAATTATTTGCGGCGCAGCAATAGCCAGCTGTCTGCTGCAGAGGCGGTTTACAATGCTGCGAGATCGCGCTTTAGGCCGGTAATGCTGACCAGTGTCACCACCATTGTCGGTCTGTTACCCCTGGCTAATGGTCTGAGTATTGATCTGGTTAATCGCAGCTACACACTAGGTGGCATGGTTGCCTCCTGGTGGCAGCCGCTGGCCAGTGCTATTGTCAATGGCCTGGTGGTTTCCACTGTGCTCACCCTGTTGTTGACGCCCGCCATGCTATTGCTCCCCGGCATTATTTCCAAGCGCTTTGGTTTTAGAGTCGCAGACCATCAGTTTGCAGATGAAGAGGCTTGATCAGCTCAGCCAGAGATTAGGAGAGTCCGGCGCTAGAGCAGCGGGCTGGCAAGAGGCACGGCCTTGAGAAAGATTATCCACTGCGACTGTGATTGCTTCTATGCCGCAGTGGAAATGCGCGATGACCCTAGGCTGGCTGATCTGCCCATTGCCATAGGTGGAAAATCTGATCGCCGCGGTGTTATAGCTACCTGCAACTACAAGGCGCGAGAGTTTGGTGTGCGCTCAGCTATGCCCACTGGGCAAGCACTAAAGCTGTGCCCTGATCTTGTGGTGATACCTGGCACCATGGCCAAGTACCGCGAGGCTGCTCAGCAAATTCGCCAAATTTTCTATCGCTACACCGATAAGGTGGAACCCCTATCTCTAGATGAAGCCTATCTGGATGTTACCGATTGCACCGAGTGTCAGGGTAGCGCTACGTTAATTGCTAAGGAAATTCGCCAGGTGATCTCTAAGGAGGTGGGCGTTACCGCGTCAGCTGGCATAGCACCGAACAAGTTTTTGGCCAAGGTTGCCAGTGATCTGAATAAACCAAATGGTCAGTTTGTGATTACTCCAGATAATGTCGAGAGCTTTGTGGAGAAACTTGAGGTCAAGCGTATTTTCGGGGTCGGCAAGGTCACCAATGAAAAGCTGCGGCGTCTGGGTATAGTCACCTGTGGCGATCTGCAGCAGCGCACACTGATAGAGCTGGTTGATAAATTTGGTGTCTTTGGCAAGCGGCTCCACGATCTGAGCTTTGGGCGCGATGAGCGCGAGGTCAATGCCGATAGCCGCCGCAAGTCATTGAGCGTAGAACACACCTACTCTGACGACTTGCAGGATATAGCCGCCTGTAAAGGCAAGCTAGCTGACCTATTGGTCGAGTTGCGCAGCCGTTTGCGCCGTGTAGATACTGACTATCTGGTAACCAAACAATTTATTAAAATGAAATTTAACGATTTCACCACCACCACGGTAGAACGGCAAGTGGTCCCAGGCCTGCCAGCCGATAGTTTTGCCCAGCTCTGTGATCAAGCCTGGGAGAGAGGGGGGCGCCCAGTGCGACTGTTGGGCATAGGTGTGCGCTTTGTAGACACCAGAGAGCAGCAGCGCGCTATGCAGCTGGAGCTGTTTCCCTGACAGCAAAATGAGCTGTATTTGCTTATCCATATGGCTTTGATAGACTAATCTGTTAGCACTGAGATTAAAAAATTACTGAGATGACTATTTCTAAACACTCCTTACGCAGAGAGCTTCGCCGGAAAACGGAGGAGTTTCTGTCCCGTGGTGGTGAAATAAAAAAACACAATGCGGGTGAAACTGGCGAGCCGGCAGACAGGCCTAGGGCCAGGTCAGTTTTTGTCACTGCTCAGCCTCGTCAGACCAGAACCTATGTCAATGAAGCCGTGAGTGCTTTGGATAATCGCAAAAAGAGCAAGAGGCCTGAACCCACTAAGAAACCCAGCAAGCGGCCAAAGAAAAAAATAATCTACGATGATTTTGGCGAACCGCTGCGTGAGGTGTGGACCAAAGAATAAGTAATGCCGCAGTAGCTAGCCGCAGACTTTTAAGTAATATCCTCACCTCGAGCCTGCTTATCCGCATGATAACTAGAGCGCACCAGTGGCCCGCAGGCGGCCTGGGTAAAACCTATGCTCTCTGCATAGGCTGTGTACTCGGCAAATTCGTCCGGGTGTACAAAACGCTCCACTGGCAGGTGATTGGTGGAGGGCTGCAGGTACTGGCCCACGGTCAGCATATCTACATCATGTTCGCGTAAATCATCCAGGGTGCGCAGCAGCTCGTCCTTGGTCTCACCCAGACCCACCATCAAGCCTGATTTGGTTGGAACATTAGGGTTCAGTGCTTTGTACTCTTTGAGCAGCTTTAGCGACCACTGATAGTTGGCTCCGGGCCTAGCCTCGCGGTAGAGTCTGGGGACAGTTTCCATATTGTGATTGAATACATCCGGAGCAGTGGTTGTCAGAATCTCCAGTGCAGGCGCCATGCGACCGCGAAAATCAGGTACCAGTACCTCGACTCTAAGATCCGGTGACAGTAGGCGGGCCTCGCGAATGCAGTCGGCGAAATGCTGGGCACCGCCGTCGCGCAGATCGTCCCTATCAACCGAGGTAATTACCACATAGCTGAGTCCCATTTGCTGAATAGCTCGGGCCAGATTGCTGGGCTCGTCCACATCCAGTGGGTTGGGTTTGCCATGGCCTACATCGCAGAACGGGCAGCGTCTGGTGCATATCTCGCCCATAATCATAAAAGTAGCCGTGCCATGGCTAAAGCACTCGTGAAGATTAGGGCAGGCGGCCTCTTCACAGACAGTGGCCATCTTGTGCTCGCGGAGAATATTTTTGATCTGCTGCACCTTGGGCGAAGCTGATAGACGGATACGCATCCACTCTGGCTTGCGCTGAATAGTCTGGGTGGGAATTACCTTGACCGGAATACGTTCTACCTTGTCGGCACTGCGCAGTTTTTCGCCCTGCTGCAGCCTGCGGGTTCGCTTCGGTGGTGTAACGGATTCAGTGCTCATAATCTTCTCTTTCAGCTAGATCTGTTATTACAGTGTCGCCACTGCCAATACAATATTTATTATAGCCGAGCCTGGTGGTGAGACATTGGGCTAATTGTTCGGTGACCTCCGCCATGCCGGGTGGCTTTTCCACCAGGTCCTGCAGCTGAGTCATGGCAACGCCCAGTCCGCAGGGGTTGATATAGCTCCAGGGAGTCATATCCATGGCCACATTAAAGTTGAGACCGTGGTAACTGCGCCCCTTGCGAATACGCAGTCCCAGAGAGGCTATTTTTTCGCCGCTATCTATATAGACGCCAGGTGCTTCTCGGCGCGGGCTAGCACTGATATTCCAGTGTGCAAGCGTATCCACCAGCGCCTGTTCTATAAGGCTGACCAGATCGCGCACGCCAATTTTAAGGCGTTTCAGGTCCACCAAAATATAAGCGGTAATCTGACCGGGGCCATGATAGGTCACATGGCCGCCGCGATCACTTTGCACCACGGGGATATCCCCGGGATTAAGAATATATTCGTCCTTGCCCGCCTGACCCTGAGTAAAAACCGGCTGGTGTTCAAGAAGCCAAATCTCATCTGCACTGGTTTCATCCCGCTGCTCATTAAAAGCCTTCATGGCTGCGAAACAACGGCTGTACTCGCAGACACCCAGATGGCGAATAATCAGTGAGGACTGCATAGGCTCAGTCATGGTTACAGTACCATCTTGACCAAACCACTGGTTTTTAAATCTTCAAAAATAGCTTCTAACTGGGGTTTGCCTGTGGCTGTGATCACCAGGGTGATAGCTTGCCAGCGACCTTTGCTACTGTCACGGACGGTAATTTTTCTGCGGTCAAAACCAGGCGCATGGGTATCCATAACCTGCAGTACATGTTCATGAAACGCCGGTTGGGCCTCACCCATAACCTTGATAGGATAGTCGCAGGGAAACTCTATCTTTGGTGCTTCTTGCTCAGTCAAAATTCAACGCTCAAGACATTAGGTTAGTGAAAAACAAAATAATCCAGTCAAAGAATCTGGCTAAAATACCGGATTCTGCAATATCGGTCTGGGCTACTAGGGGCACATCTATCAGGATTTCACTATCCAGAGTTACCTGCAGTCGCCCTAACTCTTGGCCCTGATAAACAGGTGCTTCGATCTGCTCATCGACCAGAATATTGGCAGCCAGTTTTTTCTGTGAGCCCCTTGGGAAGGTCAGTAGTACGTCATCAACGATGGTCAGGTTCAAAAATTCCTGCTGTCCATACCACAGTTTGGTATTTTCTTTGATCAGGTCGCCCGCGGAGTAAATTACCTTGGTATCGAAGTTGCGGAAACCATAGGAGAGTAATTTCTGTGATTCTTTAGCTCTGGATGCATCATTATTGGCACCCAGTACCACAGAGATTAGACGCATATCGCGGCGCTGGGCAGAGGCAACCATGCAGTAACCAGCAGCCTTGGTGTAACCAGTCTTTAAGCCATCGACACTGGTATCTCGCCACAGCAGACGGTTGCGGTTGGGCTGGTTGATATTGTTGTGCTCAAAATATTTCTTTGCATAGATGCTGTAGTGTTCAGGATGCTCGCGAATAATCGCGCTGGCTAACAGGGATAAATCCCGGGCTGTTGTCACCATGCCCTCAGCCGGCAGCCCGGTGGAATTCAGATAGCTGGTATTGTTCATACCCAATAGCTCTGCCTGACGATTCATAGTGTCTGAAAAAGACACTTCATCACCGCTGATATATTCAGCCAGAGCAATAGCGGCGTCGTTGCCAGACTGAATAATAACGCCATGCATAAGGTCTAGCACAGAGACCTCAGAGCGAGGGCTTAAAAACATAGTGGAGCCATCGGTTTTTGCTCCCCCAAGCTCCCAGGCATTATCGCTGATGCGCACCAGGCTCTGTTCCTCAATACGCCCGGCTTCAATCTCATTGGAGACTATATAGGTGGTCATCATCTTGGCTAAACTTGCAGGCGGTAGCTGGTCATCGGCATTTTTTTCTGCCAATACCCGACCAGTCTGCGCATCCACCAATATCCAGGCTTTGGCTGCCAACTCAGGCTGCGCGGGAATCAATTTTTGCGCCTGAGCAACAGAGATATTGAGCAGGCAGAGACAGAATACTAAAGAGTACAGCATCCGTTGTTTAAGCATATTGGTGTCACCACAAAGTCAGAATAGAATTTGCCGCGTAGTTTACCACCACAGCCAGGCTTATGCGCGTCCTATGGAGGCTGAAACAGAGATGCTGTTTAGTGATCAACCATAAAGCCAGAGATATCGACTGATTTTTTAAGTACCTGCTTGATTAACTGCAACTCCAGCTGGTCGCTGATGGGCCCAATCCAGACTTTGTACAGCAGATCTCGCTGTTGCACCAGAATAGGGTGGCTGGTGTAGCCACGAATCTTTTTCTGCAGCAGCTGCGCCTGCTGTAATTGATCAAAGGCCCCCACCTGCAGATAGCGACCCTGGTTAAGTGGCGGTATTATCAGGCCTGTCTCTGGTTGGTCTTTGGCTACAGTTTCAGGTTTGGCCGCAGACACAGGCTTGTCCAG
>Ga0206131_10006576_pt1 | contig 11856 bp, 17 predicted proteins | sample Helgoland_Spring_FD_148636 | JGI IMG/M metagenome (GOLD analysis project Ga0206131, IMG submission 148636) | Pelagic subsurface seawater microbial communities from Kabeltonne, Helgoland, North Sea - Helgoland_Spring_Bloom_20160517_1 | ecosystem: Environmental > Aquatic > Marine > Epipelagic ... | reverse complement strand
AACGTACCTTCAGACATGATTTGGTCGAAGTTGATGCAGATAATAAAGTCGCTATATTTAAAGACTTAGATTCGGAAGAATTGGTGTCAATGGAATACGATATGCTGCATGTCACCCCTCGTATGGGCCCACCGACTTTTATTAAGAAAAGTAACTTGACGAATGATGCTGGTTGGATCGATGTCGATAAAGAGACAATGCAACACACCAGCTATGACAACATTTTCGCCTGTGGTGACTGTAGCAATTTGCCTACGTCTAAAACTGCTGCTGCGATTCGAGCTCAAGTCCCTGTCATGGTCAGAAATATACTCGCTGCACGCGATAATCAGCCGTTAGTCGATCAATATGATGGTTACACTTCCTGCCCATTAGTGACAGGCTATGGACGTTTGATTTTGGCTGAATTCGATTACGACTTAAATCCAAAAGAGACTTTCCCATTTGATCAAAGTGTCGAAAGAAAGAGTATGTATATTTTGAAGAAAGATTTACTGCCCAAATTATACTGGCACGGTATGTTAAAAGGCCGCTTTTAACCCTTTCTAAGTTATTTAACATCCTATTTCCATATGATGTTCAAAACGAAAAGAGCCACTCATGCCAACCTGATTTGTTTCAGGTTGGCATTTTTTATGTCGTCGTTTCTTTATCCATCTACTTAAACTAGGCCTACTGTGATGAAGAAAGTGTTACCTATCCTACAATGGTTGCCTAATTACACCCGCCAAACGCTTACAGGTGATATCGTCGCAGGCATCACTGTTGCCATTATGATTATCCCCCAGTCTATGGCCTATGCTTTATTAGCTGGCTTGTCACCCGAAATTGGGCTTTACGCCAGCATCGTACCTATGATGCTTTATGCGCTTTTTGGCAGCAGTCGTTATCTTGCTGTTGGTCCTGTTGCCCTTGTGTCATTAATGACTGCCAGCGTGATGGGCGAAGTGACCGCTTCAGGTCATGTTGATTATCATACGGGTGCGCTTCTGATTGCGTTATTGAGCGGAATACTCCTGCTGGTCATGAGTTTGGCTCGCTTGGGTGTCCTAGCCACACTGCTCAGCAAACCTATTCTAAGCGGCTTTACCAGTGCCGCAGCCATTATTATTGGTATGAGCCAGTTGAAATATTTATTAGGCATGCCCATTCCTTCTGGTTTAAACCCGTTTGAAAAATTGTATTACGCATTAAGCCACTGGCAAGACAGTAGTTTGTTAGCGCTATTCGTTGGGATCAGTTCTATTCTGGTTATTCTCTTTTCTGGTCGTGTTCTAAAACAACTACTTTCCCAACTTCAGCCCTCTGTCATCCTCATTAATGTTTTATCCAAGCTAGGTCCCTTATTTGCTGTTGCGATTTTTACCCTACTCGCATGGTTTTATAACTGGCATGAGATCTTCAATTTACGCATCGTTGGGGATATCCCCAGTGGGTTGCCGAATTTTGGTATGCCCATCATTGATCAAGATTTAGTTTGGGAGTTATTGGGTCCAGCCATCTTGATTGCCTTAGTTGGTACTATTGAAAGTATTTCTGTTGCTAAATCACTTGCGAGTAAGGAAAGAGAAAAAATTGAACCGAACCGTGAGTTGTTTGGTTTAGGTATGGCTAATTTAGGGGCTTCATTTACGGGCGCTTATCCCATTACAGGTGGTTTGAGTCGTTCAATCGTCAATTACAGCGCCGGCGCGCAAACGCCTTTTGCCTCTATTTTCACAGGCCTCATCGTGCTGGTTGTCGTTCTGTTTCTCACTTCTTGGTTTTATTTTCTGCCTCTAGCAGTTTTATCTTCTATTGTTATCATTGCTGTGACAAAACTTTTTGATATGAAGGGCTTTATGGAGATCTGGCGTTACAATAAGGGTGATGCCATTTCAATGTTGGTGACTTTTGTTGTTGTCCTGTTTATGGGGGTCGAATTAGGTATTCTTATTGGCGTCGTTTTATCGGTGCTATTTTTCTTATTCCGGACAAGCCAACCTCATGTCGCTGTTTTAGGCCGTGTCGATCATGGCCATTTTCGCAATGTCTTGCGCTACGACACAAAAGGCCCTTCTAATTTGCTCGCCCTTCGTATTGATGAAAGCCTATTTTTTGTTAATGCGAGTTACATCGAAAATTTAATTTCAGAGAAAGTGTCTGCTCACCCAGAGATCGAACATTTAATTTTAGTTTGTAGTGGTATCAACTTTATCGATAGTAGCGCCTTAGAAACGCTTGAGCATTTGTCTGAGGCATTAAAAGAAGCAGGGATAAGTATTCACCTTGCCGAAGTGAAGGGGCCCGTTATGGACAAACTCTCGCACACTCACTTTATACAAAACCTCACAGGCCAAGTTTTTTTAAGTACAGAAGATGCTTTTTCATCTTTGGCAAGTAAATAAAAAAAGCCCTTCATAAATAAGGGCCAACTAGGGGGTTGATACTTTACTCCAACATTCGCCAGAGTAATTCTGGCTTTTAAAACCGTCGGCCTATACCAATGCCGTATACGAAAGGGTTTATCTCAGTATTAATGTTCGCTGTGTTAACCAGATTAATACCGCTGAACCGCGCTTCTGTCTGGATATCAATATATTTAACATCCAGATTAACAAACCAATCTTGGTTTATATCTATATCAACGCCTGCTTGTGCCGCCAGCCCCCATGAAGCATCAAGCTTAACTTTAGCGCCTGGTTGATCAAGTACACCTGAAACACTTTCATCAAAGAAGTGTGTGTAATTAACACCCAAGCCAACATAAGGGCGAACGGCTGCGTTAGGCAAAAAATGATATTGCAATGTGAGTGTAGGCGGTAGGACTTTCGCATCAATCACTTTGCCTAAACCAAGGCCTGCAGGTACACCTCGACTATCAACATCATGTTGTGAATAAGCCAAAATAAGTTCTAGCCCCCAATGTGGGCTTAACATATAGATGATATCTAATTCTGGCACCGTATCATCGTTAACAGAGACACCTTCACCTAAGTTACCTGCACCAGTATAGAGATCACCGCTGTCGTCATTTGGACCCACATTGATGATACGTCCTCTTACTAGCCAATCACCCGCCTCGTATGCCAACACCGGTTGCATTAACCCACTCATTGCTAGGGCCGCGATACAGACAGAAGCCCACTTTTTCAATCTCATTCCATCTCCTAAAACTCCTTGTTATTACGTTTTGGGGATAGCTTACCGAGATGCTGACTTTTTACATTGATATAGATCAAGTGAACAGGTGTTTTTTAGTTTTTCTGGCTAATTTGTTATCCGCACAACCCTTTCAGCCTTTCCATTTCGATCAATGACACCACTTTACTTTCTATTTTAATCATACGACTGTCTTGAAACTTGGTGAAAACACGGCTAATGGTTTCTACTGCCAACCCTAAATGATTCGCAATATCACTACGCGACATGGTCAAGTCAAACTCCGTTGCTGAAAAGCCGCGCAATTCAAACCGTTTAGAGAGTAAGCGTAAATAAGTCGCTAACTTTTCTTCTGATGTTTTCTTACCTAATAACAACATGAAGTTTTTATCTCCCGCTAGCTCTTTGCTTAGCCGGGTGAGTAACTGGGATTGTAAGCGGGGTAAGTTTTCACCGAGCTCTTGTACTTTTTGATAAGGCAAAGCACAAACACTGATGGTTTCTAATGCCACTCCGGTTGATTGGTAAGATGGCATATGCAAAGCTTCTAGGCCAACAAATTCTCCTGGGAAATAAAATCCTGTGACTTGCTCCCGGCCATTGCTGGTCGAAATGGTTGTTTTGAAGGAACCCGATCGCACAACATATAAAGTGCTGAAGGGTTCTGCCGCAGTAAACAAACTTTGTTTGACTTGATAGTTTCCACTGCGTTTTACAATTTTATCTAACAGCAACAAATCATCTCGGTGTAAACCTAATGGCAAGCAAAGTCTGTGTAATGAACAGTCTTCGCATGCAATTTGCTGCTCTTGCTCCCTTTTTGCTAAATCTTCAATTAAGAGTTGAATATCGCTAGTTTGTGACATTATCACTTCTCATATTGACACTAATTAACTATGATCCCTTCAAACCAATTGCTTAAACAGTTATCATTGTTTATTTCTATTTATCAATGCGCTAGGACACACCATGACAACTCGCACCGCCACCGTTGCGCGTAATACACTTGAAACCCAAATCCAGGTTGCTATCAACCTGGATGGACAAGGCCAGTTTAGTGCTGAAACAGGTGTCCCTTTCCTTGATCACATGATTGAACAAATTGCCCGCCATGGTTTATTTGATTTATCGATTAAAGCCAATGGTGATTTAGAAATCGATGCTCACCACACTGTCGAAGATATCGGCATCACACTAGGCCAAGCTTTTAAACAGGCTGTTGGTGATAAAAAGGGTGTGATCCGTTACGGTCACAGCTATGTGCCTTTAGATGAGGCTTTGAGTCGTGTTGTCTTAGATTTATCTGGTCGGCCTGGTCTCGAATACGATGTCACTTTTATCCGTGACAAAATCGGTGAATTTGATGTCGACTTATTCTATGAGTTTTTCCAAGGTTTCGTGAACCACGCGGGTGTCAGTTTACATATTGATAACCTGAAAGGACGCAATGCGCACCATATTGCAGAGACCATGTTTAAAGCTTTTGGCCGCGCCCTGCGGATGGCTGTCACACTGGATGAACGTGCACTTGGCCAAATGCCATCAACAAAAGGCAGCCTTTAATTAAAAAGACGTTACCGTCGATTTTTTCTTAAGCACGTAAAACACAAAATGTTAACTCAGATAGGTTTGGTATGCGTCACGTAGCAGTGATTGATTATAGTATGGGCAATTTACGATCTGTTTCTAAAGCGTTAGAAACGGTTTCGGAAAGTGCTGAGATCCATATAACCTCTGATCCAAAACACATTTTGAATGCGGATCATATTGTCTTCCCTGGTGTTGGCGCTATGCGTGATTGTGCCTCAGAACTTAAACGGCTGGGCCTTGACGATGTCATTCGTGAAGTAAGCCAAACAAAACCTTTTTTGGGTATCTGTTTGGGCATGCAAGCCTTATTCAGCCATAGTGAAGAAAACGATGGCGTCACCGCTTTGGACATTGTGCCTGGCCAAGTTCGTCATTTTGATACCCAACGCGCACGATCAGATAATGACTTTAAAGTGCCGCATATGGGGTGGAATGAAGTCAAGCAAAGCCTTTCACACCCCCTTTGGCAAAATATTGATGATGGGAGTCGTTTCTACTTCGTTCATAGTTTTTATGTTGATCCGACAGACGCTTGTGTGATTGCTGGTACGAGCCAATATCAACATGAATTTACTGCTGCTTTGAGCCAAGAAAATGTGTTTGCTGTGCAATTTCACCCAGAAAAAAGTCAGTCTGCTGGATTACAATTACTTAAGAATTTTTTAAACTGGGACGGACAATCCTAAATCATGAACAAAATGGAGACATTGTTATGCTGTTAATTCCTGCCATTGATCTCAAAGAAGGACACTGTGTCCGCCTAAGACAAGGTCGAATGGAAGACAATACGGTATTTTCTAAAGATCCAGTCGCTGTTGCCAAACAGTGGGTCGATGCCGGCGCTAAACGGTTGCATATCGTTGATTTGGATGGTGCTTTCGCAGGCAAACCCGTCAATGCTAGTGTTGTTCATGACATCTGCAGCACTTTCCCCGATCTCGATGTACAAATCGGCGGTGGTATTCGCGATGAAGATACAATTCAAACATATCTAGAGGCTGGTGTCCGTTATACCATTATTGGGACTAAAGCGATTAATGCACCGCATTTTGTTGGTGATGTCTGTGCTGAATTTCCTGGTCATATTATTGTCGGCTTAGATGCTAAAGACGGCAAAGTCGCCATTGATGGCTGGTCAAAATTATCACATCACGATGTGACAGATATCGCACAACAATTTGAACAGGATGGTGTCGAAGCCATTATATACACAGATATTAGTCGCGACGGCATGATGCAAGGTGTTAACTTAGAATCGACCCGCGATCTAGCTCGGGCTATCCATATTCCCGTTATCGCTTCTGGTGGTGTCACCGATTACGACGACGTTAAAGCACTATGCCATTACGAAAGTGAAGGTGTGATGGGCGCCATTGTTGGACGTGCCATTTATGAAGGCACTATTGATTTAGCAGAAGGTCAGGCACTGGCCGATCGTTTAAACCCACCCCAAAGTTATACTTAAACAGTGGGCCTCGCTAAACGCATTATTCCTTGCCTTGACGTTGATAATGGCCGTGTTGTTAAAGGCGTGCAATTTGTCGATATCCGTGATGCCGGCGATCCGGTAGAAATTGCAAAACGTTATGATCAGCAAGGTGCTGACGAGCTCACTTTCTTGGACATTACGGCAACGCATGATAATCGCGATACGATTGTGCATGTCGTTGAAGCTGTAGCAAGCCAAGTCTTCATACCTCTAACCGTCGGTGGTGGTATCAGACAATTAGCGGATATTCGCCGAATGCTCAATGCCGGTGCCGATAAGGTCGGGATTAATTCTGCCGCTATAAGTAATCCCGAATTCGTACGTGAAGCCGCTGAAAAATTTGGCTCACAGTGTATCGTTGTCGCGATTGATGCTAAACGCGTTTCAGACCAAGATGAAGCCGATAAATGGGAAATTTTTACCCATGGTGGTCGTAAACCAACGGGAATTAATGCCGTTGAGTGGGCGAAAAAAATGGTGTCTTATGGTGCCGGAGAAATTTTGTTAACCAGTATGGACCGTGATGGGACTAAGTCCGGTTTCGATCTCGCTTTAACCCGTGCGGTAAGCCAAGCGGTTAATGTACCTATTATTGCCTCTGGTGGTGTCGGTGAGTTACAAGATTTAACTGATGGCGTAAAACTGGGTGAGGCAGATGCTGTCTTAGCGGCCAGTATCTTCCATTTTGGTGAACATACCGTTGGTGAAGCTAAACAACAAATGGCCAGCCAAGGCATTGAGGTAAGACTATGAGTGATTGGCTTGATCAAGTGAAATGGAATGATGATGGTCTCGTGCCAGTCATTGCACAAGAAACGGGGACAGGGCAAGTCTTGACACTTGCCTGGATGAACCGCGAATCTTTGGCACTTACTCTCGAAACTGTCCATGCTGTTTACTGGTCGCGATCTCGCCAAAAACTTTGGCATAAAGGAGAAACCTCAGGCCATCAGCAGCAAGTGAAATCAATCCGAATTGATTGCGATTATGATGCTGTCTTGCTAGAAGTCGAACAGCTAGGTGGGATAGCTTGCCATACAGGTCGTCATCATTGTTTTTATTTGCGTTTAGAAAATAATGAGTGGGTCAGCGCTGATCCCGTATTAAAAGATCCTAAAGAGATATACTCATGAGTGATGATGTATTACGCCAGTTAGCGGCTGTTTTAGAAGCTCGTAAATCCGCCGATCCCGATAGTTCTTACGTTGCCAGTTTATACCAAGCTGGCACTGACAAAATTCTGAAAAAGCTGGGTGAAGAGGCCACTGAAACAGTGATTGCTGGTAAAGGCGGCGATCGTGATGAAATCATTTATGAAACTGCCGATTTATGGTTTCACAGTCTTGTCTTATTAGCCCACTATAATATAGAACCTCAAACTATTTTAGATGAGTTAGATCGCCGGTTTGGTTTATCAGGGCTCGAGGAAAAAGCGAATAGGTCCCCCTGATGACTGATTGCCTTTTTTGTAAGATTGTCGCCGGTGAAATTCCTGCTGAGATCGTTTATGAAGATGAACAGATCTTAGTTTTTAAGGATATTAATCCTCGTGCAGCTGTCCATTTATTAGCGATTCCTAAAATACATCTGACTAGTTTGGAAGACCTAACGAGCGAGCATCAAATGTTGATAGGGCATATAATGGTGCAATTACCTCACTTAGCACGCGCTCAGGGTTTACCTGATGGATTTAGGACGATTATCAATACCGGACCTGGCGGTGGGCAAGAAGTAGGGCATTTACACGTACATTTACTGGGTGGCGAAGGCCTTCCTGGTTTTAATTAGGAGAACATCATGGGATTTGGCGGTATTAGTATTTGGCAATTACTGATTGTCTTGGCCATTGTTATTTTATTATTTGGCACTAAAAAGCTTCGCTCTATGGGTGGTGATTTGGGCAGTGCCATTAAGAGCTTCAAACAGTCTGTCCGTGAAGGTGAAGATGAAGTTAATAATAAAGGTGACTCTACATTAGAGCATACCAGCAGTGAAGACGCATCAGTACAACAAACAGAAAAAGATAAGCAGTCGAGCTAAACCAAATCAATCTGCTTGTTAGCTATTTTAGCTACCACATTTTGATTTCACTTTCTCTCGCAGACTATTATGTTTGATATTGGCTTTTGGGAAATATTAATGATTGCTGTCGTTGCTTTGGTCGTAGTTGGTCCTGAGCGAATGCCTCGACTCATTAAAGTAACTGGTTTATGGATCGGTAAAGCCAGTGCGTCGATTCAATCCGTTCGTAATGAAATTTCTCGCGAGCTAAATGCTGAAGAATTACGAAACTCCATTTCAGAACAAATTTCTGATCCAACTGACGCTGCTGAACGTTATCTTTTCTCTGAGGATGCTGAGAAGAAACCCAACTATGTTGAAGCAGAACCCGTTGATGACGCCATTGTCGCAATCAATGATGATCCTGCAGAAGCATTAGATCTCACAGCCGAAGATAAGCCGACTGATAAGGATAATTATGGCAACTGAAAATCAGCAACAGCTGGTTTCTCACCTTATTGAGTTACGAGACAGGCTACTACGCGGCATTCTGGCAGTTCTGGTAATTGCTGTTGTCTTATTGCCATTCTCTAATGATCTTTATCATTTCCTTGCTGAGCCCTTACTGAGCCATTTACCTGAAAGCAGCACCATGATTGCGACAGAAGTCGCTTCACCCTTTTTAACACCTTTTAAATTAACATTATGTACTGCGATTATGTTGGCCATTCCGGTTCTATTGTTCCAATTATGGGGATTTGTGGCGCCTGGATTGTATGACAATGAAAAACGTATTGTCTTTCCCTTATTATTTGCCAGTACAACTTTGTTTTTTTTAGGCATTCTCTTCGCCTATTTTGTTGTATTCCCATTAGTTTTCGGCTTTTTAACACAAGCAGCGCCTGAAGGTGTTGCCGTCATGACTGATATCAGCAGTTATTTAGACTTTGTCTTAAAGCTGTTTTTTGCCTTTGGTTTTGCTTTTGAAGTGCCTATTGCAACGCTGCTGCTAATTTGGGCTGGAATTTCTACTGTAGAAAGCTTGAGTGAAAAACGGCCTTATATTATTGTCGGGGCTTTTGTAATTGGGATGTTATTAACACCACCAGATGTGATTTCTCAGACATTGTTGGCTGTACCTGTCTGGTTATTATTTGAATTGGGCTTGTTTTGTTCTCGTTGGTTACCTAAAAAAGCAGACTCAGAGAGCGAAGATAAAGGTGTAACAGAAGCTGAACTCTAGGTATAACGGAGTCGCGTACCGTGTTCTAATGATAATAAAATTTCATCTGCTCTAATTTCTCTTGGAAAACGGGCACCAGAAATTTTCGCAGCGTGAATACTCGCCCCTTCGAAATTGATACATTTAGAAAAATCGACGCCTCTTAAATCTGATTGTCGAAAGTAACTGTCAGAAAAATCCAAACCGTCCGCATTGAGCTGTTGTAAATTAATATGTCTAAAATCACAGCCCTTCAGATCTGCCGTTTCTCCTGCAGCAATGCGTTGGTTAAACTCATCTATCTTGCCTTCCCGCAATAGACGGTATAACGGGTCATCTGAAATCCTTGGGCTGGCCATTTCTCTATTCCTGTTTAGACAGTGATATCAATAGTAGCACCTATGTTACTACCGCTGTTATTTGTTGCAGCCGTTTCATTTGTTTGATTTGTCACGGTTGTATTCGATAACCCTGTTGTTTCTTGTTCAGAAGCTGTGACTGTACTCGAAGTCTCGCTACCACTTTGCTCTGTGATTTCTTGCCCTTTTAAAGATTCACTTTGAGTCAATGGGTTCGTTAATGTTGATTGATTACTGAATGGCGATATTCCTGGAATTTCCATTTTACGCTCCTCAATTTAATGAATGGCATGACGCTACAACGCATTATGACATAGTTTCATTGACACTATTTGTGACTGTCTTAGCCTATTTAAAACAATAAAATGTCGTGAAAAATAGACAATAATTACTGTAAGATACAATTTATCTTGTTTAACCGTTACGGAGTCCTGCATGGCCATTCAACAAAATATTATCGATGAAATCGAAGTATTGTTACGTTATAACTTAGATACGACCTATGAAGGCATTAAGATCCACCATGATGCTCGAGAAGCATTACGTGATGCAGCAAAACGTTTATTTGATAAAGGCTTAATTACGCAAGAAGATGGGGGATATTTAACTGATTTAGGCCATGAAGCTGCAGAACATACACAGGCAGCTATTGCGATAATACTGCCTAAGGCTTAGCGGTTATTTTCGCTGATAAACCATGAAGCTATAGGGATATTCATTGTTATCATCAGCCGAGTGTTTCTCTTCTGATACACATCGCCATTCATCTTTATTCCATTCAGGAAACCAAGTGTCTCCGGCTAAAGTAGCATGTACTTGTGTCAGATAAATGATATCGACCATGGGTAAGCATTGTTCATACAACGATGACCCTCCCATAATCATTACTTCTTCTGCATCTTGGCAAGCTTGTAGAGCCTCTGCTACTGAGTACGTAACAATACAGTCCTCTGCTTGATACTGTTTATCAGAGGTAATAATTATATTATCTCTGCCTGGCAAAGGACGTCCGATTGATTCATGTGTTTTTCGACCCATAATAATCGGCTTACCCATTGTAATACGCCTAAAATATTGTAAATCTGCAGATAACCGCCAAGGTAAATCATTATCTTTACCAATTAATCCGGCTTCATCTGTTGCTACAATGAGTGCTAATGTCATGACTTGATCCTATTCTTAGAGCGTATAGAATACCATCAGATGTTAAAAGGATAAGATCTGTATAAATAGACTGATAAAGGAACGAACAAGCTGTGGATAACTTTGCTTGTGGATAACTAGGTACCTTATACACAATTAGTCAGACAATTTAAGGGATCATTATCCACAAGATGATACTATTTAAATCTTTGAAACTTCACCATTAATTAAGTTTATCCCCTTATCCACAGGCATTAATTATCAACAACAAACATCTTTTAAATAAATACTATTTATTATTAATCTATGCCTCGTATTGCTGAAATTGCTATTGCTTGTCCTTTAAGACAAACCTTCGATTATTCAATTGAACCTGAATTAGCTGAGATACAAGTTGGCTATCGAGTTAAAGTCCCTTTTGGATCCCGTGAAGTTATAGGCTTTGTTATCGCGATTAAGGAAACAACAACTCAGACAGTCAAACCCATATTAGAGTTTTTTGAACAAGAACCTGTTATTTCTCCTGAGCTCGCTCAATTGATTCATTGGACCAGCGATTATTATCACCATCCTATTGGTGATTGTTACCAAGTTGCTTTACCGAAGAAAATTAGATTAGGTGATGAGAGTAAATTGAAAACGGTGATATCTTGGTTTTTATTATCTAATGTGACACTAGAGAGAAAACTAGGGAAAAAGCAACAAGCCGTTATTGATTTACTCAATACTGCTGCAAGTAAAACATTACCTCAAAGTCAAATATATGAACAACTTGGATCCTGTCTTTCTACCTTAAATCGTTTAGCAGAACTTGGGTTAATCTCCACTTTAGAATCGATTCACACTCCCTTAATCAATTCAGTTCCTGAACCCTTTAAAAAATTGAATAGTGAGCAGTTACATACAGTAAA
>Ga0206131_10006574_pt1 | contig 11858 bp, 14 predicted proteins | sample Helgoland_Spring_FD_148636 | JGI IMG/M metagenome (GOLD analysis project Ga0206131, IMG submission 148636) | Pelagic subsurface seawater microbial communities from Kabeltonne, Helgoland, North Sea - Helgoland_Spring_Bloom_20160517_1 | ecosystem: Environmental > Aquatic > Marine > Epipelagic ... | reverse complement strand
CAGAAATGCCATCGTATTCAAGTCTTACATAGTCATGCAAATGATCTATAATCTCAGGTCTGTCACCTTTTCTGTTTGCTTTGTAACTTCTGTTACCAATGTACTTCCTGAAATTTCCTCTGCTTCCATGAAAAGTACTGAAAGTATCAATTGAGGTAAATTCTTCAATCTCATCGATTAAATCATCCATTTGCTCTTGATACTTTTCAACCGCATCATCAATAAAAGAATAAAAATCTTTAGTATTAGTATCATAGCAGGAGGCATAGATCATTGAATCTGCATCAAATAAAATATTCATTTGATATTGATTTGAAGAAATGGTCCATTAAAGTTCATCGTATATTCTTCATCTACGCTAAAAACCTCTTTGTGTTGATCACTAAAAAAGGTTAAGTTGTCCTTGATTAAATCCAGAAAGAACATATGTTGGTAGGGAGTAGTATTGATGTAAAAATCCACTACGTCTTGGTACTCTTCTTTTAAAGAGGATTCTTTTGCAGGGTTGACTTTTCCTTCTACAATTTTAGGTTCGAATTTTTTGCTTTTCATTTTGTGTGTTTTTAAATCTTAAAAAATCCATCCAATAGCCAAGCCATCTGGGGTCATCTTTCCTGACCGTCAAATGTCTTGTTTCAATATTTGGATGCAGAAACGTATATCTCATGCAACAAATGTATACTAAAAAATCAATAACTACAAACCCTTGTCAAATATGACGTGCAATTCTTCAACGTATTTCTGCAATGTCTTCTGACCGCAACATTTGCTAGGTCTATATAATTTATGCTCGTAATACGTAGCGTGCAAATCACAAAGCAAGTTGTACTCTTCATGAGTGATCGTGGTTTTTTTTACATTCCTGAAGGCTTTCCACTTCTGATAGTCCTCATTACTGAATTTGGTTTCTTGTTTTAGCTTTCTCATTTTCTCTTTAGTTTGATTTTGTTCCAATTTTTTCTTCTTTCATCGCATTTGCATTTTTTACCCGTCTTTTTATTGTACAGATCAACAAGGTATCTGATCCCCGTTAGACTTGTAAATTGAAATACTAAATCGCCTAGTTTCATAATAGCTTCTTTATTTTGTTTTTTACCTTTTTAAAAGTGTTGTAAAGTGAGTGATAACTAATCCCCGTTTTTTGTGACAATTTGCTGATGCTTTCCCCTTCAGTTATTATCTCAAAAACTTTTCTATCGTACCAATACATCATTTTTAGTTGATGCTCAACCTTTAAATATGTTTCAGTATTAGCTTGATCGCTTTCCATCTTATAAAGAACATCTAAGTCAATGAAAATAATATTTTTGTTCTTCCTTTTTGAGTCAATAAAAAGGCTTCTGAGAATCTTAAATATATAATAGTAATTAATTGAGTCATCCTTGTATTTTATATTTGCTCCCTCATTCAGCTTATTAAAAACCTTTAAGTACATGTCCTGAATAATGTCATCGCAATCATCTGGATGGCATCCGAAATGCAAAAGAATGTTAAACCACTTTTTGCGCTTATCAACAAGCATCTGCATTTCCCTTTCATGCATTATGATCTTCGTATGGTTGAATTACTTCAGGGTATCCGTAATTGTTTACCTTAAAAGTAAAAGGACTAAAAGAGTAACCTCTGCTCCTTTTGCAACTTACGTTAATCAATGAGTTGTTCACGTCATTGGTTTCCAAATGTATCTCAGTTTCTGTCTTCTTCATTAAAAAACTTCCTAAGTGACCCGTCGCTTTATTTGTTCCAAAGTTAGAATGTATTACCGTGATAATATGGCAATTGTAATTAGCACTCCATTCCATTAATTTCTGTACGCAATCATTGGACTGCTCAATATCGTTGACGTCTGACACAAGATCCGCAATGCCGTCTATGACAATCAGTCCTATGTCTTTGTATTTCTCCTTCAAACAATACTCAATGAACTCAATTCTTTCTTTGTAGCTTATAGTTCTCAACCCAAAAGTATGGTATTTTTCTGAATGTTCCACATTTGCCATGTCATTGGCTCTTTTAAAGACCCTCTGGCAATGCCATTGCCCTTGCTCAGTATCTAGGTGCAGGATGCTCCGATCCTCTCTGTGTCCTCTTATATCTCCGCAATAACTATTACGTCCTGCTAGGAAAGTTGAAACCAGAATCGAAACAAAAAAGGATTTTTTAGTCTTCGGTGGAGCAACTATCATTGAAAAGTTGCCATAAGTACCAATTGGAATAGGTACTACGCTTTTATCGTTACTAGATTGTAAGACCATTGAACCCAATGAAAGGGCGGTTGGTGGATAGTCTAGCTTTTTCCTGAAGTCAACCTTGCATTCAGCAAAGTATTTCTTCATCTTTTCTTGCGTGTGTGCCTTGAAAATATCTGTCTGCATAAAAAAAAAAGGGGCAAATGCCCCCTTAGAATGGTAATACGTCAGGATCGGTGGTTAATGTTTCGATCTTCCACGCTTGAAGGCTATTGAAATACTTATCAACCCCATTTGGATCAGTCCATTTGCGTCCTCTTAAATCAAATTCAACCCGTAGCTTATCATCAAGATTAAATTGGTCAAGCATAGGACAACTGTCCTGCACCAATTGAAATTGTATCGTCTGAGGATATTTAGGGTTGTCAGTCAATTCGATTACAAACTCCCTTTTTTTAAATTTCTCGCTCACTTGAACGGTGTCTTGTTTTACTTTTAAAATTCCTATTACTTCCATTTTACTTTTTGTTTAGGTTAATTAATTTGGTTAATTGATCTTCCATCTCCTTAGTCATTGCAAATCTTATCTTCAATTTAGCAATGCTAGCCTTTGGATCAGTATTTATATAGTCTACTACATTAGCATAGTCCTGAGTATTATTCTTCAGAAATGCTTTTTTTCCACTCGCTTGGTTTCCATCATCATCTTCAGCAGGGAGTCCTAATATTCCCGTAAGAATACCCCGACAAAAATACGTCACGCACATTAATATCTTTTGTGGGTCTGTTAATGGTGGAAAATTAATGCTTGAGGTCAATTCCTCTCCGCTATCTAGACAAATTATCTTAGTCTCTAGCTTATCCCCTTGAGGAGGTTGAATCAAAAGCAAGTTGTGCTTTTCAAAATACGGTCTTATCTGGTCAAGCAAAGAATCCTTTGTGACGTACGTATTTCCAAAATGGGGATTTTTCCCATCCTTTCTTAGTGAGCCGATCTCTTTTTGGACGGCATCAATCTTCTTATATAGTTTTAACATGAAATTGTGTGTTTTAATGAAGTACAAATATAAACCTATTGGTTGATAAATACAAGAGAAAAGGCTTTTGAATAAAAAAAAAGAACCAAATACTGCTAGATAGCGTTAATGGCTCTTTTAATTTTTAAACAAAGATATTTTGTTTAGAAACACACGTGGCAAAGATAGTTAAAAAATTTTAGATTGATAGTATTCAAGTTTTTCTTTTAGGTCTGCCATCGTAAATTTGGATAGCATCTGGGATTTCATAAATAATTCATGTGACGTACCATCTCCGTATTTCTTATCCAGATTAAGACCAAATAAATATTGCTCTCCTTGCTTGAACATGTTACATCCCACGCATTGTACCTGACAATTCAACTCATTCCACCTTGTAGAATAATGAACCCGACTTCTGAAATGCCCATTTTGCATTTTTTTCCAATGATCCTGCTTTCCACAAGTGAAGCATTCTGCAATTTCATTATCTAAATATCTTTGTCTAATAAATTTGCTGAAAACTGAGTCTAGTTTTGAGACAAGTTTGCCTCTGGTTATTGTTTTCTTTTTAGCCATGCCTCTAATATATAGTAATATACTCATAGTTAGTTATATAATTGCCTGAGAGGCTATGAGAGGATTTGTAAGACGCACTTATCCCTAGTAGAAATAAGTGCTTTCTTGCCTTCGAGTAATCGAGTCTCCGCAAGACATCCTAGCTACCTATGAATAACATTGCTAGGACTTGAGGTTATTTATGGCTCACTGCATTCATTGCCATTCCCTGCACGTATACCTCTTCACTACGCTTGACCCGTGCTTCATTCTTGGTCTTTAAGGTTTTCCCGAATCGTGATTTCGACGCATAAAAAAAACCCTCTAGCTTGGTCGACCTATCGGGTTTTTAATCTTTAAAAAAAAGAAGAATGCCTTTATACCGACCAAGTAAGTTTCAAATCTATACTAAAAAAATCTATTTAGCAACTTCCTGAACTTCTTCAATGGAAATTTTTCCCGTAATGAATGCATAAACTGCCGCAATCGTTACAAGTAAACGTATCATTTGCTTAATAAATCTGGGAGCAAAGAACTTATTAATGCCTCCGTCCTTTGATTTTATATTCTCAATCAGTTCGCCCCCAATAGGGACAACCGTTTCAACGATATTTAAAAATGTTTTTAACATAATTTCTACTTTTTATATACTTTGCGTTCAAGGTCTTTAATCCTTTCCTCGCTTTTTTCAAATTCTTTTATCAGATATTCAATCTTTTGATTGATTACCCTTGTATCATCAGCAGGAGCAACTTGTTTTGGTAGCGTTTTAGCTACCTCAATCTCACTTTGCAACATCATATAAGACGAAGCAATTGAAAAAATCATCCCCCCTATTAAAATTAACGTTTTAAAATCCAACTGAAAGTCGGGTTTCTTGTCCCCGTCAACATCAATACCAACTTCACTCATTTTTTATCTTTAAAACTTTTGTAACATATTGCAATAGCTTGATCCTCCTTGTATTCCCTCATCATTTGGGGTACGCACCTGATCATAAAATCTCTTTGTTTCTCGTTCTTCTTTGGTTTAGGTATAGGCATAATCTATAAATCAATTCTAAGGCTATTTTAAGCCTCTCTAAGCGACTATCTTTTAATTATGGATTAACTACCTATTACAAGTAGAACATCCATCAAAGACTCTGTATGAGATTCCCGTGCCTTTCCTTACCATTTTAAGAACTTGCTTGCGATTCTTCTTTTCTGAGACGTAAGAAACGTGAACCCATTCAGGTTCTTCGTAATTTCCTCCCTCCCAGATAAGCTGATCAAAGTCTAATTGATCTTTTATAATCATAAACATTTCAGCATTTGACCGTCCGCCTAAAGCGTCCAAATCCATTGCCTCGCCTTTCATGTGTTGCGATCTTCTTGAGCCTCCTTTCAGTAAAGCGTTTAAGTCTTCTGAGCGATAAAACGAGTTTACCCTGATTGCTCCGCCGACAAACTCACGCAACGGCTCAAATAATTTCTCAGCCGTTACCTTCATTACCTCTAAATGCTCATCAGTTGGAACGTTATCAACGCCATGCTTTGTCGCAGTTGCTGAATAAGTTCCCTCTCTGTAGCTAATATGTGCGCTGATGTTCTCAGCTTCCTTCTTCTTTGCCATCTTCTTTCGTTTCGGTAATTTCTCCCGTCTGAATATCAACGGTTATGTTACCATATTTAACCTTCATCTCATCTTGTAAGACCTTAAAGCGTCCAAATGCTTCATCGTGCTTTTTAATCTCATTCTGCTTGTGAATCTCAAGTACTCCGATGTTGTTTAAAGCACCGTTAACACTTGCGTTTAATTCTTGTAACGTCTTTAATTCTTGATCTGTTAATTTACTCATTGTTTTTTGTTTTGGTTATTTTCCAAATTTAGGCTTTTTTTTCTAAAACGTCAAGACGTGCCGTCAAGGTGTCTATTATGGTTTGTTGTTCTTGGATTGCTTTGGTTAAATAAGGTACTAAAAAATCGGTTTGTAATCCTAAATACCCCGTATCTTCATTAACAACACTAACGGCTTGAGGAATAATCTCTTGAATCTCTTGAGCAATAAAACCTAAATTATTTTTATTTCCATCGATGTAATCAAAATGCTTTGGCTTCATTTTTAAAACCGTATCAATACCGTTTTGAACATCTGATATATTCTCTTTTAATCTTAAATCTGAATTATAAGTCCAAGCAGTAGCGTTTAAATAACCTCCACCCGTCCCTTTTACATACATTTGTTCAGCGTTGTAATAATTTGATACCGTCAAACCTCTGTCCGATGCATTTGTTCCTGCATTTAGTTTGAGTCCATAAGAATTACCTCCAACAGCACTGCCTTCAATCATCATCGCCCAATCTCCCGATGGGGGACTTGCATTTCGTATTTTACCATTTGATTCAATGGTGAGACGTTTTGTCATAGAGCCACCGTTGACTCTTGTCCAAAAACTCATTTCGCCTCCATAAAAACCGTCATTTGTTGTCTGTTCTTTGACAACTCTTACTTCACCTAAAGCAGTAGCATCATTAGCAGATGATCTATATCTTCCCGAAAAAACTAATGAATTATAGTTCCCCGCATTCCAAGCGGATTGATTACTAATATAAGTTTGATTTAATCCCGAAGATATAAACCTCCAACCTTCAGGTTTAGACATTGTTACATCACCCCCCGATGAGATGGTTAAAGCACTAATTCCATTTGCTGAAATAATTAACTCATTTCCTTCAGTTCCAAAAATAGAACCTAAAACTCCATTATTAACATTATTAAAATTGATTGCGGGTCTTGCACCCCCCGAACCAGTTAATGTTAAACCTGTATAATTAGATAAACCATTAATAAATACTTGCCCAGCAAAAGCACTATTTCCCGTACCATTTACTGTTAAAGTTCCTCCCGATGTTACATTCCCACTAAAAGTAGCAGCACCCACCGATGAAATGGTGAGGCGATCTGTCCAAGTTCCGCTTTCTCTTGATTGTATTTTAAAAATTCCCGAACCTACTGATTGTCTATAAGTGTCATCAGTATTTGAATTTTCAGCACCTATATATAATTGTCCCAATCCGACAAACATATTATCTCTTGAAATAACAACATTAGCAGAGGTTGTACCACTAAAAGTAGTAAGATTATTTGCGGGTTGTATTAAAATTCCACCCCCATCTTGAAAGGTAATAACATCTTGTGATGCCGTATGATCAGTTAAAACAAATTGTCCATTATTCCTTTTACCTAAAGTAAAAAAATCTGCATTATCTTGATAAAATTTTATAAATCCTTCTTCACGATTAGCACCACCAACTCCATCCGCACCACTATTTATAATTAAAGTAGCATCTTCATTCTCAGATTTTATTTGTAATTGTGAATCTGTTGTCTTATAAATATCAACACTACCACTAAAAGTAGCAGATGTACCAATAAGGTTACCAAAAAAAGTAGCCGTACCACCTGATGACATGTTAAATCGTTGCTGATTTGTTGTCCAGATGCCAAAAGAATTAGCATCGTTCGTTCCAATGTCTAGATTTCTGTTGTGAGAAATTATAACATTTCCTCCGCCAATATGATTTCCAGACCCGTCAAGTTCTATACGTTCGGTAGCCGCATTTTGATTATTTGCTCCGACAATTAATTCGTTTGATGGTATGTAAGTTTCGCCACCTAAAAATAACTCTGTGCCACCCGAACCTCCTTGAGTAATTACGCTATTATTAAAGGTTGTTGATGTGGCAAATTTAGCAATCGTGCCAACCGTTCCGCTTCCTTGATCTTGAGCATCGACATAAGCCTTAATGCTTTCTGATGTTGCTACCGTTGTAGAGTTAGCCGTTGCAAATGTGTCATCATCTAAAACTGCTGATCCTGAGATGCCCGTGTTTATAACGGGACTTGCAGTTGTAAGCGTTCCGCCAACCGATGCGTCCGCACTCATTGTCACATTTCCCGACAAAACCGAGGTAGTAACAATATCCAAATCGTTTCCTTGTAGTTGTCCCGATGCTACTACGTTGCCCGTTGCTGATCCAACCGTAAATTTATTTGTGTTTACTGAGAACTCCCCCGCAATATTTGATCCTAAAGTTGTGTCAAGCGATCCCGTAACGGTCAAAGCCGTTCCCGATTCTGAAACGATTGAATCAGATATTGTCGAACCCGTTGCCCACTTGGTTAGTGTTCCCGTTGTTCCCGTGCCTTGTACTCCCGTTTGATCTAATCTTTGCCATACTCCCGTAGTTGAGAATATTGCCCAATCTCCAACCTCCCAATCGGTAATCCCATTGAGGTTTGTTGATCCTGCGACATTTACAATATAGTAAAATCCTTGAGTTCCGACGCTACTTGTTAAAGTAGGAGTATTTGTAGAAGCATTCCATGATCCTTGGTATTGTAATCCTTCGGCAATTCCGTTTATTTGGCTTTGTAATTTACCGAAAGCAATCAACATGCTATCAGTAGCTAATATAGTCGCTCCTGCGGGACTTTGTAACCCCGTCAGCACTTTATCTATTACGGCTGAGTTAGTCAATGTAAGAGCCGCAGAGACGTTCGTAGTGCCATCTATTGAAGGAGTGACTCCCGTGGCTTCGCCCGTCAAGGTTATTGTCCTTCCGTTTGCCCAAGCAGTTGCCGTGTCAGCGTTACCCGTCAAATCTCCCGTAACGTTTCCAACTACGTTCCCCGTGACGTTACCCGTGAGGTCTCCTACTACGTTACCCGTTACATTTCCCGTTACATCTCCAGAAAGATCGCCCGTAACATTACCGACAACATTGCCCGTGTGTAATCCCGTTGTGTTACCCGTCAAGTCACCTACTACATTACCCGTTACGTTGCCCGTTAAGGCACCCGTGACATCTCCCGTGACATTGCCAATTACATTTCCCGTGTGGATTCCATTCGTGTTCCCCGTTAGATTACCCGTAACGTCTCCCGTTAAATTACCCGTGACATTACCCGTTACGTTTCCGACTAAATCAGTAGTAATTGAACTAGGTAAACCAACCGTCAAGGTTTGTCCACTAGCAACCGTTGTAATCTCGTTGGTTGTTCCTTGAATTGTCAATGTTTGAGAATCCAGATCAACCGATCCGCTTCCCGTTGTCCCTTGAAAGTCTAAATCTTGAGCAGTTATAACCCTATCAACAAAAGCAGTCGTTGCAACCTTTGTAGAGTTGTCGCCGAGTGGCTGAGTAACGGCAGTTGTAGCCGTGTTAATCGTGCCATTTAAGTCACCTAATAAAGTTGTTGCAGTTAGTATTCCCGAAATAGTAATGCTACTAGGCAGACCTATTGTCAAAGTTTGATTTATTGCGCTTGTTGTGATCTCATTTGCAGTTCCTATTATATTGAAAGTCTGAGAATCAAGATCAACTGATCCGCTTGTTGCTCCATCTCCAGTAAAATCTAGGTCTTCAAGAGTGATTTGAGTAGCCACATAATCTATAATAGCCGCACTCGTTGGGATTGTGGTGTCATTATCGTTGTTAATTAAGCCATCTGCCGCATCAACAAACTTCGTAATGGTAATATTTTCCCCGATATCTTTTAATGATCCAAAAGAAATTATGCCCGTTGCCTGAATGTCTCCGCTAGTGTTTAAAAAAACGCTTGTCCCGTTTCCAGAGCCGTCACTTATTTCAGTAAATCCTGCACCTAAAATTCCGTTATCAATCGTCTTGAGCAGTCCTTGATAGGTGTCTGCTATTCTGGTATTAAATAGAGTTGCCATTTTTTTCTTTTTTTATCTCTTCAATTTTAAGCAAGAAAATTCTAAGTTTTTCTGCGTTTTTATCCTTGATCTTTATTTTCTTCATAATACCCAACCGTTGTTAACTGCATCATAACTAGGGTATAAATCATCATTTGTATTTAAAGTATACTCTGGATATGTTGTCTGATTAAAAGCCATAAAATCAATAAATCTTCTGGAATACCAATCTGCCTGAGTCCTGCATTTTTCTACTAAAAAGTCAACCTCATCCTTTGAAACCGTTTCTGAGTTCTCAGATGAATGCTTATAAATGCCTCCGTTTCGTATTTGATAAGCCGCAAAAGGAACGTAATCCACCTGAGAATACCAGATAAGCATCGGCTGAATATACTCTGTTAGCAAGGTTTTATATGCGGCATTTGCAGGAAGATCAATATCGCCCGTTGAAATTAAATCAGCAATTCTATCGTACAATTTAGTCCCCATGTACTGCTGAATAGTCACCACTTGAGCCGTTTTTATGAACTGAATAAATTTGTCCGTATCAACATTGCCATCAAGTATTGAGTTTCTGACAAGGTCTGTCCTATTTATGAATAATGCTGTTGCCATAACTTTAATTTGCCGTGTTTGTAAATCCCATCTTGTCCCAATATGCTTTTGTATATCCCTCAAATTGCATATCTCTGGGAGCAACGGGTACTAATTGATCGTTGATTGGCGCTCTAAATCCCAAAGACTTTGCTTTTGTGCTTGTTATTTCATCTTTTTTCTTGATGCCTTCTTTATTTAAATTGCGATCCTCTTTTAAAACGTAGGTTTTCCTGAACCATTTATGGTAACATCTCGCTCCTCCTTTATAAAGCCAGATAGAATACTTGCTAGAGCCTCCTTTGCCAAATCCTTTATTGACTACTTTATTGCTTAAAGCAAGAATATCCTCTTTTCGGTATATCTTTTTTGCTCTTACCATCGCTTTGCAGAAATCTCTTGTCTCTGCTTGTGTCTTTAAAGGAGCATATTGATATCTGACCAGAAATTTCAACGATGGATCTTGTTTGCTTTTCCCGTCTTGATCTGATTTTCTATTCTTATATGCATCTCCCGTACTTACTAGGTTAATTACCTTCTGTAATGTTGATATTTCAGGTCTATTTAATTCGGTTATTTTCTCATCAAATTCGTGATCTTTTTCGTAGTCAACTTCTGACACGTCAATCAAATCATATTTGCCTAAAAAATCTTCTTCATCCTCTCCTAAAGAAAGAAATTCATCTAAGTCTTGAGATGATAAATCTTGTTTACTCGCCTCAATTGGGACGCAATTAGGTACTTTTTTTCCATTCTTGTCCTTGAATCCTATCTGCTCGTATCCATCCCAACAAGGCGCTTTTAAATCTGTATGAGATTCACAAGGCATATAGTAAATTGTCCCTTCAATTTCATGCTCGTGATGTCCTTTGCAACCCATTTGTTCAGCCATACTTTCAGCTTCTTCAATAGTATCATAAGCAATTTGACCGCTTATCTCTCTGCTCATCTTGACTCCCGTTTCTTCTTCAATCTCTTCTTTGTCTTGAAGTGATTTATCAACCTCTGTAAACTCTAAAGGTTGTAAAGTTGTAAAGTATAGGTTCAATGAGATACCATTGTAGGATAGCAGAGTATCAAAACAATCGATTAGCAACTCTTGAAATGGTCGAATGACAGTATTATCCATTAACAGACTTGCGGTCTTTATTTCCTCTGCATTGTTCCCTAATCCTGAGTTGTCTTTTATCCCCAAAAGCATAGGGGAAACAATCCGATGCGCAACCATTATCTTCTTTGCACTTTCATCTGAAAGAAATTGGTATTGGTTATGCGCATCTGATAGTTGTACTGGTGTTATCTCAGCTTGAGCATCCTTGTTATCGTTAAAGGCTAAGATAAATTTGCCTGCGTTTGAACTGCCTGAGAATTTAGATGCAATCCTTTGCTCAATTAATTCCCTTTCTTGTTGATTTGGAGTTCCGTTATTGAAGTTAATAAGCATTGACGGACTCAATCCGTTCATGATATTGTTCAAATGGTAGTTACTGATCTCTTCTTCTAGTTCACAATACTGCAATCCGCCTTGGTAATCAACGGGTGAATAGTAATAAAATCCTGCACGATAAGGTTTGATGTAATAAATTTCAATTGCCTCATTTGACATTCCATAAGCAGGGATTCTTAAAGGCTTATCGCTTGGTTTGATTTCAGTCCAATCCTTGAAATAATAATATGCAGGTATTTCTCCGTCATCATTTGCTTTTTCTGCCCTTAAAGTCTCAATTGGGAAATGTTCTATTTTAGCAATCTGCTTTCTGTCCTTTGAATAGATTACTTGCATTGCCGCTTGACCC
>Ga0206131_10006571_pt1 | contig 11860 bp, 4 predicted proteins | sample Helgoland_Spring_FD_148636 | JGI IMG/M metagenome (GOLD analysis project Ga0206131, IMG submission 148636) | Pelagic subsurface seawater microbial communities from Kabeltonne, Helgoland, North Sea - Helgoland_Spring_Bloom_20160517_1 | ecosystem: Environmental > Aquatic > Marine > Epipelagic ... | reverse complement strand
TCTGGATCAATGCTCGGACGAATCGGGCTTTTACCAGTAAAACTCTGGGGATCCGACGCTCCGAGCAATCCGTCTGAAGAAAGCAACTGGGCCAACCCTAATGCCCCTAAAGAAAAGCCAGATCGTTTCATGAAGGACCTACGACTCAGTAAGGACCGTCCTATAGGTGATATGTTTTCTTCTTGAGAGCTCATAGTGTAAATCAAGGAATGTAAGCGAATTCGTTGGAATTTATAAGAGCCCGGCAAACAATTTCCAAACCTTGCATAGAGGAGACTTTCAATGCTGCTGTGAATTCCTGCTTGTCTGGTTGGCGGGAAAGCAAAAGTTCAAAACATCTTCGTATAGCAGCATGAAGATCACCCTTTTCTGAATCATTCATTGCTCGATCTGCAAGATACTTTGATTGAGTAACCACAAAAGGACTATTCATGAGATTGAGTGCTTGAAGTGGAGTTGTGGAAACGGGCCTTTTCGCCCGGACTTGTCCGCAGTCCGGAAAATCAAAAGCGGTAAATATTTGGTCATCCACCCGGCGCATTCTTTCCTGGTAAATCATTCTACGAAAGGTTTCAGAACCGAAGTTATTCGTCACTTCCCATTGAGCGTAAGTCTTCTTTACATTATGAATCCGATAACTTCGCCCGCCCATTTCACGGTTCAATTTCCCAGAAGCAAGTAGGATACCATCGCGAATCACTTCGGCCTCGACCCGTCTGGGAGGAAAGCGCCAAAGCAAAGAACTGGTCGCATCTTTTTGCAGTCCAATCTCAGAAGGTAAATTAGTTCTTTTGAAAGCATCCGATAAGACAAATAATCGAATCAATTCCTTCATCGACCAGGGAGTACCATCGGGACGGGATGGCGTAGAAAATTCAGCCGCAATCCAATCGAGGAGATCAGGATGACTTGGAGGTGCCCCGGCACGTCCAAAATCACCACCAGTAACGACCAAACCAGCACCGAAAACATGTTGCCAAATTCGATTTGCCATTACCCTCGCAGTTAAGGGGTTTTTTTCATCCACCATCCACTCAGCAAATTTAGCACGTCTTACCCGACCACTAGCATCATTATCCACGCCCAATACACCGGATAGAATTTTAGGGGCTCCAGGTAATACCACATCTCTGGGGTTCTCAGGGCTCCCGCGGTGTAAAACTCGAGTAATTATGGGTTTGATAAAACTCCCAACAAAACTCGGTCGAGGACCTTCTTCGGATAGTTTGTATGCAAAATGATTAATTTCTCCAACGGCTTCACTCAACGGCTTTTCACGCTTCATCAAATTCCTAATTTTCTCAATGGATGCAACTTCCAACCAGGTGCCATCAGACAACTGCACCTTGACTAAGAACTCATCAAAGTTGAATTTATTTTTCTGTTCGAGGTAATCAGTTTCATAATAATATTCCCGATTGCTACTCAATCGTAGACGACCGACCGTTACAGGTTTTTCAAAAGTAAATTCAATCCAAGGCTTTTGCTTTTTCTCTTTGTTGTAACTTGCCTGCCAACGCTGGGTTCCATACTTCCCGTCAATCACTCTTGAGACGGGAAACCTGTCCCCTTGTTGAGCAAATGCTAAATCGGTTCGAACCTGAGTTCCATTGGTAGCACTGGCCAAATTAAAGTCTTCAGAGGGTAAACCAAAAATCTCAACTTCATCCAAACCAACATAGCCCGACAAAAAGTTCAGTCTTAATCCAACCACCTCAAGAGGTTTCCAGTGGACTTCCTTATAGCCTCCCCAGTCCTCTTCCCAGGCAGAGGCTTTATTTCTTATCTTATTTCGATTCTTGGCAACTTCATGCCAGAATTTATTTGCTTTTGTTTTACGGGGGTGATTTTTGGAAAATTCGGGGAAACGACTGCCAAATTCAATATCCTGGAATACAGCAGTCATTGAGTAGTAATCCTGAATAGATATGGGATCAAACTTATGATTATGGCAGCGGGCACAACTCATGGTGACGCCAAGCATGGATGCCCCAACGGTTTGCATAATTTCATCCATTCGGTCTGCCCGCGCCTGACGTATAGCAGCGGGCTCTTGTCCAACTGTGGCGGCAGGCACATGGGGTCCGGCCACTAAAAACCCAAGTGCTTCCCCCACACCCATTCCGTCTCCGGCTAATTGTTGCCGAATAAAATCGTCGTAGGGAAGGTCTTGATTAAATGCTCGAATTACATAATCACGATAAACCCAAGCTAGTTTTCGATAAAGGTTGGACTCCGAACCGTTGGTTTCCGCCCATCGAATAACATCTAACCAGTGCTGAGCCCACCTTTCCCCAAAATGTGGCGATGAGAGCAATTCATCAACCAACGATGCAAAGGCGTGATCTGGATTCTTTTGATAATCGGAAAGGAAATCAGTCACCCTAACTGGTTGCGGTGGTAAACCAGTCAAAACAACGGATGCTCGGCGAATAAGGGCCAAAGGCTCAGCTTGTTTATTTTTAGGAATGCCCAGTTCCTCTAGGCGTTTGTTAAGGAAGGAATCAATCGGGTTTTTGACTTTGGTTGGAATTTCTGGGCGAGTAATTGTTTGAAACGCCCAATGATCCGTTACCTCTTCAATTTTATCATCCATCTGGCCCGGCCAAACAGCCCCCTGCTCGACCCACTCATTAAGAAGTTCAATTTCATCTTCAAATAATTTCCCGCCCTTTGGCGGCATACTAATTTCTGGATCATCACTTGTGATTACCTCCAGCAGATAACTCCCACTTGGATCCCCGGGAATCAACGCAGCTAAGCCTGAGTCGCCACCTTTTAAAAGATGTGCCCGCCTATCCGTACGAAACCCTGATTTCTGCTTATCAGGCCCATGACAATCATAACAGTAATCTTCGAAGAGAGGCAAAATATCAGTTTCATAATCAACATCAGCAAATGTCCTTGAAAGAAAGGTGCACAGAAACATTAAAGCAATGAAAGGCATGTATTAATAATTGGGCTTAAATTACTAATAGCAAATCCTTATTACTTTATGACATCAATTTATCCTTTAATTACTTTGCCATGAAAGTGAAACTGGAAGAATTCCACAGTCTGGGGTTTGGAGGATGAATCAGAAGTCCAATATTAGATCGAAATGAACAATTTTATCTTACTCCTGATTAACCTCAATCGATGTGTTGATAATAATTTAATTTTTTATGAAATAGCACGCCAAAGAAATTTAAATATTGAGGCTTTTTTCATAGCAATCACAGATCTCTCCAAATATTTAGGGAATTCTCCCTCATCTTTATGGGAAGGGCAACTAGGACTAATTTTGAAGTTTATTTCTGCACGCTACCAGTAAGTTAACTGTGCGGAAGCTAGGATATCTAGGTTTGATCTAAATCGTATCCAGTGGGCAGCAAAGCCTTTGGGAAATTGATAGGTTAGCTTTTCCCCCGCTTTAAGATTAAAAGTTTTACAGGGATGAAAGCCAGTCCAATGATCCACATCAATCTCAGTTATGATCTTACAATCCTTATCGGCTTGAAGCACTAAGGTCTTTTGATCGTACCCAGTCATCAGAAAAGGGTCGGAAGGTTCCCCAGCCTTAACCCGTGTATTTTTCCATGGTCCGCCCTCCCCGACTGGCTTACCGAGTTTCCAAAGATCATCAATCCCACCAAGCCAAAGAGAGGCTCCTCTATCCTTTGATAAATAAATATGCTCCGAGGGTTGTGCTCCTTGTTGAAGGCCGCCCATAACCAACAGTCCATTCCATGTTGTGAAGTCGGAAATTTGTTTCTTATGACTACTAACTGGCCGCATCTTGGTGTACAGTGGAGCCTGACCTACGATCCAAAAAGGTACCTCGTAGAAAGTGCCATGTATATTCGCCATCATTCGTTCTGACTCCAACTCGCGGTGCATACGCGGTTGCCCAAATGCAAAGGGTTGGTCGAACGCTTGATGTCCTTTAGGCAAACGCAGAATGGTGTAGTTTCCTTTCTTGCCGACGATCGACCGGTTTTCCCTGCTTACCAAAATGACAGATGCATCATCCACAGAGAACTCAGCTTTGGGAGTAAGGAATTGCCTCAGGGTTTTCTTACCCAAACTCTTTTTGGTTACTTTGGCCCCGTGACCTTCTAGGTTAGCAGAAGTCATACGATCCACCGCCAAGCGTTCCTTTTCCAATTTATGAAAAGAAAATTTCAGATGATCGAACTCATAAGTCGACCCATTAGATGAGCAGACGGAAAGTTCACGATTCGAAGCATTAGGAAATAAAAGCGAGGACTGAACCTTAGTTTCTCCCACTTCAGCAAGCCCCTTAAACAATTCAACCCCCTCTTTAGTAGATCGATATTCTCTCTCAGAAAACTGAAAGGATACCGTGGCACGACAATCCTCATCAACCATCACCCGAATCCACTGAGCCTCGAACCCATGGTCAAAAATATGTGAAGCATACCGATCTACCGATATTTGTTCATATGTTTTAAACTCTCCTGTACCCTTACGATCGACCTGCATTGTCATAGTGACTGGCCGATCGGTCGCAAAATGAACCATGCGATGAGGGAATCCATTAATTAAAAAAGGAGAAGAAGGCACTCCCGCTTTTACTTCATCATCCATATAAATCGACCCTGCTGCATTGCGTGGCCCCCACTCGCTTAGGTCTTCAAAACTACCAAACCACAAATTTGACTGTGGTTGGCCGGTAAGTGGGTTACCCTGAATACTCGCTTCATCAGTCGCGAGCACTAGTTGGCCGTTCCATTCACAAAAGTCGGGAATATAACGTAGATGGGAACCAATGGGTTCTATGCCTGCTGAATTTTTCGGTCCAAAATTTTGTGGAAAGCGAAAGAACATGCCATGCATATCCATGAGTAAATCCTTTTGACCTACATCCCGTATCCTTGGCCATTCAGTAAACCATCCATGACTGGCATCATGATTGAGGCAGCCTTTGGGGAGAAGGAAAGTCGCAAACTCTCCATCCTCGAGCACCTGCAACCGTAAGGACCTCTTGTCCCAACCGATGGACCAAACGGGGTCTTGAGTTCCTTCGAGCGTTGGTCGGATTCCCTCGGGGCCGGTGACTTCCGTGTATTGCCGGCGTTCGATCACCTCCCACTTATGACCATCGTAAGTGGCAAGGCATCCACGATCCTCGATTCCGCGCTTTTTGAAATCTTTGGAAACCTGCCAATGATCCGACTGGTCAAGGTGTTCAGCACTGGTCTCACCATTGTTGGATACGACCACCATACCCTGGGAAGTATATCCTCCTTTGCCATGATATCCTGGAATTGGGTCTTGGAAAAGTTTTGTGAAAGCAAGTGTATGTACATTGATTTCGTAAAACATATTTTCCATATCGTAGAGATAAACAAAGTTTTCTGGATCCTTGAGGTGTCGCATAATTGCGGTGACCCGGGCGGGCATTTTTTTCGGATTGATCACTCGAACCTTTCCGTTCCGATCAATCACATAGTGACCCAGAAACAGTTGCTCGGACTCGTGATGAATCATCCGGGCAGCTGGGGTACCTCCCACACTTTCCCGGTGAAGAGTCATGGTTAAGTTTTCATCAATGGAGTACAACTTATGATCTGAGCCTCTAGGCATATGAGGAGCATAAGTGATCATCCACAACTTGTTTGCCCATGGCACAACCGCACCTATTCCGCATTCCTGATGACTCTGTTTGAAAAAGCGCCCATCTTTTCGGCTTTGGGAATAAGTGGTAAGATGAGGATACACCCCACTGATTTTACGGGTTCCGGAAATCTCGAGCATTTGCTCTACCCCATCCACTGCTCCAAATTTTGCCACCGAGGGAGACCCTGCCAAAAGAGTAGTTCCCAGACAAATTATGACAGTAAAGTGAAAAGTTAAAATCAGGCTCATATTAAGTCGCTCCCGCAACTAGGAAAATTAAACGAAAAAATTAAAAGCTAACCCCTGCTCGGATGGACTTACGAAAGGATGAAGGAGGTTTTCCAAGCACTCGATTAAAGACAACAGTCATGCGCTCAGCATCATTAAAACCGCACAGTTCCGATACACCAGCGATAGAGTGATTGGTTTCGGCAAGTAATTGCTTGGCGTGGTTTACTCGAAGACGACAGAGCATTTCCCACGGAGTAATTTTGAAATAACCCTTAAAACGTCTTTCCAGTGTACGCCTGGCAATTCGTAAGTCATGGCACATTACTCCTATAGATACAGGCTCTTGAATTCGTTCAGTAAGGTATGACATTGCCCGGCGAAGGATAGGGTCTTCTACCGCAAGATGATTGGCGGAATGCCTCAAGGATACTCCTGTTGGTGGGATACAAATGGGTACATATTTTCTTTTCGGACTTCTGAGTAACTCGTCCATGGACCGTGCAACCCTTTCCCCTAAAGCATCCCAAGGAATGGTCACACTGGAAAGTGTGGGATAGGTGAGATTGCAGACCAAAGGGTCATCATTTGCACCAATCACTGCTACCTCGTGAGGTACTTCAATGCCCAACTGCGAACAAGCACCGCAGAGATAACGGCCAAGCGGATCATGTACCGCAAACACTCCGGCTGGCTTAGGTAATTCCTGGAGCCAACTTTGAAGCTTTTTACTCGGTGGACGAAATGATTCACTATACCTGGCATCATTAAATCCAGATTCTGTAAAAACTGAAAATGGCATCCCTTGAGCTAACATAGCTTTTTGAAAACCTTCAATTCTTTGCTCGGAATACGGTGTGCCATTACCGAGGCAAGCCAAGCTTTGCAAACCGGCATAGGAAAATGCCTCAGCAGCTTCACGTCCGACTGCCCAGTCGTCTACATCGAGAGAGACACACCCCGGAATTGAATCATCGGTTGCAAGTAGAACCGTTGGGGTTTTTCCGCATAACTTGATCAGTTCATCTGCACGGTCGGGCAGCCGTTCGAGAATAATCCCGCGAGGTTTTATCTGATCGATTAGTGCCTCAAGTTCCTTTACCTTTCGATGAATGCTGAGAATACGATAATCCTGTACCCGTCCAGCAAATGATGCGAGCGAAGGGGTTAGTCGACGAAGAAAGACTTCTGTCATAATAATAGCAATCGGTTGACTCATGAAAAAGATCACAAACCGATAAATGACGAAATTCAACAGAAATTATACGCAATTTGCGGATTTACCCGACAAAGGAAAGAATTATTGTAACCATTTTCCATACATTAACAAAACCCAGAAACCGATAGATATCATGGCTCATTTCCCCTGCGAAAAAATTCAGTACGAGGGACCATCCTCAAAAAACCCTTTTGCTTTCAAACACTACAACCCGGAAGAAATGGTTGCCGGAAAGTCCATGAAAGAACATCTGAGATTTGCGGCACCATACTGGCATGTGATGCGCAATGTCCTCGCCGACCCGTTTGGTGGAGGAACCGCCCAGATGCCCTGGGATGATGGAAGCGATTCAGTGGAAAACGCACTCGCTCGAGTGGATGTCTTTTTTGAGTTCCTTGATAAAATGGGAATTGAATATTATTGCTGGCACGATCGGGACATTGCCCCAGAACTCAATGACTTATCCGCCTCCAATGCCGCCCTTGATCAGGTGGTGGCCAAGCTCAAACAAAAGCAGTCTGAAACCGGAGTAAAATTGTTATGGGGAACGGCCTGTCTGTTTGCTCATCCCCGTTATTCTCAGGGAGCAGCGACATCGCCAGACGCCAATATCTATGCTTATGCAGGTGCTCAGGTGAAAAAGGCCCTGGAATCAACCAAAGAACTCGACGGACTGGGCTATACTTTTTGGGGAGGCAGAGAAGGATATTCCACGCTGCTTAATACCAATATGAAAAGGGAACTCGATCATCTTGCTGCCTTTCTGCACATGGCGGTCGCCCATGCGGACAAAATCGGTTTTGACGGGCCCTTCTACATCGAGCCCAAGCCGCGTGAACCATCGACTCATCAATACGATAGTGATTCTGCGGCCTGCCTAAACTTCCTTCGCGAATATGGATTGATGGACCGCTTCACCCTGAATATCGAGACCAACCATGCCACTCTCGCTGGTCATACCATGGAGCATGAACTTACCGTGGCAGCCAATGCTGGAAAACTTGGAAGTATTGATGCCAATCGCGGAGATACCTTGATTGGTTGGGACACCGATCAATTCCCCACTGATTTATATCTCACCACCCAAGTCATGCTCGTTGTATTAAATACAGGGGGCTTTACTACCGGGGGTCTTAACTTCGATGCCAAACGTCGTAGGGAATCCCATGAACCCATCGACTTGATTCATGCCCATGTCGGTGGAATGGACACCTTCGCCCGTGGACTAAAGATCGCCCAGGCCATTCGCGAAGATGGTCGCCTGGCTAATTTTGTGCAAGAGCGCTACTCAAGCTTTGATTCCAATGTAGGAGCCACAGTTGAATCTGGATCCTGTACCTTTGAGGAATTGGAAGCCCATGCAATGGCTCATGGCGAACCTAGCCTGGCTAGCGGGCGCCAGGAAATGCTTGAGAATTTGATAAACGAATTCATCTAAGGTTTTCTCCTCTGAACATAAAGTTTGGTCAGTTTACAGATTCACTTACTGGGTCGTAACACTTCTTCTGTTTATTCACTTTTGCTAAGGACGACTAGTAGTTAGGTCTCTCTGTCTTGATTAAGGCATTAGCTGAGGAAGTCGAAATTGAGTTCCCCCCATCTAATGTACTTGTTTTGAAAACCAGCAAGATGGGCTGATCCTTCAAAGCAGGCTAATCCTACGCAACTGATACAAAAAAAGAGCCTTCCCCTGGGCCTGCTGTGCCTAGAACACAAATCGATACTAGATCAAAGGTTTTGCCGAAAATATTTTAGTGGATCCGTAAGAAAGTAATTTTATTTCTTGCATATTTCCATATTTGCATATTTAGTGTATTTGCATCAATAACACTCGCCTATTATGAAGAAATTCTTATTCCCCCTCTCGTTCCTAATCGTCGCTTCAATCATTCTCTTTATTGAGACAAAAGAAGACGAAGATCAATTCTCAGCAAATAGCACCCAACCAAGGGTAGCATTGAAAAAAACATCACCCGACAGGCAATACCCGCAGACACCAGACAAGTACAAGGAACCTTTAGACAACGAAGAATTAGCGGTTTTAAATCCTTTAAAGGCCAAAGAAGAAAAGGTTTTAACGAAAACAAAGACGGCAAACCGAGCATTAGAAATACTTGAGGGGGTTACCATCGATACGATGGATACAAAAATTATTCCATCCAATCTGCCCGGTGGGCTTGAAACCAGACTAACCTTAATTGAGACAAACCTAAAATACCCTTTCATGATGGTCCAGGAAAAGGGCCGGTCATTTAACCAGGCAACGGAGAGTGTTGAATCAGTCCAAGCACAAGTTGCGACTCACTTAATTCTTCAAGTCCGACCAGATATTGATCTATTTGAATTTGAAAACCGCCTGGCTTCTTTGAATTTATCGATAAAAGAAAAACTAAGTGAAGGAAACTTTATCGTTTCTCTTAATAACCCCTCAAGCTTAGACGAAGTAATTACTAAACAAAATGCGATCGAACAATTGGACGAATTTGTCGAAGTTGTAGAACCGGATTACTTCGTCTACGCCATCAAAAACACCAACGATCCAAGGTTGCTTGAATTGTGGGGCCTTCATAACACAGGTCAAACTGGTGGGGGTTCTGATAAGGATATAGACGGTCCCGAAGCTTGGGATCTTTTAACTGGCAGTAAGGATGTACTCGTTGGAATTATCGATACTGGAATTGATCGTAATCATGAAGATTTAAATGAAAATATGTGGACAAACCCGAACGAAATTGCGGGTAACGGGGTTGATGATGATCAAAACGGTTATATCGATGACATCCACGGATGGGACTTTTACAATAATGACAACAACCCACACGATGATAATTCACACGGGACTCACTGTGCTGGAACAATAGGGGCGGTAGGAAATAATGGTAAAGGAGTAGTCGGAGTTAGTTGGAAAGTTTCTATGGTCGGGCTTAAGTTTCTGGGAGGATCCGGCGGGGGATACCTTTCCGATGGTATCAAGTCCATCGCATATGCAACGAAGATTGGTGTAGATCTGACCTCCAACTCATGGGGAGGAGGAGGATATTCATCCTCTATGAAAACCGCCATTGATGAAGCTGCTGCTGCTGGCATTGGATTTGTGGCCGCTGCTGGAAATCATGCAGGTGACAACGATGCTTACCCCAGCTATCCCGCTTCCTATGAATCCGAAAATGTGATCTCCGTGGGTGCTCACGATCATTTTGCCAAGAGTGCCTACTTTTCTTGCTACGGTAAAACCAGTGTTGATTTGTTTGCTCCAGGAGTAAACATTCTAAGCACAATTCCCGGGAACGGATACGCCAGTTATTCTGGAACATCCATGGCCACACCCCATGTTGCAGGAGCCTATGCCTTGATCCTTGCGGCTAATCCCGAATGGCAATCAGTCCAAGTAAAAGATGCTTTATTGGAGAATGCAGATAGTGAGGATTCCCTCTTGGAAAAATGCCTTACCGGAGGTCGCCTCAATGTCTTTCAAGCTCTCTCCAACGAACCTCCTGAGGAAAACCTAATTTCTGCTACGCCAAGCTCATTGGACTTTGGCGTTCTGGGGAAAGAAGAAAGCCAAAAACTGGAAGTAGTTCTGAGCAACCGAGGAAATGCAAACACCACCGTAAATGATATTTCTATCTTTAATCAAAATGATGAATCCCTTCCTTTTGAGCTTTCCTTCCCTACTCCATTTATACTTGAACCTAACACCGCAAAAGCAGGAACCGTAAGTTTCTCCGGCCCTGCTGAAGGTCTATTTACTGCAAATCTCAAAGTAACGAGTGATGCAAGTAATGAATCCAACCTAAGTATAGCTTTGAGTGCCCAAGTGGTGACCACTCCAAACCTTTCTGTTCAACCGAACAGTTTACATTTCGGGCTCCAAGATCAAGAGATTCAAGAACAAATAATGGTCTTGAACAATTCGGGTGACGGAAATCTCATTTACTCGATACAGCAAAGAAATTCATCACCCTGGCTTATTTTCGATGAAATTAGTGAAGGATCCTTAGCAGCAGGACAAACGATGGAAGTCCTCGTTCAAGTAAATGCCAGTCAAATGCCTTCAAACTATGAAGAAACATTGATTGACGTTGTTTCCAATGACCCCGACCAACCAGAGGTTGCCATCAAGGTGTCTGCCGAACGATTAAGTGAAGATGGAGGGCTTGTATTTCGTCCTGCAAATCTTGAATTTGGAAGTGTTTTTGTCGGTCATTCTAGTGAAAAATTAGTGGAAGTCTTCAATGCCGGTACAAATCCAATTACGATTTCCCGGATGGCATTTGCCGGTTCCTCTTTTTCTCATCACCTCGATTTTCCAATAACCCTGGCTTCCGGAGAAAAAACTTCTGCAAAAATCTACTTCACCCCTCTGAATGAAGGAGCTTTTGAAACAAATGGAATGGTATTTACGGATGAGAACGGATTCACCGTGCGAAACCTACCAATGACTGGGAGTGCGGCAAGGGCTCCAAAAATCGTTCATAACCCCCAAAGTATTTCGGCAACCATCAATATGAATGAGCAAAGTCAATTTGCCCTAAATTTACAAAATACCGGAGGCAGTATCCTGAATTGGTCCTTGAAGGGAGCTAACGGGCTTATGGGCAGTTCATTTTCCTTAGGAACAGTTTTTTCATCCGATCACTTTGCCCCTTTGTTAAAGGGAACAGATGACAAAAGGAACGGTTCCCCAGTTTCAACTTTAGGCGGGGGCCCAGATTACCATGGTTACACTTGGAGCGACTCTAGCGAAAACGCTGGACCCGATCATATTTGGACTGATATTTCCACCACCGG
>Ga0206131_10006569_pt1 | contig 11866 bp, 10 predicted proteins | sample Helgoland_Spring_FD_148636 | JGI IMG/M metagenome (GOLD analysis project Ga0206131, IMG submission 148636) | Pelagic subsurface seawater microbial communities from Kabeltonne, Helgoland, North Sea - Helgoland_Spring_Bloom_20160517_1 | ecosystem: Environmental > Aquatic > Marine > Epipelagic ... | reverse complement strand
TCGGACATATGATTGACTAGGTCAGCTGCCGTTTCACCACGTGATCTATCCATCCGCATATCGAGCGGGCCTTCTTTACCGAAGGAAAATCCACGACTTGCCTCATCAAGCTGCCACGAAGAAACACCGATATCTATCAAGATGCCGTCCACCTTATTAACTCCAATGCCTGCAAGAATCTCTGGCAAGTTGGAAAAATTTCCCCTTAAAGGTGTAAAACCTGAGCTATATGGCTTGAGTCGCTCGGCAGCAAATTCATGAGCCTGCTCGTCCTGATCTACACCAATGACCTGCGCACCAGCTTTTAACATGGCCTCAGTGTGGCCTCCTCCACCAAGCGTAGCATCTACGATTATCTTCCCAGCGGAGGGAAGCATATGCTCGACCACCTCATCCAGCAGTACCGGCTTGTGATAAGGCGTATTCATCGAGTTTTCTGATTCCATGCACTGCTCCCCATATTCTTCTGGAAACGAAGCCGAGCAGTCGGGGTGGGACTCCCTCCAAGTCATCCCAACCCCGACAGCTACAAACTTTGTTTCAGTAAACAACATGAATTCGTAAGGGTAGACTGCATGCTATCATCGACGTGTATTCCAAGAAAACGGGTGACTGCGACAAGATATGCTCGAGAAAAGCGACAACGAATAGGAGACGGTGCAGAGGTGAGGCTCCCTCCAAGTTGCCTCAGCCTCTGCACGCGTGTCTCCATGCTGGGGGAACAGCATTGTTGTCATTTCTGTATCAGCGTATTGCACAGGAAAATTATTATTTGTTCAGCTTAGAAGAAACCAAACTCATCATTGGCATCAGATATGATGCTTGCCTCGTGGGCCTCACGGAGTTTGCGGTGGTTCTCTTCATTTAAAATTTCGATAAAATCGCCTCGCCCAACTAGCACCAGACCCTCGCCGGGAACTAACCCTGGGTGATCAAGTAGTGCCTTGGGAATGCTCAGCTTACCTTGCTCATTAACATGCGCCTTCGTACAACGCTCAAAAATGATACCTATGATGCTACGCTTTTGGGCTGGTGATCGCTCACTATCATTTACCTCCTGCTGCATCTTCTCAAACTCCGCCTCGGTAAGAACACGTAAGGTTGGGAACCCCTCGTTTGATGAAACCATCAGCCTGAGCACTGAGTTGACAACCTCGGGGCGCCAATCACTGGGAATGGACACACGACATTTCGTGTCCATTTTGTAAGGGAAGTATCCCCCCATACTGTGATTTGTAGTGCTCATAAATACACGCAATTGCCCTTGCGGACCCATTAAGTACACTTTAGTGCACCACAGGTCAATATTTAATATCTATATTTTTTCATTAATTCCAGCCTTTCAATATATCATAATAGTTAATTTAACTTAATAAAATCGCCTGTAGAGCTTATTGAATAATATATCTGAATCGCAAATAATCATTATAAGGCTAACTAGCAGCCTTAGTTAAATCAATATTTACTGGGCAGATCGATTGTACAAGCATAGTTACATCATGAACCAATTTACCGCTCATCACAAAGTTAGGCCAAATACAATAGGCTGTGCCACATCCCAGATTCCGCTGAGGGACATCTTGTTATTCACATTCTGCAGCCGTACTCACCTCAACCGGGTCATTTTGTCTCACTCACCTCACTAAAACCAAAGCTAAGATAGCCAATCTGATGTGAATAACTTGGGAATATCCACACCAAGTCTGTGAAGAACCAAGAGCGCAGCCCTCATAGAAAAGTGCTTGCAGCATTGTCATGTCATTATTATTTCATGTTAGGCGCTCGCTCAAAAAACTTCGATATACCCACTCATGATCTGATAGGAATCAATGTTGTATATTTGTTTACCAGAGACTTAGCGGAAAAGAACTCACTAAAGACCTACCTCTGGTGAATTGTCACCATGTTATTCACATTTCTGATTAGACCGAGCTTACCTCAACAAATACGACTCTCTACTAATCGAAATTTCTTATGATAATATCCTCCATTGTGCTGCTTGCAGCAACGGTAACAACCAGCATAACGTTTCATTTTCCTCACTCGATCAAACGCTTCCTGACAAACAGGGCATGTATAACGCCATTGTCGCGCCATCTCCCTTGATGGAAGTGGCAGGTGATGAGTAGCTCGCTCATTGGGAATACCCAGGTCACAACATGCTTGGCGCCACTCCATTCCATGCGCCTTGATTCTTTTGCGCCCGGCTCTAGCATAAGCTAATAAATGAGCCAACTCATGTAGCATGGTATTACGAACCTCTTCTGCTGAAAAATCGATCAGCTTCGGATTGAGTTCGATTCTGCCATCAGGCCAGAAAGCACGCCCGGCCGTACTCCGCATACGCGCATTCCATGCAACCACGATGATACCTGCTAGCTTTTCGTATCCCCACTTCTGAATTAGCAAACTACATTGCCTCGTCAGATCATTATCCACCCCGCTTTTCGTGCGAGCCTCTGGCTGAGCACTAGCATCTTCTCTCGCCAATGACTCTTGAGACGAAGGAAAGCAAAACTCCATTTGTCTTCCCTGTTGCATGCTTCAATTCACTACCAGAGGGCATGCAGCTACCCAAGAAAATTGCTCATCATGCTGCCAAGAAAATTGGTATCGGAATCAAGAGCGCTACATCTGCAAGGACCCTAAGCGAATTGATTGAATAATGATCACGGTAGTGATTGATCACCTGTAGTACTGCGGCAGCAACCATCACAGCATAGAAATATGGTTTGGTATATTGATCTGCAAACATAACAGCAAAAATCAATGCCCCACCCGCCAGAACGATCAAACCTAGCGTCAAATTCTGCTCATGTGAGCTGGCGACCTCATCATCTTCTGCCACGCTCGCCCGCTCCCATAGATCAATTGCTGTGATATTGAGCATGCACAAAAGTCCGAAAACCCATATTTCACGGCTCTCATAAAAGATCACAATAAGAGTGCTGATCACCATCTTCAAAAAATTCCACCCAGCATCCAGCCAGCCCGTGTGATTAAAGGCATAAACAATATCATTCAAATCTGTGACCAATAAAGACGCATTGGCCGCGTAAACAGGGATACCAACACCCATCGCAAAAATCATTCCGGCTAAAAGATTCTTAAAATACGGTATTTGTTTACCCTGAACTGAAGCCAACAAAAAATACAAACTACACAACACCGCCGCGACTATACCGGCAGACAACGTAGACCGAGACAATACAAACAATGCTTGGTAAGCGCAGACCGCAGCGATCACAGCCACCCCTATTAGCAATGGCCAACGCCAACGCCAATGAAAGATATGGCGAGGTGACGACTGGCGCCGCTCAGGTCGAAGCCAACTATCAATCAAGCGGTCCAGCACATAGACACACCATATAGCAGCAGGCAGCACGAACCATACGGCTGATTGAATATAATCCACCCGCAAAGCGCGCACCAACATCCACATCCAAACTACACCAACAAGCGGAGCATCTAGACTCAACAAATTGGGTAACAGCCATAGAGGATTACGGCGCTCACTCACAACTCTGCATCTTATGGTAAGTTTAAACTCCTTTTGTCGGATGGGAGTGTATCACTACCAGCGGACTAAAGCCCTAGCCAAGGCACTAGATCAGTGATCGCGTCCCTCATGCGAGGAATAATCTGAATGATCTGATTTTTTTTCTGACTTAGGAAAAAGATTTTTCGTTCCGTCTTTAGCACCCTCCGAGCTGTCTTCCCAGCTATGACGCTCACAGGAAACAAAAGAGAATACACCGGCAGTGACAAGTAGACTGAAAATGATATGCTTCATGACAGAAAGGTGAATACCGCATCCGACAAGGAAAGCAAGACGTCATTATGAGCTAATTTTCTCTCTTGTGCCTTGCATCTACTCGATGTCTAGAACACTCTTCAAGGCAACGACAATTTGAACACTTAATATATCATGTTTATTCCTTCCATCCCACCGCTATTAGCCGAAACCTCCTCAGCATTTACCGTTATCCTGCTGGCCGCAGCCGTCATCGTCTGCTTGATATTCTTCACTATTCTGATCAAATTCTTTGGAATATGGTTGCAGGCGCGCACTGCAGGAGCCCCCGTCAGCCTCCTCAATCTCGTCTTCATGCGCTTTCGTAAAGTGCCCCCATCCCTCATCGTTAACAGCCGTATTACCGCGGTCAAAGCGGGCTTGCCTTTCACCACCGATCTCTTGGAAGCTCACTACCTTTCCGGTGGAGACATTACCCACGTCGTTCTTGCCATGATCGCCGCTGACAAAGCCGGCATCTCGCTGTCATATGACCGCGCATGCGCAATTGACCTCGCAACCAAAGATACTGGCAAAACAGTACTCGAAGCAGTCAGAACATCAATTAACCCGAAAGTTATCGATTGCCCTAATCCTGCAACAGGGGTCACAAAAATCACCGCGGTAGCCAAAGATGGCATCGCGGTTAATGCACGCGCGAGGGTCACCGTCCGCACCAATCTCGAGCGCTTTGTGGGTGGTGCCACAGAGGAAACCATTATCGCCCGAGTCGGTGAGGGCATCGTTACCTCGGTGGGCTCTGCGTCATCCTACAAGGACGTACTTGAAAACCCCGACCGGATCTCACAGCTTGTTTTGCAAAAAGGAGTGGATGCCTCAACCGCCTTTGAGATCCTCTCCATTGATATCGCCGATGTAGATGTCGCAGACAACATCGGAGCTCGCCTGCAGGCGGAGCAAGCCGAGGCTGATAAACAAGTTGCTCAGGCCAAGGCTGAGATGCGCCGTGCTGCTGCTGTCGCCGTAGAGCAGGAAATGAGTGCCAAAACCCAAGAGATGCGTGCTAAAGTCGTTGAAGCCGAATCCGAAATTCCTCTTGCCATGGCGGAGGCTTTCCGAAGTGGCAACCTTGGAATCATGGACTTTGTGAAATACCAGAATGTAACTGCGGACACTAAAATGCGCGATTCGATTGCTGGCGGTGACCAAGAAGCACACGAGTAATCATTCAATGCCATTGCCCTTGGGCTGACATTATTCAGGCCCAAGGGATCGCCCCCACTCCCTTCAAAACTCACTCATTATGCCAGAAATCGACGGCCGCGTAATCCTACTGATTGTCTTTGTCGTAATCAGCGCGATCAAATGGCTCATGGAGAAAATCCAGCCTAGCGATCCATCAGGATCAGACGAAGAGTCAACCGAGAATGTGGAAAACCTGTATGATCAATACAGAGAGGAAATTCGCCAGCGGCAAACCAAACTTCAGAAAAAGCCCCCCATCGAAACACCTCCTCCACTGCCTTCTCCCCCTGCACAAGACCATCAATACGCGCAAAGCCAAGCTAACTATCAGCAACAGGCACCAGCCCAGACCAGACCCGCCTTCACAAAGAAACCATCAACTTACGCGCAACCAACGCCAAGTTACACCCCCAAGAAGACGGTAGTTTCAGCTGAGCAAAGAGCCGCCGCCTCACGATTTGCTGAGCTCTCCGGCACTAGGCGTGAACCAAGTGCCCAAACATATGTTCGCACCTTGTTGTCCAATCCAGAGTCTACCCGCCAGGCTATCATTCTATCAGAAATCCTCGGCAAGCCTAAGTCTCTTCAAGGTGGCTAACCTCAACTGAGTAAAATATCTATCCCCCCGACAGTCGATTCTCGACAGCATAGATTTTTCTGAACAAGATATTTCTCATGTTACGCCTCATGGATCGCTACATCGGCAAGCAAATTGCTGCCGCAACGATCTTTGGTGTGGTTGTTTTAAGCGTCCTCTTGGTGATGGGTAACCTATTCAAGGAACTTCGCCCTCTACTTGTCGAAGAACATGCCTCACCTGCTCTTGTTGCACGCTTCATTTTTAGCGTCTTACCCTTCTCACTTATCTACACGATACCATGGGGTTTTCTAGTTGCAGTGCTTCTCGTTTTCGGCCGCCTCTCCGCTGAGAATGAACTGGTCAGTATGCGCATGGCAGGATTGAGCTTACTCCGCGTTGCCATGCCAGTCTACACCATCGCGGCAGCGCTCTGCTGCTTCTGCTTATGGCTCAATATAAGCATGGCGCCCAAAGCGAAGGATGAGATGAAATTTGTTCTCTACGAGGCTGTCAAAGCGAACCCCAATGCAATGCTTGATCCGGGCGTAGTCCAAACCAGATTTCAGGATCAAAAAATCTTTGTCGAAGGGCGCCAGAATAATGTTTTGCAAGGCATGCATCTATACGCACTCGACCCGGACGACGAAACCGCCTTTCCGCAAGCCAGTGTCTATGCTCGTGAGGCAAAAATTAAAATTATCGAAGAATCTAAACAAATCCGTCTGCACCTTACCGATGCATACATGGAAGTTCGCAGTCCTGACGGCAAACGTGAATTGGCGTTTATCGGCGAGCAAGAGCCACTCCTTTTTGATTTCGCCGCTGATCGCAAGAAAAAGCAAAAAGCGAGCATGATGACCAATCAACAAATACGTGAAACACTGGCCCAAAACCCTGAAATGCAGGAAAGCAAGCGTTATGGCTTCCAAAATGAGATCCATCGCCGCTACGCATTCTCGATGGCATGCCTGGCATTGTCGATGGTTGCCGTGCCTCTCGGTATCCAAGCACGTCGTAAGGAGACCTCCACGGGACTCGCCATCAGCATACTCGTCGGCCTATGCTACTTTCTCTTTTTCATGATTGCTGATTCGTTTGAGAACAAACCAGGCAACACAGCCATGCTAATGTACTGGCTTCCCAATGTTGCCTGCCTCGCTCTTGGGATCATGCTCTTCTTCAAAGCCCGTAGAAAATAACGATTCATGATCCGCCAACTCAAAGCGATACTACGCAAGGTCAAACGAGAAATTCTCAGAATCGCTTACGGCAATGGCCTTGACTGGTTTCCGATACGTAACACCCTTACCACATACAACGGCGACAAATTCAGTCACGATATCAAAGCCTCTATCAACGTTGCCCTCCTCGCCCTACCTCAAGGCATGGCCTACGCAGCGATTGCCGACCTACCTATTTACTATGGTGTTGTCTGCTCTGGCCTAGCCGCTATAGTAGCACCTTTATTCTCGAGCTCGCGGCACACTATTCTCGGGCCTACCAATGCCACCTCTTTCATGGTGTTCAGTTTCTTTGCCGTGTCGGCAGGAACATTGGACAAATCACCTGAAGCATACATGCCGCTGCTCGTGATCATGGTCGGCATCATGTCCGTTCTCGGGGCCCTCTTTAAAGTCGCAGACCTATTACAATACGTCAGCCGAAGCGTCTTAGTTGGCTACATCACCGGGGCCGCACTTCTCATACTTACCAATCAACTCAAGCACGTGCTGGGAATCGCCGAGGCGATGAATGAAGGCTTCGCAGCTAACACCTTCTTCAGTATTGCTGAAAAAATGGCAGGGCTATCACATAGCTATCAACTTCAGCCCATCATCCTTGGTAGCGGCACCCTACTACTCTACATTTTACTGCAGAAAAAAATACCCACTCTTCCTAACTTCGCTATCAGCCTAACCATCTCCGCAATTACCGGCTGGATACTGCGAACGTGGGTACCTGGATTTGAATCCATACAAACCTTCAGCGCCTTTCAGCTAGACGCGCTATCCCCCGCACTACCTGACTTCAATTGGAATGACATATCAGCCTTGATGGGCGTCGCTTTTGCGATTGCATTCCTTGCTTCGCTTGAAAACACGGTCATGTCGAAATCTCTGGCAAGCCGCTCCGGCAGCCAGACCGATGTCAACCAAGACATGCTATCAGTCGGCATGGCTAACATTGCCACCTCACTCGTCGCAGCAATGCCCGCATCTGGCTCTCTTACTCGATCTGCGCTCAACTACGAGTCACACTCAAAATCGCGTTTTTCGTCCATCTTCTGTGGCATACTCTGCCTGCTAGGCTTCTACCTCTTGGTAAAGCTCCCCATCGTTGAGAATATTCCTAAAGCATCCTTAGCAGCACTCGTCATTGGCATTGCCATCTCGCTCTTCAATTGGAACAATATTCGCATCTGCCTGCGTTCTACCCCCGATGATGCTCTCGTCATCGTGACCACCTTCGCCGCCACCCTCCTGACACGCCTCGATTACGCAATTTTCATCGGTGTTGGTCTTTCCATCACGCTCTTTCTTCGCAAAGCATCCAAGCCTCACCTGATCGAATACGAGATGAGCGACGATGGCGATTTACGCGAAATGAGCAAAAAAAGTAAACGACAGATCCCCTCCATTTCCATTGTCCACGTCGAGGGCGACCTATTCTTTGGAGCCGCTGACCTATTCCGCACACAAGTTCAGCGCACCATTGCCAACGACAACCTGAAAGTGATTATCTTGAGGCTTAAAAACGCCCGCCATCTCGATGCTACCAGCGTATTGGCACTCGACGACCTGATTAAAGACACGCGCAGAAAAGGTGTCCATGTACTAGTCTCAGGGGCAACCCGTGAAGTTTATGAAGTGCTCAAAAAGTCTGGCGTATTAGAAACGCTCCAAGATGGGTGTGACCGCAGTCAAGGCGAGACCAATCTCTTTATGTATTTCAGAGAAAACCCCAACATCTCAACCAGAGATGCCTTGATACGCGCTCAAGAATTACTGGGCACCAAAGAAGCAGACATCAAAATCTTCTTCGATAAAAACCAAGACAAGTAAGTCGGCAACGCGTCGCTCCAACCGCCTGATTTTCACTGCGCCATTCTCGCACTTACTTGCCAATACAAAAACTGCTGAATATCTCACCAAGCAGCTCCTCGGTGTCGATTCTACCAGCAATCTCGCCGATCGCCTCCATGGCGTCACGAAGCTCGATAGAGACAAACTCTGCTCCCATTCCCTGCTGCAGGGTTACCCGAGCCGACTCTATAGCCGCTTGGGCACGCTTTAGACATGCTTGGTGGCGTGCATTAATCGCCACAGCATGTCCACCCCATTCACCTGCTCCCATCGAGAGCTCCTTGGCAATAACATCAGCCAACTGATCAAGGCCTTCACCACTCAAACATGAAACCCTGACTCCTTTTTCTTCTTTCCAATCAGCATGCTCTGAAACATCTGATTTATTGATCACTAGAATATGATGCTTACCCCCGAGTGCATTATCATCCAAATGGCGACTAATGGGCTCAGAACCATCCACCACCTCAAGAATAAGATCTGCCGTCCTCAACTGAGCGCGAGTTCTCTCAACGCCCTGAGCCTCGACAACATCTTCCGAATCACGCATGCCTGCGGTATCGATTAGGCGTATTGGTATGCCCTGCAAGTTGACTACCTCCTCCACGGTATCCCGGGTTGTGCCTTCGATATCACTGACGATCGCACGTTCGTAGCCGAGTAGCTTATTGAGCAAGCTCGACTTGCCAGCATTGGGCGAGCCAAAGATCACCGTCCTCACCCCCTCACGTAAAATACGGCCCTGCTCAGCAGTTTGTAATAACTTAGAAATACCCTTATCAACATCAGATAAACGACCAAACAAAGCTGCACCTGTATCGGTATCGATATCCTCCTCGGGGAAATCTATATAAGCCTCAACGTGAGCAGCAATACTGAGAACCTGCTCACGAATAGCCTCTGAATCATCCCCCAACCTGCCTTGCAGCTGCTCATGCGCAGCACGCATCGCAAGGTCCGTTTGCGCGGAAATCAAATCCATCACCGCCTCGGCTTGAGTCAAATCCATCTTACCATTCAAAAATGCCCGCTGACTAAATTCACCTGCTCCGGCAGGTTCCACACCCAAGTCAAACAACCTCTGCAGAATTGACCGCACTACCAGCACGCCGCCGTGACATGCGATCTCAGCAGTATCCTCGCCTGTGTAACTCCTCGGACCGTGGAAACAAGTCACCAACACCTCATCAATCGTCTCACCGTCAGCATCAACTATCCTCGTCAGCTTGGCATATCGCTCAGCAAATTGAGACGCATCTTGGCCTCGGCTCAGGCAATTACTGAGATGCCGAAAAGCATCCGGACCACTGACCCGAATCATCCCTACCGCTCCCATTCCGGGCGGAGACGCAATCGCTGCAACCGTTGTATCCAAAGCCATTATTCAACACTTTGCTGGTCATCCTCGGTCGACTCAGGAGCCTGGCTCAGGTTATCTTCAATTGCCCCACCTACCCCGATAAACTCCCAACATATGAAACGCTCGATTTGAAGGCGCGCGGGCTTGTCCTTACTCCAGCCAAGCTCGATGGTCGCATTTCGTGTTTCATAATCACGATTCATGCCCCTCCAATTGATATCTGCCAAAGCCTTTCCAACCTCAGAATCAGCTTTCACTGAGACAGTCACATGCTCTTCTGGGTAGGCAAAATCCTCAATTCGATAGCTACGATATTGTTGATTGTCTCTTAGCTCGTGATCAATCGACTCAGCGATTGCCACACGAAATATTTTTTTATTCCCCTGCTTAGGATAATCGACAAATGAGCGGAAGGTACGAAACTTACCCTGCATAAAAATAGACGCATCAAGCTTGAGACCTTGCTCCGATCCTTTAAAAAAAGCCACGATGGAAATGGGTGATGATACATTACTTTTATCAACCGCATAGGCCATATCTATTAGCGTCGCCCCCTTAACCTGCATGATCTTGTCGAGCGTGCCAATGGGAGCAAAGTAATCACCCAACTCAACCTGCCCTGGCTGACGATATTGCATCCTGAAAATACCGCGTTCATGATCCTGCTTAGCACCTGATCGATGCACAAAGAATTCAACTGGGGTATCTTGATCGTTAGTGCCCGGCGGATAGAACTCCCGAAGATAGGCCAGCACTCCATCATTTGGAATCACATACTTCATGCGCTCCTCGACTGTCTTTGCAGACATGAATCCAAGTAGCGTTTGGCTCGCTTCTTTCTTCCATCCTTCTGTCAACCATCTTTGCCGAAGGTCCTCAGCTGATAGTGCTCCTTTAGTCTCAATCGTTACTCCAGCCTCAACTTCAGGGCGGTCATCTTGGTAAACAAGCCATATCGAGAGGCCAACGATGACCGAGAGCAAAACTATCAAAACAATCCATACTAATTTAGCCTCATTACTCGACTTTGTCGTGCTCTCATTTGGATCAGAATCAGTGTTAGCCAGATCAGCGGTCTTCTTGATAGCGACTCCCTCTCCTCCTAGGGCAACAGGCTTTTTGGCAACAGGCTTTTTGGCAACAGGCTTTTTGGCAACAGGCTTTTTGGCAACAGGCTTTTTGGCAACAGGCTTTTTGGCAACAGGCTGTGGCCCAGACTCAAGCTCAGACTTTGCTGCCTTCACCTCTTTACCGGTCTCAGATGATGCAAGCTTATCAAGCGTATCGGCCGTTTCAGGTTCAGCCCGAACCACCTTTGACTTCGCAAAATCAGGAGAAGTAACCTCTTTACCGCAATAAGGACAAGGTGCGGTGGTAGCCGGCAGGCCGGCAGGTACGTGTATGCTCTTTTGGCAGTACTTGCAGGAAAACGATTCCTTGGATGGCTTGATTGAGTCACTCATGAGCAGGCTACGAATAGAGAGATTTCATCATAATCATGCCACCTGCACTGTCAATCATGCATAGCCACCTGTCAGCATGAGCACCCACCCGCTACGACTTATCCGCGCAGAGCCAGCACCTCATCGAGCACCTCGATACAGCGCTCATTCTCAGGCATCGTGCCGATCGAAATACGCACCCACTCCGGCAGCTTGTAGCCACTCATCGCACGCACAATCACACCCTTGCGCAGCATCTTGGCAAACAGATCATCACCATCGCCCACCTTCACCAGCACAAAGTTCGCCGCACTCGGGACATACTCAAGCCCTCGCGCCGCAAACGCCTGCTCATAAAAAGCTAAACCCTCGCGATTTGTTTGCATTGTTTTCGCCACGTGC
>Ga0206131_10006561_pt1 | contig 11875 bp, 5 predicted proteins | sample Helgoland_Spring_FD_148636 | JGI IMG/M metagenome (GOLD analysis project Ga0206131, IMG submission 148636) | Pelagic subsurface seawater microbial communities from Kabeltonne, Helgoland, North Sea - Helgoland_Spring_Bloom_20160517_1 | ecosystem: Environmental > Aquatic > Marine > Epipelagic ... | reverse complement strand
ACATTAAAATGCGTGGAATACTCTATTCGCTCTCTTTTCACTCTCTCATTCCTCTGACTCTGACCACACGCTCGTCTCTCTCTCTCTCTCTCCGTTTAACTTTGCTATTAAGGTTTAAAAACTAATTACACAAACTCTCCCCTCTCCATAATCTAATACAAAAAGCGCGTTTTTTCTCTCTCGAGAGAGTTTACTTCAACTTCTTCTTGATGCGCAACTGGTTCGTGTGCCCGCACTTTTTCTTTCTGCAGTTGACCGCTCTCGGGTGTAATCGAGCGTAACATTTGCGGCAAATTTTCTTGTCTTGGTTGGATTTTCTCGCCAAGACGATCAAGGACGGCTCGATGATGCCGCCGCGCAAACGCAAGACCAAGTGCAAGGTGGATTCTTTTTGAATGTTATAGTCGGCTAAAGTTCGGCCATCTTCTAATTGTTTTCCGGCGAAGATCAATCGCTGCTGATCCGGCGGGATGCCCTCTTTGTCTTGGATTTTCGCCTTGACGTTGTCGATAGTGTCCGAAGACTCGACTTCGAGGGTGATCGTCTTGCCCGTGAGCTGTTATACATAAAAGGAGAAAAGGAACGCGTGGGGTGAGTAAAAGGTCCAAAATATAAGGGAGAGGAGGAAAAACGGCCGAAATCGAGGAATGCGCGCGCGCCGATGTGGCGAGACCAAAACGACGTAAACGCGCCGAACGACCGTTCCATCCGTCTCATCCACGCGCACATCAAAAAAGAAACGCGCTTTATCCACCCTCGCACGCTCGCATCAATCTCCTGGATCGTCTTTTTCGAAGAGATTTGCACCCCCGGAGGGTTTGCGCCCCTTCGGCAAGAAATTAAGCGAACGACACGGAGCGATTTTTCGCGCACTCAAAAACCCCCGCGCGTCGTCGCGACCGTTGAAGACGCGATCGGAGCGCATACACGCACGCAGACGGTATCAAACGATGCGAAAACACGAGACAACATCGGCTATAAGGACGACACGTAATACTTACCGTTTTGACAAAGATTTGCATGTTTGGTTGTAAAGCGAATTTATTTGTGGGGAGATGACGAAGTGAATTCTCAATTTCTGATTTGAGATGCAATTTGTGTGAGAAGGAAGAAACGAGAGCGCTTTTCGGTGTCTCTAGTTGAATAGCTCTTTGTATGTTTATCAGTAAAAAATAGTAATAGTAACAACATCTCTTAATCTCTCTCTCTCTCTCTTAAAGTACTCGTGCTAGTAATAGCAATAATAAACGTATCATTAGTAATGAATGTTCGGGTTTTCGACTCTGGCGATATCGGCGTCCACCATCTCCTCGACCAACATTTGTAAACTCGTCTGCCTCGGGTTCCACTTTAACTGTTCCAACGCCTTCGCCGGGTTGCCCAAAAGTTGCTCGACTTCCGCGGGACGGAAATATCTCGGGTGCACTCTCAATAACGTTTTACCGGTCGCCTTTTCCACGCCGTGTTCTTCCACGCCTTCGCCTTTGAATTCGAGCTCCATGCCGGCGTGCTTGAACGCTCTGGAGGCAAACTCGCGAACGGTGGTCATCTCGCCAGTCGCGACCACGTAATCTTCCGGTACGTCTTGTTGTAATATTTTCCACATGCACTCGACGTAATCTCTCGCGTGTCCCCAATCTCTTTGCGCGTCCAAGTTACCCAAATACAAGCATTTTTGGTTTCCCGCCTTGATGTTCGCCACGGCCAAAGTAATTTTTCTGGTGACGAAAGTTTCCCCTCTTCTCGGCGATTCGTGGTTGAACAAAATCCCGTTGCACGCGAACATATCGTACGACTCTCTGTAGTTCACAACGGCCCAATACCCCATCAATTTCGCGACCGCGTACGGCGATCGCGGGTAAAACGGCGTCGTTTCGGACTGCGGAATCTCTTGCACTTTACCGTACAACTCGGACGTCGACGCTTGGTAAAACTTGCACGTCGTCGTTTGCCCGGTCAATCGAATAGCCTCCATGACGTTCAACACACCAACCCCATCAACCTCCGCAGTGAACATCGGCATTTGAAACGAAACTTGCACGTGCGATTGCGCGGCCAAGTTATACACCTCCGTCGGTTTAATATCTCTCACGATCCCGACCAACGCGTGTAAATCCGACATGTCCCCGTAGTGCAGGAAAAATTTGTCTCCGTTCGGATAATCGGGTTGTAAGATGTGTTCTAAACGCGGATGATTGTACGCGCTCGATCGTCTCTTAATGCCGTGGACGATGTACCCTTTCTCCAACAACAACTCGACCAGGTACGATCCGTCTTGGCCGGTCACGCCGGTGATGAACGCGACTTTACGCTTCGGGTCATTCGCGAGGTCGTCGTAGTCGATCGATCCTTTCTTGTAATCGTTCGGCTCAAAGTTCGTCTCCGTGGACGTCGGCACGGGAACGAGGGAGGATTTTAATCGCGGGGAAACAACGGGAGGCATGATGTGGATGATTTATTCGTTCGTCGTTGTAAAGGAGTAACTGCGCGCGAGTAAATAATTTAGACGACAGTGCAATCTGCGGTGTCGGAAGATTATTATGAAGTGTGTCGTGGTTTTGTTACGAGTGTTATAGTGTTGGATCTCGAAAGAAAGGAAGAGCTCTTCAATAGTCTCGCGATAGGATTTTAAGAAGGTTTACTTTTATATACTTAAATCAGAGAGTCAATACTTTATCAACGCGCTCTCTCTCTCTCTTTCGCTCTCTCCCTCGTCGTCCTTCATAAAATAATCGTTATTACATCTTCTCCAACGGCTCGATCATTAACAAACGCAAACCGTTGTCGAGGACTTGTCGCAACGCCGTCAAATAGTGGACGCGTTGCCACATGGCGTTTTTGTTCCACATGTGTTCGCCTTCTTTGACGTGGTTCGTCATCGGGAGGATGCGAACGCCGGCTGGGCCGTAATATCCAGACACCGCACGGACCATGGCGTTGAGGAATTCGCAGACTTTGTGGGTACCGTAGGAAGGTAAAGCGGGAGGTTCCGGGAGTTTCGGCAACGCGGCGTCGCACAGCATTTGGGAGAACGGTAAGACGTATTCCATGAGCAAGGCCCACTCTTTATCGTCGACTAACTCGTCAAATTCCATTTCTTTGATATCCACGAGTGGCGGAAGCTCGCCAGTGGCGACTCTCGATTCGTATTTGGCTATGACTGATCGTAAACGAGTGGAGTTGTAGAGGATGAACGGCGCCGAGGCATCCTCGAAATCGGTGATTTTCGCAATGTCAAAGTTGATTTGCGTTTGACAGGCGCACGAAAGGAGTGCGTATTTCATAGCCGCGGCGGAGACTTCGTGAGTGACGCTCTCGAACGCTTTTTCGTCGACTTTTTCGCCCTTATCTTCGGATTTCTTGGCCATTTTCTCTTTGATGATGTCTTTCAAGTCTTGGTAGAGGTCGTCGGCTAACAAGTATCGACCGCGACGACCGGACATTTTGCCGGTGGTGAGTTTGACCAAATCGTAAGAGAGGTGGTACTGCCGGCCTTTCATGGCTGGATTCATCATGCACATCCCGAGCGCTACTTTTTGTTGCGCCAAATCTTGCTCGGAGCAGATGATGTTCAAGATTAAATCCGACATGGAGGCTTTCTTGAACGAGTAGACGATGTCGCGGTAGGTGTATAAAGTAGAACCATCCGGGCGCAAGACGTATAACGGCGGGTAGTCTTTTTGATAGCCGCCTTTGCCGATTTTGAACTTTTGGTCGCGAATAAACGCGTCCATATCTAAATACGCGCCCTGCGGGACGCCTTTGTCGTTGCACTCCGTTTGCGGGACAAAGTAATCAGAGTTTTTCATAATCTCCAAAACTTTATCGTTCGAGCCTTCCCATCCGAGCTCGGATTCGAAATCGAAACGGTCGTGCTTCACGCCGTAGTTGGACAAAGTTTCTTGAACGCCGGTTAAGCAATCGATGACCATCTTGCGAAAGATTTTGATCGCCCACGGTTCTTGGCGTTCGTACGCCAAGTTGAGTTTACCAGCTTCGGTTTTAATATCTGAAATTTCGCGAACGTCTTGAATCATGATATCCATCATGTCTTGAAATCTTCCTCGCAAATCTTGGTAGATGTCGAAGTATTCGTTGATACTTTTTATTTTCTTTTCGTCGTTTCCGGCTTCGGCTAGGGCTTTCTCTAACAACGCTTTCACGGCGTCTTCGCCGGCTTTGCACGCGTCCTTTACGATGGATTTCGGAAAGAGGAGAGAGGGAAGAGGATATGTGTCAGTCTCGATTGTGATGAATGCACAACGCACGCGCGAAATATTGTTGGCGAGAGCCCAAAGAGAGAGAGAGAGAGAATAAAGAGTTCGTTGACACGTCCAACGCAAGAACAAAGCATCATATTGTCAGAGGTGATTTTGATTGTTTCCTCATCGTAATCAGAAAGAGAGTTAAAAAGTAATTTTTAATCAATAATCATCTGCTTTATTCTTTGTTTGATTGGTCACGGGACGGTAAAACCGACGAGAAAGAAACGAAAGAAACGAGGAGAGAAAATAATAAGCGTACCTCTAAATCTCCCGGTTGCACGCCAACCTGTTGCAACTCTTGGCACGTGTTCATCACCGCGTACATAGCGCCAATCCACTGGTCGATTTTCATCGTCGGCTTTATCTTGGTATAAATTCTCGAATACGCCAACGCCGTTAACCCAATCTGCGCTCCTAAATCGTTCACGTAAAACGCTTGCGTGACTTCACACCCGCACGCTTGCATCACTCTCGCCAAGTGCGCGCCTATCATCACGTTTCTCAAGTTCCCGATGTGCAACGGCGCGTTCGGGTTGCTCGACGTGTGTTCGATGATAACTTTCTTCCCTTGCCCGGCGTTCGTGCACCCGTACTTCGTGCCTTGCTCGATGATGGCGTTAATCGCCAGTTTAAAAACTTTTTGCCTCTTCACGAAAATGTTCATGTACGGCCCGACGCCTTGGACGGACTTGATGAACCCGTCCTGGTGCGCGCCGTCTTCGATTTGTTTTTGAATAGTTTCCGAGAGATTCTTCACGTACTCCGCGGGATTCAACTTCCTCTTCGCGCAAAATCGACTCCACTGCACGGTAAAATCAGCTTTCGATAAATCTCTCGTTCTGGAGAGTTCCGGTAAATCATCCTCCGGGACGTCCGGTTCGTGCTGCGTTACGAACGGTTTGATTTCAGAGAACACGAGATGCATGATCTGTCGCATCGCGTCTTCGTTCGCTCGCAACGAAGGGTTGTTTGAAGGCGTCTCCGCCCCTGCGTTTGAAGCTGCTCCCATGACAAAACCTTCTTTTTTTCCTTCTTTCTCTCTCTCTCTCTCTTTGCGCGATGTGTGTGTAATAAATGTGTTGTGTTGTTGTCACAGAGAGAACAAACACCTCTTCTGTAATGGCGGTGGTTCTGTGTGGGGCAAGTCCTCCTCGACTCCTTCGAGAGAGAGGAAAAATTTAACGAGAGCCGAGAGAGAGCGCTTTCGGAGAAAGGAAAACGCGAGGACGACAAACACAGCCGCCGTCACATCACGAAGCGAACAATCGAGGGACAAAAAAAGAAAAAAAAGGAACTCCTTTTCGAGCGTTTTCGAGAGCTTCGAGTTTTTTGAGCGCTTTTCGACCGCAGGACGCTCTCGTTTTCCACCGCAAAACAGAGGGGTAGGTCAAAAACACAAGAGATCGATAGGTCAAAAAAGCGCAGAGCGCAGAAAAAGGCAAAAAGCGTCTCTATACTCGTCAGAATTTGAGATAAGAAGAACGGCGCGCGCGCACTACAAACCACCACTCGCGCACGCGTAAAGAAATAAAACACTCACAGAAACACGCGAGGAAACACACAACGAACGTTTAGATAGCGCTAAACGACTTTTTTCTCGTTCGGAAGACATGGCGCCGAGTCGACGACGGAGCACGACGGCTCAGAAAAAAACGACGACGATGCCTTCGAAAAGAGGCGAACAGGCGGAAAAAGGACAACAACGGGAGGAAAATTCGACGGAGCAAGAATTTGAATCCGAGTTGTCCGGCGCGTTCAGCTTGCTCTCCGTGGAAGGGTCGCCGAGTAAAGTGAGAACTTCGGATTTAGGAAAACTGTTGTTAGCGATTGGTGCCGGGGAAATCGCGGAAATGAAACCGCTCGAAAGCATCGTGGACATAAATCACAGCGGATTCTTTACCCGAGAAAAAGTGCGTCTAAAAGGCTCTTTCGTGGTCGAAAATCGTTCGTTTGGAATTCAGTTTTTCTTAACGCGCGCGCGCATCAGAGCGACGATGCGAACCACGCATGTGCACGCACTCGACGAAATCGTGTTATGTGTTTATAGTATTATGCGAAACTGACTTTATTCTTCTTTCCTCTCACAAAATCAGGTCACCGCGGCGTTACAAAAACTTCGAGAGCAAGGCCGTTTCCCCTCCTTGGACGAGCTTTCCGGACGCTCCGCGTCAGGGAAGAGAGCCTCCACGGTGGCGAAAAACAAGCAGCAACAAAAACGATTAAACGACGAGGAACAGATGAATCAAAACCAAATGAACAACGCGTCGAAGAAGATCTTAGTGGTGGACGATATTGGTTTGTGCAGAAGGGTACGTTTTCGTTTCGCCCGTGTGAACGCGCGCGGAAACTTTTGTTTTGGATAAAAGTGCCTTTCCCTGCCACGTGTACTTTTCTCTCTCTTTGCTCGCGCGCTCGAGGATAGGGGATAACAAACGAAATTTTTTCTGACATTTTTCTCCTCGATTTCTTTTGTAAAACACAGATAACGACGAACCAGTTAGAGCAGCTCGGGTTTAAAGACTCGCCGGTGGCGACGAGCGGGAAAGAAGCGATTCAATACATTGACGAGAAACAAGGCGAGGTGCAGTGCATTTTGTTGGACATCATGATGCCGCAAGAAAACGGGGTCGAAACGTTAGCCGAGATCCGAAAGCACGAGAAGTTCCGAAGAGAACACTTAGAGCCTGGGCACGAGGAGGAAGAGCCGATTAAAGTTATTGCGGTGACGGCGTTGAAACATGGGGAGCTTTTGAGTTTGTGCGAGTCGACCGGCGAAGCCGGGCACTCGGTCATGTTTGACGGGTACATCGAGAAACCGGCGACTTTGACAAAGATTCGAGACGCGATGGAGACGGCTGCGATTATGTTTGCCTCAAGTTTGCCTTCAGGATTGGACCAAAAAACGAGAAAGATCAATAATAATAACAATAATAATAATAGCACGAAGAATTTAGCAACGCTGGCGGCACCGGCGAAGGTACAGAGAGGGAATAGCGACGGAGGTTCCGGAGGATCGGATCCAATCACAGATGGTGGAGGTAGCGGAGGCCGAGGTGGTTCAAACGAAGGTACCGACACTCGAAATAAAGGGAGCAACGAAGTTGATAACGGAACGTCGAGCGATGAGAAAGGACAGACGCAATCGAAAGGATTGGGCGGCAAGATGTCCGCGAAGGCTGGAAAAGAAAAGAAACAGGATCAAATCGACAAGTTGAAGAAAGAGGAAGAAGAGAACGACGACGAGAACAACAAGCACAAACGCGCAGCGAGTCCGGGTTTGGGCGGTAACAAAGTTCGACCGACGCATTCGGGAGAAACCACGTCGGCGGCGCCTGAACACGATTTGGAAAAGTACGGCAGTAACGAACGCAACGTGGGAGGAGGCAATCAGTCGAAAAGGGCACACTTCAACGAAGGCGATAACGCCGCCGCCGGCAACGAAAATACCGACGGCATATCGAATGAAGACGCGACGAATAAGAAAGAAACGACCGTGCTGGAGAATGTTTACGATAAGAATCGATCCGAACGAAGATCTGAGCGCTCAAAGAGGAACCAAAGCCAAACGAGGCACTCGCCGTCGCGTCGCGGAGCGAGAGATATGAACAACACGGATGACGATGACGAAGGAAACGACACTGGCAACGAGAAAGACACAGATTCTGGCGAGCATCAAGGTTCTGCCGGTGGTTCTGGGAAGAATTCGGAAGAACCGAACCCTAGAGGGATGTCGCCGCAAGCAAATTCTGGGGGTAGTCGTGAAGGTTCCGGAGGGTCTGGAAACAATGGTAGCGGCGGATCTGGGGCCGAGACGACTTTGAACATTCAAATGCCGAAAGAAGGTGACAAAGATCGCGGTGGGCAAGTCAAGGTAGAAATTACGAAGGATGAAGATGTCGAGGACGAGGCAGATCGCAACTCGCCGGATGAAAACGGGGACATGCCGATGACGCCGGCGACGGATATTATTGAGCAGCGAGACGCGCAACAGCAACAGCAACAAATGCAACCACAAAAGACGCAAAAAGAGCTCGAAAGAGAGCAGAACATTGCTGGTCGCGAAGATGTGAACAACCATCGCCCCTGCGCGAGATGTAACTCAAACGAAACTCGTTTCTGCTACTACAACAACGGTCTGTTATCACAACCTCGACATTATTGTCGCGCGTGTCAGAGATATTGGACAGAAGGCGGCACGCAACGCAACCTTCCAAAGGGCTCTGGTCGACGCAAAGATCGTGGTGCTCCGAATGTACACCATGCGAGTGGTTATGGCGGTGGTGATGGGGATGGAGCGGATGGCAGAAACACCACCGAGACACCCGCCATGAATGCTGCCGCTGGTTTAGCCGGACTTGCGAGCGCAGCAGGCAACGCGCTTGGAGGCGCTGGACCAGCATTCCTGCGACAACCGCCGAATATTGCAGCGGCAGCTGCAGTCGCTCGACAGCAAGTTTTGCTTCCCAACTCGATGGTTGGTGTTCCGTCGACGGCGAGTAACGGCAGCAATCAGCTTCCTTTCAACTTTCCGGGCGTTTCGGCCGCGCAAATCGCCACCGCTGCTCGAAACGCCGCAGGTGGTGGATTTGGCTCGGTGGGGAGTCAGCCGGGAGCCAACGCGGACGCCGCGGTACTCGCGGGTATGCACAGCGCTTCCAACGCAGACGCCCAGGTTGCGCAGTTGCTATCTTCCGTCGCTGGATACGACGTCAATTTGGCCGCATCTCTTGTTGGATTCGCTGCTGCCAGAGTTGGCGAAGAAATCGCGAGAAATGCAAAGATGATTCACGGCGATTCCCCGGGTGCGGATATTTCCGAACGCGTCGTCACGTTGGCCAAAATCACCGGATGGAGAATTGGTACGGCAATTTCAACTATTGCAATGTCGTCAGTTGAGCATGGTATGGTGCAAGCGGACGTCAATACGCTCGTGCAAGCGCAACTGCCTATTGTAACATCTCAGGCTACCATGGAAGCGAACGCGATATTGCAAACCATGTCTTCCTCGACAACGAGTGAGAAACCGCAGAGCGAGACCGAGAACAACGATAACATCAGCGGCGGGAAGAAAGCCACCGGAAGTGGAAATTCAGGCGGTTCGGGGGGAACCGGTGTTGATTCCATGGGAAACAACGTCAACGCGCAAGCTACATCTGCGCCCGAAGCTACTATTCTTGCCATGCAGCAAGCACAGCAAGCGGCGGTTGCGCGATGGATGAATGACTTGGGCGGAGCGCCTTTCATGCAGCAACAACAGCAACAACTTCAACAACTTCAACAGCAGCAGCAGCAACAACAACAATTGTTACTACTTCAACAACAACAACAACAACAAGGCGGTAAGTCGGCCCAAGCTGCGCAGTACGCGAGCCTTTTGATGAATTTGACCGGAGGAGAGGCGGTGGACGCGAAAGCGACGCCGAAAAGGAAAACGAACGAAGTCAAGAAAAGCACAAACAACAGCAGTTAATCTTGCGCATAACATTTACCATTTTACTGCGTGTTTGTGAAGGAGAACATACTTCTTTGTACAACTAGCTATTTATATAACTTTTCCCGTAGTACTGAGGAACATTTATTTTGATAACTTTAGAGAACCATTTTGTAATAATGTATTCATAAAAAACAAACACTTTCAACCAGTACTAATTACTTCTTACCGCCCTTCTTCCGCGCTTTTTTCGTCGGCACTGGTTTGACGTCTTCGTCGTCGTTCTCTTCGTCTGACGAGAGCTCCAATTCCTTGACTAAATCTTCCTTACCGAGGTACAAGTCTTCTTCGTCGACACCTGACTTACGCTTGCGTTTCTTCATTTCTTCAAACGCTTCGTCTCCGTCTATGATCTCGTCGTCGTCGTCGTCGTCGCCACCGTCGTTATCTCCGTTCAAGAAGTCATCATCTTCGTCCTCCTCGTCGTCACCTCTTCTGTGATCATCATCCTCGTCATCCCCGTCGTCGTCGTCATCATCAGAAGAGGATGACTCATCGCCGTGAGACTTGTTCGAGCGAATAGACACATCCATGGCTTGCATTGCCGCGCGCCTTTCCTTCCCCCTATCTCTCAACTGTTTCACGTACCTCGTCAACGGTGCTTTTCCTTCCATTTTCTCTCCGTGTAAGAAACTCTTCGCTTTCTCGATGTCTTTCGGCGCAAAATCCGCCTCGTCATCTCTTTTCCTCTCGATGTAATCCGCGTTGCGTTCAATCGCATCCAACATTTGCTTCGCCTGTTTTTTAAATCTACCAACGGTTGTTTTCTTATTGAATCGTTTCAACTCTCTCGTCACTGCGTGAGAAATCTCTGGAAACGCGACTGAATACGCATGTTGCTCGAGGTGTTCGCCGAGCTCCTCAAACGCGGATTCGACGACGACGTCTTGAACAGCCGGAGAGCGCAACTCGGTTTTAGAAACTCTCAAAGCGAGCGTAAAATCTGGACTGGGCGCTTTCGTTGACATTGGCGCTTTGTACAACTCGGAAAAGTTCAAAAGTTCCAGGGCGAGTGGTGCAACTGGTGCAAACGTCTCCATCGACCTCGAAAGCCTATTGAGAATTTTCAAAAGACGAATGCGAAGCGGTGCGTATCGCGCCGAAGGCAATACTCTCGCCGCACCGAGCGCAATTTGTTGCACCGGATACGCCAACGGTCGTAAAACCGAAGTAGATCCGTCTTTTGTTGTTTGCTCGCCGGAACCTTTGCTGCTATACTCTCTATTCGAAGCGTGCGCGGTTAATATCCGCTCAAAACATTCCAAACAGTTTATGTATTGCCAACAATACACCGATTTGAACGCATCTTTTGTTTTTTGAGCCAAAGCATTTCTCAACAACGTCGCGAGTTGTCTAATGTACGCAAACGCTAACCCGTAGGATTGATTTTGATCGATGCCAAACATTTCCACCACGCACGCGCTCATAAACGCGATATTCTCCGCCGAATTCGCATTCATAAACTTTGCGTTGCTCGCGTACGCTCGGTACACCCCTTTCACCGCTCTCTCTAAAGCCGGTCCTGGACACGTCGCCGCAATCGCTCTCAGTAAAACTATAGCACTTACCCTCAATCTTGGCTCTCCGCTCGAAAAACACATCAACGTCGTTCTCGTCACGCGTTTTGTCAACCGCTCGAACGGTTTCAAAAACGCCACGGACGCAGCCAGCCGTCTCAAAACCAAAGACGTCATCGACGCATCCGTCAACTGTCCGAGTAAATGCAACGTGTTCCCGATGTAAGATTTCACGACCGGCTCAACTTTCTTCCATCTGTTTGATTTCATCGGCTCGTAATCGTATTGCTCTTGCGTCGATTTCGCCGGCTTATCTCCCAACACGCCTCTAAAAATATCATCCGCCTCCGCCAACACAAACTGCACCAAATCGTTAAACGCGCTCGAGCTCGCCAACTTCAACATCGTCTGATCGTTCTCATTCTCCTCGTCGCCGTAGTGACACGCCGCTCTATACGCGGTGAACAAATGCTTCGCGGCGCCCAACGCCTTCCCGCCTTTGGCGTTTTCGCACAATTTTTTCACGAGCGCCGACGTCAACGTCTTCCCGGATTGTCTGTTCTCCGATTTCTTTCGCTTCGTTTTCGCGCGCTTCGAGGCTT
>Ga0206131_10006556_pt1 | contig 11883 bp, 15 predicted proteins | sample Helgoland_Spring_FD_148636 | JGI IMG/M metagenome (GOLD analysis project Ga0206131, IMG submission 148636) | Pelagic subsurface seawater microbial communities from Kabeltonne, Helgoland, North Sea - Helgoland_Spring_Bloom_20160517_1 | ecosystem: Environmental > Aquatic > Marine > Epipelagic ... | reverse complement strand
TGACTATAATAAAAATTATATAATTGAAATTGAAAATTATAATATTATTCAAAGGAGTAATTTATTTTTAGTTAACCATTTAACAACTACTTTAACTTCAACAACTTTATCTACTACAACAACAACCTTATCTACTACAACAACCACTTTATCTACCACTACAGGAACTTTAACTTCTAATACAGAAACCTATACTACAATTACTTCTAATACAGAAACCAGTTTAACTATAACTTCAGATAGTATAACAAGAACAAGTAATACAAGTAATACAAGTAATACAAGTACCGAAAAACCTTTAATTATTATAGATAAAATACCGGCACAAAATAAAAATAAAATAAAAAGAAAATTAAATTTAATATGGATTATTGTAATTTCATTATGTTGTTTATTAATTTTAATTTTATTTTTGGTATATTTGAAGATTTATAATAAAAATATGAATAAAATTTGTGATATTTCAGAAAACAAAGATGAGAATAGAGGTATTGAAAATCCTATGTATGAAAAAGGCAATGATTTTTTTTATGAAAAGAGGTGTTTACAAAATCAAAACTATGGTAATTTTGTTCCACCTAAAGATTTCATAAGGTATCCAAATCCTCTTTATAATAATAATGTAGACCATTATAGTTATTTAAATAGACTAGTTAATAATACTACTTATGAAGATTATATTCCAAATAATACATCTAACATCTAATATTTAAATTTAACTTTTTTTTTTTAAAACATAAATATATATATTGACAAATGCAACATATATTTAAGTTTTTCTTATTAAATTTTTACAAATCCAATAAAAAATTAATTCTCTTTTATATGATATTTAATTTGATTCTATATCCCATAAATTCAATATATATACCAAGGTTATTTTCAGAGTTAATTAATAAAGTATCAGTTAAAAAAAATTGTAGGAAAGGAATTGATAAAGAATTGAATGATGGATTAAATTTTATTAATGATTTCAAAAATAAGAATATACCTAATTTAATTGTATTTATTTCAATTATTTCAATTATTGCTGGTCTATTGTTCAAATTTAAGAGAGATATTTATAGTAAAATTTTTCCGAAATATAAAATGTGGTTAAGAAAACATTTGTTTAGTAAGACATTAGAGAAAAAAAATTATGATTTTGAAGAACAGAAAGTAGGTAAAGAAATTATGAGAATTGAAGATTTAATATATTCAATAAGAGAAATTTTTAATTTTACTATTGTAAATGTAGTAGAGTTTTTAACTATGGGATTAGTAATAATCATATTTTTAAGTTTCAAAAGTAAACTTATATCATTTTTAGTATTCTTACAAATATTTATAATAGGCTTAATATTATATTTCAGTTTTGATAAAATTAAAGAGGTCTCATTACAAAAAATTAGTTCTTTTTATAATATAGCAGATAATATAGATAATTCATTCAATAATTTGTCAAATATTTTAATTAATAGTCAAATTAAAAATGAAGTAAATAAAAATCAAAAATTTTCTAATACTTATAAAGAAAAATATGAAAAATCATTAAATATATTAAATAATTTATTACTAAAAATTAGATTTGTAACAGTTTTAACTTTGATGATTATTTTAATAGTTGCTTATAAAATGAATATAAAAAAACAAATTTCAAGTGTTAATTTTACTCTAATAGTAATTATATTATTACATTTCCAGAATTATTTATATAACCAAAGTTGGGATATTTCTATGATTATGGATAGAGTAGTTCAAATAAAATATCATGAAGAATATTTAACAAATTTATTAATGCCCGACCATAATAGTAAAAATCTTAATAATATAATAAAAGAAGGTAAAATAGATATTAATAATATATCTTTCAAATATAAAAAGACAAATAAATATGTAATTAAAAATTTAAGTTTATCTGTTTTACCAAATGAAAAAATAGCAATTATCGGAAAATCTGGTTCTGGTAAAAGTACATTAGTAAAATTATTAATTAGATTTTTTAAACTAGATAAAGGTATTATAAAAATAGATAATGTTTCCCATACAGATATAAATATTGAACATTTAAGAAATAACATTAATTATGTTAATCAGAATACATTACTTTTTGATAAGAATATATACTATAATATAAGTTATGGAAGTAATACTAAAAACAATAAAAATTATATTAATACTTTACTTGAAAAATATGATCTAAGAACTATATACAATAATTTAGAACATGGATTAGAAACTGAAGCAGGTCCGAAAGGTTCAAAATTATCACTTGGTATGCAGAAAGTAACAATTTTAATGAGAGGTTTAATGAGAAATTCTAAAATTATCATTTTTGATGAACCTTTAGCGGGTTTGGATCAAATAACAAGGGAAAAAGTAATTAATTTGATAATTGGAGAAACTGAAAACAAAACTATAATGGTTATAACACATGATCAAGAAATTATTCCTTATATGGATAAAGTAGTAAATTTAAAAGACATAAATAATGTTTGATATTTATATATGGATGATCGTTATTTAGAAATTATAGAAATCTTATGTAAAAAATTAAATTATGATATGGCTTTAATTATAATTAAAAAGTTACACTATATGGAAAATTCCATAAAATGTCCTAGATGTAAGAAAAAAGTATTAAGAGAAGAGATGATTGATACTGAATATTTATGTAGTGAAAAATGTAATTTTTGTGGTATATGTATTAATCTATTTACAAATTGTAAATATTGTAACATTTAATTAAAAACAATATTATGTTTTTTATAATATTCAAGTATTGTGTTTGTTAATAAATTAAAAAACCCTTTAGTATCTGTCTCTTTTTCAAAATAAATTTTTTTTGATTGATTTTTTATATTTTTATTTTTAGTAATACTACAATAATTTATTTTTATTCTATTTCTTGTTATGATTACATTTTTGATTTTATAATATTCAATATCAAATTTTAAAAATAAATTAGGTTTTTCATTATATATATTTACGTTAACAAATTTATTAAAATTCAATTTATTTTCATTTACTTCTAAAATAAATTTTTTTTTTAAAATACTGATAAAAAAATTTGCCGAACCAATAAATAAACTAATAATATGTTTTCTACATAGAGGACACGTATTATTGTTATATGACCAAGTATTTATACAAGATTTATGAAAATAATGATTACAATTTATTAATTTTTTAACTTCTTTATTCTCTTCAATTGGTTCGAGACAAATTGAACATTCTTTATGTTCTTCCATTTATAAATATACAATTATTTTATTTTATTAAATAAAAAAAAATACGATAATATTAATGAAGTTAATTATTTCAATAATTGTCTTAATATTACTATTGATTTATTTTTTGAAAAAAAAAAATGTTGAAAAATTCAATTCATATGATAGTAAGATTTATTTAATTCCCAATAGTCTTAAAGTAAAAAAAAAAATAATATTTAATTTAAGTAAAAATGAAAATAATATTTTAGTATTTTTTAATCATTGCGGACCTCTTAAAAATTTTAGTATTACAGATTTAAAAAAATTAAAATGTAAAACACTATTATTTCTGAGAGCAAATCATAATAGATCATATTGGGGTAAAAGGGAGTATGAAAAACAAAAATATAAAATTTTCAATTCTTATAATACATATATTATACCTTCTAAAAATGCTGAAATGGAAAAAATTAATAATAAACATAATTTTAAAATTATAAGTTTTAAAAATTTAATTAAAGACTAACCAAAAAAAAAAGAACCACAAACAGGATTTATTGCATATCATTATTTAAAAGACATATATCCCAATATTAATATTACCTTAGTAGGATTTGATAGAAAGCATGGAGAAGCAGATGCTGATTGGTATCATGAAAAGACTTATGAATTAGATTATTATAAAAGAAATAATGTCAATAATATAAATTTATAAAAAAAATTGAAAAAAATATGAAAAAAAAAATATAATTAATTGAAATGTTTATCTATATCGAAGGAAATATTGGAGCAGGTAAAACTACCTTTATTGAAGCATTTGAAAAATATTTTCAAAAGAAACAAATTGAAAATGCTTTTATTAAAAGAGAACCGGTTGATCAGTGGCTTAGTACTAAGGATTCAACAGGTAAAAATCTATTGGAATATTTTTATGAGGATACAATTAAATACGGATTTGCTTTTCAAATGAATGCGTTTATTAGTAGAACTAAAGATATTCTTGATATGAAAGAAAAGAAGGGAAGTGAATGTCTAAGAACTTATAATTTCGTAGAAAGGTCGGTTTATACAGATAAGAATGTATTTATGGAATGTAATTTTAGGCGTAAAAATATATCAGAGATAGAATATACTATTTATAATACTTGGTTTGATGTGTTCTCTAAACAATTTAATCTAAGAGGAGATGTATTCGTTTATCTAAAAACTTCTGGAGATATTTGTGATGATAGAATTAAAAAAAGAGAAAGAACTGGAGAAAGTGGAATTCCTATGGATTATCTTGAAGAACTAAACAAACTTCACGATGAATGGTTGGAAAGAGAAAAGCGATACGGTGTTAGAGTAATTGAAATTGATGCTAGTCAAGATTTTCTTAAAGAACCCAAAAAGATGGAGGCAGAATTCGATATAATTATGAAAATCTTGTCTGAAATTCCAAAGGGAACACATCTTTAAAAAAAATTAACTTTACAATTGATAATTTTTTTATATTTTTATACTATATATGGCTCGTTTAAGAATACGAAGATATGGTACTCGTGCTGAAGTCTGGCACGGAAAAGCAAGAATGACACAAGGAAGACTTCAAAAAGAAGACTTAATTATGAATGATAATGGTTATATAGTAAGTAAAAAGAAACATAAATTAATGAAAACTAAAGAAAATCCTTTAAGACAAAGAGGTCTTCTTCAAAATAAAAAATCGAAAAATAAAAAAGGTAGTTTCGGACCTAAAAAAACAAAGAAGAAAAGGAAATTATAAGTATTATTAAAATTTATAAGTATTATTAAAATTTATAAGTATTATTAAAATTTATAAATAATATTTTAGGTATTTTTCAAAATATTTTTTATCAATATCTTTTCCGGCTAATTGAGATAAATCTTTTTCGTATTTAGTATTTTTAGAAGATTGAATGATTAGTTTATTTATTTTTTCTAAATCATTTGCACATAAATTATATCTTTCTAGAATGTATTTTATTTTTTTATTTTCCTGAAATCCATTTATTTTTATCTTATTATAATCTAAAATTATACTTTTTATTAGATATAAATAAAAAACTAACTCGGATTTATTACCTAGTAAATTGAATTTTCTATTTATAAAGATTTTATTTTTATAATTATTGTATTGTAATGAAAACTTACTTAATATTTTTGTAAATTTGATATCATTATTGGTAAATTTTAGAGTAGAATATTTTGTTTTTTCGTTTAAAAGAAAAGAGGGAACACAACATTTGAATACTGCATTATATTCTTGTAAAGTGTAACTACAATTACTAAATATTTCTTTATCAAAAAGATCACTAAATGACATAAATGAAAAAATTTCTTTTAAAATTTCAAATTTAGATTTTTCATCATTTTTATAATTTTTCATAAAATCAAATATATTTTCATTAATGTTTAATCCGATTAAGTTCTTATCACTATTAAATATTCTAGTTATTTCTTCAACACCTATGTAATTATTCAAAATATTAAAAACAGAATCATTTAGATAATTATCTTGATATTTTTTATCTAATGAATTTAAAATCTCTTCTATTTTTGTGTTTTTAGAGAGCATTACCTGTTCTATAAGGGAAATCATTTTTCTAATATCTTTTTGACAAAAATTAACTATTTTAATTATTTCATTATCGTCTATATTTATTTTTTCCTTATTCAAAATATAAACCGCATAGTCATATAATTCACTTACACTTGGGAGTGAAAATTTAACAAATTCACATTCTTTCTTCAAGTCCCTCATTTTCTTTTCACTGTCATTATTACAAATACAAATGATAGGATTTGTATAGTAAACTGGAATTCTATTTTTCTTTCTCTTACCTTTATTCGGATTTATAAATGAAATTAATTCACTAATTCCTCCTTTATCTCCTGAGCTCATACCATCTACTTCGTCCATTATAATACCAAGTTTTTTATTACCTCCCATAAGACTACTAATACTAATTTTTCCCATTATACTTTTAAGATTTTCTTTAACAAGTTTTTGATTTCTTATATCACTGGCATTATATTCAATTAAATCATATTTATATTCTTGTAACAATAATGTTGCCAATGTAGTTTTTCCTATACCGGGAGGTCCTGAAAATAAAATTGCTGTTTTAGTTCCTTCTTTTTTATTTTCAAAATCAGATAACCATTTTTTAACTCTTTTAATTTGGAGTTTATTTCCTTTTATATCGTTTATTTTTTTAGGTTTATATTTATCAACAAGTAATGACATTTAATTAATTATATATATAAATATTCATTTGTATAAATAAAAAAATTGTATAACTAAAAAAATAAATAAATTAAATGAAATAAAATATTAATCTGAACATAGATGGTCTATTCCTTCCCAAGGAGCATTACAATATTTAGACCAGTTACATTTTGCTACATTCTTCTCTAATGTATCTCCAAAATATAATTTAGAACCGAAATCTTTGGGAGTATTATAATTACAAACGCCAATTTTTTTTTCATTCCAACATTTGACAACTGCTTGTTGTCCAGGAGTATTTTTGTGTTCTTGTAAAAACCAATAATCAGGGCATAAAGCAATTTGTTTCTTGACTTGATAAGTATCTTTTTCTTTTTTATATTCTCTAAATAAATAGAAGTAATATGTTGCCATTACTATAAATACGATTAAAATTACTCCTGTTAATTCTTGATTTTTCCTCATATCATCCAAAGTAATCATATAATATTAATAAATATTTTTTTTATATGGAGAATGGATTTTCGCTTGAAAATTCACAAGCTTCTCCTTTTGATAATACTCTGACTAAATAATAGTTCACAAATAAATAAATTGGTCCAAAAAAGAAGGCATATATCGAAGAAGCTAAACTTGGTTTTCCTCTATTACACTGCATTGATACAGATAAGGCTAGAAAATTGAGTGATAAAATAATAAATATTAACAAAAATATTCCAATAGATTTTATTGCTAACATAAAATAACTTTTATTAGCACCTAAAATCCAAGGTGTTGTATTTTCATCTATTATTTCACCAGTTAACCAATGAGGACTTGACATTTAATATATAAAAATATATTTATATTCAAAAAAATAAATATTTTTAATATCTTATTAATATAAATGTATACTATTGCAATTCCTTCCTTTAGGCGACCAAAAGTCTTAAAAAATAAAACTTTAAAATTACTTGAGAGTTACAATATTAATCCTAAAAAGATACTTATTTTTGTTGCCGATAAAGAACAATATGATATATATAAAGAAGAATTAAGCATGAATGAATATGGGAAAAAAATTAAAATTATTGTAGGTGAAAGAGGAATAAAAAATATAAGAAATTTCATGGAAAATTATTTAAAAAAAAAAAAAAAAATATTCTATATAGATGATGATATCAGTCATATTTTTGAGGTTTTGAATAAAATTCATGAATATGATAGAAAAAATAATAAGATGCACAGATTAAAAGACCTAAATAAATTTATTATAGATGCTTTCAAAGTTACTAAATTAAAAGGTTGTGATAATTGGGGTATTTATCCTGTTGAAAATCCATATTTTATGAAACCAACTACTGATGATATTGATTTTTATACTACTACTAAATTAAATTACATTATGGGTGGTTTTACTGGCGTTGTTAATAATAAAAAAGCAGAAGTTAGAACTATAGACGATAAAGAAGATTATGAAAGAACAATAAAATATTACCTAAAAGATGGGGGAGTTTTAAGATTTACTAATATTTGTGTAAGGACAAGATGTTATACAGAACCAGGAGGAATGCAGACTAATAGAACTAAAGAAAGAATTCACGATAGTGCTGTTTATTTGACTGAAAAATATCCTCTATTGTGTACTCTTAATACTAAAAAAAAATCTGGTTTTACAGAAGTTAGGTTAAGAGATAGAAGATTTAGTAAAGATAAAAAAATAAAATCAAAAATAAATTGCGATAACCTAAAAAAAAATAAAACTAAAAAGTTAGTAAAAATAAGAATAGAAGATATGAACATACCTAAATGTAAAATGAAATGAAATACCTAAATCCTAAATAAATACTTTTATAATTTGTTCAGGTTAAGTATTATATTTATATCTAATTATTAAATGAAATACCTAAGTTGGGATATAGGAATAAAAAATCTTTCCTATTGTTTAGTGGAAGTGGTTAATGGTTCCTATAAAATATTGGATTGGGAAATTATGAATATTGGTGAGAAAATAGAGCCAATACCAATTTGCCAAGAGTTAAAAAAAAATAAAGAACCTTGTAATAAGAAGTCTTTTTATTATAATCAAGATTTCAATAAATTTTGTTGTAAAACACATTCTAAAGATTATAAATGTCAAATGATAGAAGTTTCAAAAGTTAAGTGTTGTTATATAGATAAGGGTAAAATGTGTAATAAAAAAGTTTATTATGAAAAAAATAATAATAGATATATTGGTTACTGTTCTACACATTTTAAGAAGAAAAAGTTAAGTGAAGAAGATTATAGTAAAGTTCAAAAGAAAAAAGACAAACAGAATGAATTTGAAATGATATCTGAAAATTTAATTAAAGAATTAGATGGAAGACCTAAATTACTGGATATAGATACTATAACTATAGAAAATCAACCTGCTTTTAAAAATCCTAAAATGAAGAGTATACAGATGATAATCTATACATATTTTTTAATTAGAGGAAGAATTGATACTGACAATAAGATTAAAAATATATTATTTCTATCAGAAAATAAAAAATTAAAAATAGAATTATATCTAGGAAATAAAGATGAAGAAAAAATAATTAAGAAGAAGAATATAGAAAAAAATTTAGGTATAACAGATAAGTATAAAAGAAATAAAGAATTGGCTAAATTATTTTGTATAGAAATGATGAGTTATTTTATAAATAAAGAAGACTGGGAAGAAATATTTTTAAAACATAAAAAGAGAGATGATTTGGCGGACACATTTTTAATGAATATATACCAAATTCAGCAAGATAAGTTATAAAAATTATGTATTCGTATTATTATTATAAAAAATTAATATTAGTTTTACTATTTAAATATACTGCGTAATATTAATATAATAGTTTTCTAAGATTGATTAAATGAATTCATTAAACTTAGAATTAGACTCTGATGATCTCAAAACTGTTGATTTAGACCTTAATTTAGGTAATAGCGCAACAGAAATAAATATAACTCCAAATCAAAATATTAAAAATATATCACTAAATTCTAACTCTTTTAAACTACCTAATCTTAGTGTAAGTGACAAAAAATCTGATATTGGATTAGATTTATTGGTAAATAAAAATAAATTAGGTAAAGAAGAAAAGAATGATGGTATTTCTTTAGGAAGTATGAATAACAGTATAAGTTTAGGAAGTTCCTATAATAAGAGTAAAATTGAAGTGAAGGAATTTAATAGTGAAAAAGTAACAGAACCATCTTTAAATTTATTTGGAGACGATTTATTATCTAAGAAGAAAGAAGATAGTATTGATTTAAATTCATTTAATATTAATGACAATCCAATTGATTTTAATAGTGACCCACTTAATTTAAATAATTCATTAAAACTAGATGATCCTATCACTTTAGATAATCCTATTTCATTAGATAATCCGGTAAATCTTAATAATAATTCTTCTTCAGTTTTCAATGAAAAACCTAAAATTCCTGAAGTAAAAATTCCACCCAGAGAAATGTCATATGAAGAAATTCAAGAAGAAAAATTTAAATTACTTTGTATATTAGAAAGATTAGAAAAGAAAGGTATTAAGACACATAAAAAATTTAGTATGTCATCTAATTATGAAGAGATGAAGCAAGAATTTGATAGATTAAAAAATCAGAGAGATATGGACCAGAGTGTTAAATTCCAGAGAAAAATGCTTATTGCTTGTGTAACAGCAATTGAATTTTTAAATAATAAATTTGATCCTTTTGATGTGAGGTTAGATGGTTGGTCAGAGAATGTTCATGAGGGCATTAATGATTATGATGATATTTTTGAAGAATTGCACGATAAGTATAAATCTAAAGCATCTATGGCTCCTGAACTCAGGTTATTATTATCATTAGGTGGAAGTGCCTTTATGTTCCACTTGACAAATACAATGTTTAAATCATCATTACCAGGAATGGAAGATGTTATGAGACAAAATCCTGATTTAATGAAACAATTTACTTCTGCGGCAGCCAACACAATGAGTAATAATTCTCCTGGACCAAGTTCATCAGGAGGAGGTGGTTTTGATTTGGGCGGTTTAATGGGTAGTTTAGGAGGTGGAGGCGGAGGTGGAGGGGGCGGTGGTCTTGGAGGATTTGGTAATTTGATGGGAGATTTATTTGGGGGTGGGGGAGATAATAATACTATGAGTGATGCCACATCAAGTTCAAGACCTAGTATGAATGGACCTCCGGACGTAGGAGGTTTAATGGAGACTTTATCAAATAATAATAGTAAGACTATTAATTTGAATTCTTAGATTTTATTCTATTAAATTTTTGTTTTTCATATTTTTTAATTATTTTATTAGCTTTAATAAAATCATCCTTGGTTACAATTTTTGTTTTAGGATTATTTTTTCTTATTATACATAATTCACTGTTATCATTAAAAAGACCACTTACTAAAAGAATAAAAACACCAGTTAATACAAGGGATATAATAATATCTCTAGTGGCTATAAATGCCACTACGAAAATAACAATTCTTCTGATTACAATATTACTTAGAAATTCTTCTTGAGTTTCACTAAGTTCTAGAGCAATATATTTAGAGCCTAAATTCATGAGGATCATTAAAATTCCAGCAAATAATTTACTCTGGTTAAGCTTATTAATTTTGTGATATAAATCCATTTTAAAATATTATATAATATTTCAAAATAAAATAAATTTTAAAAAATATAAAATTAGCATTGCATATCATTATCTCCATTATCGTGTAATGGGTAGAATGCTACACCTGTTTTTTCTCTACTATTTCCATATGTTTTACATCTTAATGGTGAAGGTCCACTTTTGAAATTTTCTTTTGATTGTAATCTATGAATTCTTACAAGAATGATTAAATAAATCATACAAAGTAAGAAACCTAAATTTAAATCTTCAGTTAAAGTTAAAGCAATAATTAGAAAAATGAGAAGTGTATTAAATTGACCATCTACAATTCTATGTAATAAATTATTGACTTTTGGTGTATTGACTACATGATTAGAAATACCTAAATACATTGTTATAACAATTAATATAATTAATAATCCTGAATAATAAATATTTAATTGTGCCATTTAATAATTGTATAGATATTTTTTTTTATTAAATTAAGTATTAATTTCTTAATAAATAATAATATGACACAAATAGGAGGCTCATCTAATCCAGTGGCAGGTGCACAAAGAGCGTTAACATCATCAGGAGCAACAGGTTGGTTAGGTATGGCCTTAAAGGGTATTGCTGCTTTTTTAGGTTTGGCTGTTTTACTAATTACATTACCTGCTGCTCCTATAATTATTTATTTAACTATTTTATTCAATGTAATAAAATTAATGTGGGGTAAACTTAAAGCTTTATAAAATTAAATTTAAATAGAAAGTTGTTTTATTTTTTAAAAAATATTTTCTAATATTAAATTAAATGAATTATTCTTATTGTACAATAGAAGAGGCTTGGGGGGATAATTTAGAT
>Ga0206131_10006550_pt1 | contig 11891 bp, 14 predicted proteins | sample Helgoland_Spring_FD_148636 | JGI IMG/M metagenome (GOLD analysis project Ga0206131, IMG submission 148636) | Pelagic subsurface seawater microbial communities from Kabeltonne, Helgoland, North Sea - Helgoland_Spring_Bloom_20160517_1 | ecosystem: Environmental > Aquatic > Marine > Epipelagic ... | reverse complement strand
CATGACGTAATAAGGTTAAAAATCCTGTATACTTAGGACTACGCGTCAAATAGTGTTGTTTAGACGGTTTGTAAAATGGCATAAGTTCTTTAATAAACTCATCATAGAGTGTGAGTAATTTCATTTTTTTAAAAGCATCATTATTAATGATATAATACTTATCATTTTTTAGTAAACAAATCTTTTCTAACATGGGGAAAAAATATTCACTGGTTATCATTACTATATTAGTTTAATATAATATTTTCAGCTTGGAATATTTTTGATATATCATATGTAAAAATTAATAATTCTAGTTCTTCTTCATGAATAGTTATAAAGCTTATAATATAGTTGCTAATTATTTTAAATAATTGATATTTTTCATTTTCTTCTAAATTATCTGTTACCTTAACATAATAATAAAATTCATTAAGAATATCCATTACTGAATATCCATTATCAATAAATGTCATAAGTAACATATAGCCTTGATGAACGGACTTATCTTTACAGCATTCAATAAAATTCTTAAAATCTGTACAATTTATCAAGGTACAGCATTTTTTTAATATCATTTCATCAATATGAATGGATTTGTCAGATTTTTGTAATAATTTACATTTATGTAAAATATTTAAAATAGCTGGGATATTATTTTCATTTATTTTTAAAATATAATCTATTTCCTTTTCACCGAGTTGTAATTTTTCATCATAACATATTTTATTAATACGATTTTTCAATATACTTTGTTCAACATTTGGTATATTTAATGGTACCAAACGTGATGCTAATCCTTCGTCAACAGAATAAATTGTTTTGGTTGTAGTAATGATATTAATATTTTTACTCCATTTATCAATGGTATTTACAATCAACTTTTGTATATTTTCTGATAGTACATGAATATCATCCAGTACAAGAATTTTTCTTTTTCCTATTTCAGGGAGTGGTACTTGTGAAAATAATTTCAATTCATACCGCATATTGGAAACTCCCTGATCTTTTATTTGACTAATATAGAGTATTTCATTATTTTTGGCATTAAAACTTCTAATAATAGCATTAATAACGATATTTTTCAAATAGTCATCATATCCGATTAATATTAATTTCATGTCATTAAGATCGATCAAAGTCTTTATTATTTTAATAAATCCATATTCAATTGGTAATTCTTCTATTGTTTTTGGAATATACTTTTCAGTGAAGTTTATATTCATTAACTTATTTTTAATGAAAATAACTATTTAAGTCTATCTATTTGATAATTAAATAAAATGTCGTCATCATTAAATGGAATATCCCAAACGCACTATGAGGTTTTGGGAGTGGAAAGCAATGCCACACAAGAAGAGATAAAAAAAGCATTTCGAAAACTGTCAATGAAATGGCATCCTGACCGTAATAAAAATTCGGAAGCAAAGGAAAGATTTCAGGAAATAAATAGTTCTTATAGTCTTCTCTCTGATCCAGTGAAACGTAGAGAATATGATGGTCTTAATAGAGGAGGAGGTTTACATGGGATAAATATAGATATGCCTGATATATTCAAAGTTTTTATGGGTGCAAATGGAATGGGTGCTACAAATGGAATGGGTGCTACAAATGGAATGGGTGCTACAAATGGAATGGGTGCAAATGGAATGGGTGCTACAAATGGAATGAATGGCATGGGAATTCCGGGAATGTTTATGGGAGGATTTCATATGAATGAAGAAGGTATGCCCATTGGATCACAATCATTTACATTTAACACGGAGCATATACTTAATCAATTGCGAAAACCGCCACCTATTGTTAATAATGTTACCATTTCTTTGGAAGATGCTTATAAAGGAATTTCACTTCCCATGACTATTTCACGATGGATAATGACAGGAGAGACAAAAACAAACGAAGAGGAAACAATATACTTAAAAATACCAAGAGGTGTTGATGAAAATGAAATCATTATTACGCGCAATAAAGGAAATTGTATCAATCACGAAATGAAGGGGGATGTAAAAACCTTTATAAAAATAGAGAATCATAGTGATTTTAAGCGTCATGGATTAGATTTGGATTACACGAAAATTATATCTCTCAAAGAGGCATTATGTGGATTCTCATTCGATATTCAACATCTAAATGGTACGTGTTATAAAATAAATAATAATAGTGGGACAATAATTCATCCAGCATTTAAGAAGACAATACCAAAAAAGGGAATGGTGCGTGATGGAATGGAAGGAAATTTAAATATCCATTTCATCATAGAATTTCCAAAGACTTTATCAAAAGAAGTCATTCAAGAGTTAGACAAATTATTAGACTAACTAATTTAGTTGGCGGCGGGCGCCTCGTGAACAAAGATACCGAAGACATCACCACTGGCAATAGTCTTAGCCTCGTTGTTGACTGTAACCTGGTAGTCAAGGGCATCACCAGTCTTTAAGACGACCTGGTCACCCTCCACGAAAACATTGGCATCAGTCGTGTCACGCATGGCAGCAAGTTTGGATAAAGCAGAGGTGGTCGATGCGGTAACAGCGTCTAATGTTAAGGTGTACGATTTAATATAGCATTTATCGTTGACCTCATCCTCAGCAGCAGTCTTTGAGTCGGCGTATAAAGATTCTAAGTGAGCATGAGTTAAGACAGCACCGAGTATATCAGCGTCGTTTGGTCCTGGAAGAGGAGCCGGGTCTGTCCAGTAAGCCTGCTGAGCAGTGGCGATATCCTCAGTAAGGTAACCTGTGTAAGGTGTGAGACTGATAGTGACGTTAGCGCTTAACATACCTTGGTTGTCAGCAGCAATGTTGATAGAGACATCATGAGTTGCATCGCAAGTGGTATTAAACTGATCACAGGTAGTGATGGTAGCAAGATCGAAATCGTCATTGCCACTTGGGAGGAAGGCGTCATTCCAAGCATCATTAGTTTGATCAACAACGGTGATAGCGGTGGTCGACCACGAATCATCATCTCCATCGGTTACTTCTGGTTCACCATCAGTTGAGGCGGTACCAACATGGAACGAGACGTTCTGGTTAAGGTTAACCTTGTGTTTGATGTAATAAGTTGGGGTGGCAGTTGGGACAACACCATCACGGTCAGTCTCAGCATCCTGAACACCGAATGTCTGATCGGTACCAGCAAAATCGAGATCGCAAGTTGTAAGAACGAGCGAACCGTCTAAAACCATACCGTAGGCAGTTCCTGGGGAAGTGATGTCACCGTGGGTATCTTCGTTACCGTAGTCACCGAGATCATTAGCAAGTGGGGCAGCCATTATAACAATAGGCGTTATTATTTTTTTTACAAAAAAAATGAACGCACCTAAATTCCTAAATTCATAAATTCCTAAATTCCTAAATTATATCCATTTTCCATCATCACCCTTATATTTTTCATCAAGCAATTTATATAACTCATTTCTAGCTTCTGTCTTATCACAAAAGGAAGCAACATACTGTTGTGTTAATTTATAATTGTCTGGATCAATCGCACAACCAGGATACAAATATTTATACCATGCTTGTTCAACGTTAAATAAAGCTGTTAAATAAATAAGAGGTTTAATTTTTCTAATTACAATGGAAGCACCTCCACCCATCATTCCTCTGGCATTACCTTCCCCTAAACCTTCTCCTGATAAGTCTCTAACACGATGTTCCAAATTAATAACTTCTATTTTACAAGTATTGTACTTTTCATATAATGTTTTAATCTGATTATTACATTTTATAATTTCGATTTTGTCATTACGTGCGTTTATAATGACAGTTAATATATCATTCAAAATAGTCAACATATATTTAGATTTATCTGTTTTAACCTTCTCTAATTCTATCTTAATTGAATCTCTTAGACGTATGACATCATTAAGAGAACCTATATTTTGAATATCACAATTTATGTAAGGAAGAATAAAGCGATCATAAATTTCTTTTAATTCTTCTTCCTTTATTGTAACACAACCACCAACCGTTTCCTGTTGAAGAATCTGTATTTCTTCCAATATAGTATAAATTTTGTCTGTTTCTTCACATACATTACAGTCTTTTGAAAGATCTTCTTGTATATTATGTCCAGTCGTGCCTGTGGTTCCGATTCCAATATTATTTAAATATTTTACCATTATTAATATATATGAAGAAAACCTTTTGTCTAATTGAGTCTTCTGTTAATAAACCTTATAGTTTTTTAGCAAAGATATTATCTCTAAATGCTATTGAAAAAACTTCACATTTTGTCATTATGTGTAACGAAAAATCTAAACAACTGATCGAAAATATTCCAATCGATTATTCTGTAACATTTGATTTTATGCCAACAATCAAAGGTAAATTTGACTGTATATCACAATTTGAGCGTATGATTGAAGGTATTAAGTATACAGTACAAAAATATGGTAGTTGTCTCTATTTAAATGATAATTTACAACCAATTAAGCCCTTAATTATTCCAGACGAAATTTTAGAACAAGGTGTTGGATTCAGTAAAAAGTATTTTAATGCCCATGATTTTAATGATAATAAAAAACGATATTCATTTGATATTTTATTCATATCAAATCTAAAATTCATTGATAATTTTTTACAATTATTCATAGATATTGATTTATCATGTAAAAACATAGAAACTAAAACTAAATTTAGGGATATCTATAATATTTCTCCATACACACTTAAAAAACAATTAGACATTGAACATACATTTTCGTGTAATACGATAATTTCTACTAGTGATTTTTTCGGATATAAAAAAATTATTACTATGAAAAATATAAATGACGATTTTACAATTAATGATGAAAATCCAAAACAAAAGGAAGTGGAGGTAATTATGGTTAGAGATGATGAAGAGGTTAATACAGATGGTGATTTAGATAATATAGATATAGAATCATTATATCCTGATATATACTATGTTAATTTAGATTTAACACAAAAAATACCAAACGTTGTATCTGTTAATCAAGGATTAATTTCTAAATTAATAAGGTATGATATTTTTTTTGAAAATATAATAAATATTACCAATCCAAATAATAAAATTTCTCTCAATATACCCAATAAAAATGGTATAGGCATTTGGGATAGGAGTACATCATCTCCTGGATTGTATGAGGTATTTGAAATGATTCATGAGATATATCCAGGATACACAAGTTTAAATAACAGTAAAAGTAATTATTTTTCAGCAAATTTTTCAGTTATTACAGACAAACCCTCGAAAGAATGGATTTCTAATGAATTCACATTATTTAAGAAACAGTTTATATGTAATTATGATAAGTCATTAATGGATGTTATGAGAAAATATAAGAATGGCTTTAATTTAAATTATTCATTCCTTTTTCTTTTTGCCAACCATCCAAAGAGATTGGATAATTATTTTTATGATAATAAAGAAAAAAATATGATGTTAGAGAGAGCAAATGAGTCAATAAAAATTAAATTTATCAATGATGAATTATACGAAATTGATAGTGATAAAAAATACAACCTTATTCAAACATTAAATATACTATCTAAAACAAAACATGCTTATATAGAATGTGAAAATCTTGATATGAACTTAATAATTATTTGTATGGTAAGTGGATGTATTCCAGTACTTAATTGTTATGTTCATAGAAATTATGGACTACGATCTGGTGTAAATGTATTTATCGGTACCCCACATCAACAAAGTAAAAAGGGATATGAAAATATGAAAAAGAGAATTATGAATTTTTATGAAAATAAAATATCGCCAAAGGCGGCATTCAAAACATTAGTTAACAAAATTTTTGTGAGGAACATCGAGTGATTCAAATTCCAAAGTAACACATAAATCGCAACTATTTATATCAGCTAATTTTCCAAACTCGTCTAATAAGCGAATTTTAAGTTTTTGAATTTTTACAGGACCAAAATATTTTCGGGTTTTAAAAATTCTGTCGGATGAGTTTTCATATAAAATATTGGTTAATGGAAGAGAATTAGGAATCTTCGCCAGTATATCACTACTTTTGTTAAAAAAATCTGAAATCATGACTTGGGGAGAATTATTATTAAAATCAGTGACTTCTAATAAAAAATATTTGGTTCCGGTAAAATCTGCCCCCATTTCTGTATTATATCCTATTTCCTTAGAAGGAGTTTTAATTAGATTATAATCTTGCCATGAATAATATAACTTTTTATAACCCATATACCAACCCACGGATTGTTGTCTATTTCTTGATAATGAATAAAAATCTAGTTCAAATTCATAACTAAATCCGGTAGGAGGAGGATCTGGTGGATCATCTTTTAATGAAAAAAATAACTTCCCTTTTATTATATCATATACAAAACAAACCATACTAGTTATTGGATCAGAATCTAATAAAGGCTCCACTAGTCCAGTAAATTGTGAAATATTATAGTATCCATCGTCTAATACAACTGTTTTCATGTTTTTATCACTAATCTCACCAGTTGTATCATTCCGTAAATATGAAATAACTCTGAATGTGTTATTATTTAAGTATGTTGAAATATTGTAAAAAAAGTTTGCTAATTCAATTCCCGCTACTTTAAGAGAGACAACATTATTTAATTGTTGACTTAAATCTACTGTAAAATCAGTTGAAGCATTACCAGTACCCATCTTATTATTGACAATAAGTGTATTTTTAATTGTTTCGCGATAAATAGGATTCACATCACCACGAGAGTATTTTGTATGAGTTGTATTCATTGCTTCTATAACAGGTTTTCTCTGGGGAAGCGCACCACGATATAAAACATTATCAGAATAATTATAGGTGAAGTTTTTGAATCGACAAACCTCGTGAAAGCAACTGTTGAAAAAATGTGTATACTCATTTTTCTGCTTTTCATTGAGAGCATTACTTCCCTTTAATTTTTTTATAGTTTCATCAGTTTTCTCTCGTAATTTTTCTTTATTAAGATCTTCATCCTTAATTTGTAATACGTCTAGTATTTCGTCGTATGAATAATTTCTAATGTCTGTATCTGGATTTGTCTCATCATCGCTATTCATTGGCTAATATTATATTAGCCAATGAATAAAAAATTACATATTAAGCAAATAAAGAGAAACACCGCCGAGAACTAATCCAATATATGTTGACATGGTGGCTTTTTCATTGAAAAATACAAGTGCTATAATGGATGTTCCAATAATTCCAATGAAATCATAAAGAGCATTACCAGCCAATAAACCTTTTGTGCGAACTAAATAACGTAATCCGTATCCAACAATGGCATATAAAACTAGAATAATTGCTACATGAGTTTCTGATTTCATAAGAGATAAAGTAAAAATTTCAAGTGCTGAAATACCAAGTAAAATAGCGTTGTCCCGAGTCAACATTATTTTTATATATATATAAATAGTCGATATAAAAATAATTATAACTGTGAGTTTGCTGCTATATTTATCAGTTGGCATATAAAAGAGTCCATTCACGCGCTTGTTGATTATATTTGATTCTATCATTCTTATATAAATTGGCAATCAATGGCACTAATGGGTCATCCGGATTAGGATCATCCATTAATGAACATATACTAAGAAGTACTTTTGTCATAGTTAAAGCAGGACTCCAATTATCTTTCAGAATATCTAGACATATTCCACCACTGGAATTAATATTTGGATGATAAATCTTTGTTTTAAATATACATATAGGTGGTTTAAATGGATAATCAATTGGAAAATTTATTTGTAGTTGAAAAATGCCTCCCTCATAAGGGCTATCAGTTGGACCAATAATACTGGCTTCCCATTCATAACAATCTGTATCACGGATCAAACCAGCACTACAATTAGCAGGAGGGTCTTTTTTAAAAAGGTCCAATTCGCGCTTAATTCTTTGTAATGATGACATTATAATGTATTAATTAATTAAACTAATACTTGTTTAAGTTCTTCTGTTAATGTATTTTTATCTACGTTGTTTTCTATTATCATTTCTAATTTTGGAAATATGTCTGCATTTTTGACTAATAGAGGATATAAATCTTTCACATCGCTGTAATTTGTCATGGTTGTCATTTTCATAATGGTTTCTATAACCGATAAAATATCATCAATGCCTTGTGATTTTTCAATGTAACCAAATTTCTTGTTAATATTATAAATTGTCTTTTTATAAACAAAAATAATCGCATCAACAGAACTTAATTTTAAAAAACTATTTTCATTTTCAATTTGACTTATAAATTCAGTAAAATAATAAATACCTTTCTCACAATGATAGTGTGTGAAATTAATATTTCTAGTATGATGAAGTAAAATAATGAAAACGTTCTTAATACACTTCATTCCTTGTTTATAAATGAAATCTTCATAGTTCACTTTCTTTGTTGCTATATTTTTTTTAAATAATAAATGATATATGTCAAGTAATTTATAATAACTCGTTAAAATGTTAAAAACATCATTTTCATTACTTAACTTTTTACCAAGGTATATTTTAGAATCATTGAAATCTTCATATTCTGTCATTATATAAATAAACCAAAGAATTTATTTAAAGACTATAAATCAAAGTTTTACATAAATATTATAAAATGGAAGAAACAAATATTCGATTACCTTCAAACAAAACTTTACAACATGCGTCAAAAATTTCCATTGTTGAAGACAGACCTATTATGTTAGATTATTGGGCACCATCCCTAGAAAAAAAGGTCCTTATTGGAGTTAGAGAAGATGGTGAAAAACTTATTGTTAAAAGTGAAGATGAGTACACCAGTAGTATTACTAAGATTTTTAAGGTGGAAACTGATTATATAATATTAACAGAAAATTCACTCTATATTGTTGATGTCAATTGTCCATCAAAGCGTATTTCGTAAAGAATTAGAATACAATGATTTTTCGTTTTTTAACCTTTTTCTTTTTTTTAACAGTTCTATTACTAACATCGATATTCGTAGTCGCATAAATTTCTGAATATTCTACATCCAATATATTTTTAATGAATGTGTAAATTTCATTAATAATACTTTCATTGTCACATTTTCCAACAATGAGAACGCTTCCTGTTCTAAAAATCATAAACGAAATACAGACAACTTTAACCGTGGATGAGGATTCGTTGGATACCATTATTCCATTTTGTACTTCATTTTGAGGATTATAGTAAAACTTACACATAATACCTGGGTAAGAACAAGGATCGTATGAAATACAGAGTTTGTATTTTAGTTTCAAAATATCAACTAACTTTTCACGATGGATATTATATCCACAATTAAAATTCGAGTTAATTAAAACCGTTTCAAAACTATTCGGTTTAAGATTTATATCTAAATTAAGAGGTTCACTATTAAGCACGCCCAGCAATTTTTCCAGCAATGTATCCAAAAGATCATCCTTCGGAACACCAGGAATTTCCAATTTTCCAGTATTGAATATTTTTACATGCATTTCCTTAAATCTACCATTGTACAAAATCCTAAAAATCACCACAAAACAATTATAGAATGCCCCCTTCTTTTTACAACGATAACTAACTAGGTCTTTAGAAGACATGCCGATACTAATTTTTTTAACGATTTTATCCTTACGCTTAGATATATCATCAACATTATAAACATCGCAATTTTCAAGATTACTAGTGATGTCAGATTCATCATTTAATGTAACCTTTATTTGTTTTTTTATAACACCTTCACATTGTTTATGGTAAGGAATTACTGGAATTTTCCAAAATACCTCACTCAAATTAAGTTCGCGTGTAAGATATCCTATTTTTGATTTTGTACTAATATACAATTCGCTTGGTTTAGGACATGCAGGTATTTTTTTCACAGAATTTTCACGAAAATCACCTTCACTTTGTTCAAACTGATCTGTCGAACAAAACTGCAGCCATTCATCATCGCACATTTATTGATATATTAAATGAGTTAAGGTTCTTTAAGTATATTCAATTATTTTCTAAATATAAGTTAGTATGCCTGAAATGACGGAGTCATATGAATTGACTAACAAAATAAATTTATACGACCCGAAACGGGATGTGAATGATAGTTTCTTTATGATGAAATTAAAAAAAAGAATTCAGTCTTTGTCTCCTATTATGGTTGATAAATATGATATAAAAAAAATGTTAAAATCTGATGTATGATTTTTTTTTGTATTCAAAATAATGCGTATGAATTTTATCATATCACAAGATAATTCATGTTTATTTGTTATATAATTCAGTATTTTTATTACTAATTCATGTTTTTCAATATTAAAATTAATTAGTATTTTTAAAAAGTAGTTTTCTGATATTTCAACAGGTTTTGTTTGAAATATATGTAAAATGTTTGAAATATCTCTCTCTGTTATTATTTTGAAGTTCTTGTCATTAGATTGCGAAAACCCTTGTAAAAAATTAATCATAGAACGCACATCAGAATTATATATATTTATTATTTCATTTATATTTTCATTGGATAGCTGGACGATATTTTCACTATCCATTATTTTTTTCAAGAAATTGTGAATTTTATCTTTTGGTAATGTATTAAATTTAAATGGCATACATATATTTTGAAGTACCTTATCTATCTTGCTGATATAATTCGAAATTAAACAAAAACACACATCCTTATGATTTTCTTTTATAAGTTTCCCAAGAGCAAATTGTGCCGATTTTGTCATGTAGTCTATTTCATCAAGCACTATAAACTTCACTCCTTTATTGAATAAATAAGATGAATTAGTAAAACTGCTAATCTTACTGCGTATAATTTCAATTCCTCTATCATCAGAAGCATTTAAATGAATAACCAATTCTTTATGACATTGATTATACATTTTTTGATAATTATTTATGATGTTAATAATTGTTGTAGTTTTACCCGTTCCTGGTGGTCCGTAAAATAACATATTCGGTATGTCATTGCTTTCAAGCATTTGTTTCATGATTTTGCGGTTATGCTTATCTAATATAATATCATTGAAATCAGATGGACGATATTTTTCAATCCATGGAATTGTAGTAACTTCCATTTTGCCTGTTTTCTTTTATGAAAAACTATTTATATTAAGTTTATTAATATTCAAACCTTAAAATTGATTAAAAAATCGTTGTTAATATCTACTACAAACAATCATGAGTAATAAGCATGCTGATACGGATGGCTATTGTGAATTAGCTATTGGACCTATGTTTGCCGGAAAATCATCTTGGATAGTAAGACTTTACAAACAATACACCTTTTATACGGATAAAATTATGGTGATAAATTACGTTGGTGATACAAGATATCATACAGAAGATCTTTGTACACACGATAAGACTGCCATTCCTTGTGTACAATCATTTAAACTTGAAAATGTGGATGTTCCTGATGACGTAAAAGTAATTCTAATTAACGAAGGACAATTTTTCGAAGATATTGTCCCTTGGGTTAAAGATATGGTAGATAATAAATCAAAAAAGGTATACATATGTGGACTCGATGGTGATTATAAACGTGAGCGTTTTGGTAATCTATTGGATTTAATTCCTTTCTGTGACAAAGTTACCAAACTTTCGGCATTGTGTGGTTCATGTAAGGATGGTACCAAAGCCATATTTACATACCGCGTAACATCTAGCAAAGAGCAAGTACTGATTGGAGAAAAAGAACATTATCTTCCTGTATGTCGAAAGTGTTATATATATAAACAAAACCATATAAACTGAATTTTTGGTTTTATGACTAAAATATGCCTAAAAAAACTAGCGAAAAGGTTGAACCCATTATTCCAAAAAAACGAGGACGAAAGCCAAAAGGAGGGAAGATCATTACTGTTACTGAAAAATCAGCAAATACTGGCGACCTAGTTACCAATGTAATTGTACATTTGAAATGTAAAAAAAACGAAATTACAAATGAAATTGGAGATAGAAATGGAATTACTAGCTATTCTAGTGTAGA
>Ga0206131_10006543_pt1 | contig 11900 bp, 7 predicted proteins | sample Helgoland_Spring_FD_148636 | JGI IMG/M metagenome (GOLD analysis project Ga0206131, IMG submission 148636) | Pelagic subsurface seawater microbial communities from Kabeltonne, Helgoland, North Sea - Helgoland_Spring_Bloom_20160517_1 | ecosystem: Environmental > Aquatic > Marine > Epipelagic ... | reverse complement strand
TTCGTCTCTGTTCAAGAATATAAATAAAAATGGCCAACGTGTTGCTCCCGTCTTGGATGTGCATGGGGCCGAGACACAACAACAGTTCGTACTCGAAATCTATCGACCCGAGCACGAGTTTGACGTTTGTGAGTTACAACATTCTCGCGGACGCTTTGAGTGGGAACGAGGCTGGGTTTTCCTCGGAGAACGAGGACTTGGTGTTCGAGAACAGAGCGGGGAAAATATTGAAGAAGATTTTCCCGAGAGAAGACAAAGAAGACAAAGAAGACAACAACAACAACGAGAATGATTCGACGTCCAATCCAGACGTGATTTGCGTCCAAGAGTGCGACCATTATTACGATTTTTTCGAACCGGAGATGCAAAAGAGAGGGTATTTTGGCATCTATCGCGAAGATAAGTGGTCGCCGTGCCAAAAGTTTTCCAACGAGTTGAAAGATGGTCTGGCTATATTTTGTAAGCGGGAAACGGTGGAGTTGGTCGGGATGCACGTCTCGACGACGGCGGAAACGAAGGAGCAAGACGCCAAAGTGTTGTTCGCGCGGTTGATCATGAAGAAGTCATTGACGAGACAAGAAGTGGTGGTGATCAACGCGCACTTGGAGAGCGGGCAGTCGCCGGATAAAGTGGTGACCAGAGTAAATCAAGCGAAGGAGATGTGCTCGAGATTGAACGCGTTTTGCGTGGCGCAATGTTCGAACATCAACACCGTGCAGATTGTGGTGTGCGGCGATTTTAACGCCACGCCGGAGGAGCCGTGCATGGAGCACTTGAGAGGGAGAGGTTTAAAATCCGCGTACGAGGATTTAGAAACGAGCAATAGCAGTAAGAATGGAGAACAAGAACAACAACAATTAGAAGGAGAGGAGCCGTTTTTTACGACGTTTAAAACCAGACTCGGTTTCTTCAAGAACGGAACGAGTAAACGAGTGTCGGATTATATCATGTACTCCGCGCACAGAGGCGCAAAGATTGTTTCTAGAGTAGAGCCGCAACAAAGCGGGTTTGGAGAAGGGGTCGTGGGGTTACCGTCGAAAACGCAACCGAGCGATCACTTGTGCTTGAGATCGCGATTGAGTTTTGAACATCCCATCGTCGCGACGCCGACTTCGAACGGTGGCGCTCAGGCGAAGTAAACTTCTTATAAAGAGAGAGAGAGAGAAAGAGAGATTTTAAAATCAGTATAAAGGTAGTAATCTACGCTTTACTTACCTGGTACTTTTTGTTATACATACCGTTACTATCTATCTGTATTCCGTGTCAGTATGTCTATTTGTCTCTAACTCTAGGATATCTAACGCGTCGTCCTTTCATCACAAAAACACTTTCAATCGTTCGTGCGAATCTGCATCAACCGCGAATCTTCTCTTGTTTTCGTCCATCCAAAGAATTTGAGCGCCAACGTTTCTCGCGTTGTTGACGGCATCTTGGAACTGATTGCCTTGCATTGGGAAATCCGTGTACATGACGCAATCATCGGCTTTCACTCTGTACAAATCGCGCGCCCAGAGACGGATTTGGTCGCACACCGTCGGCGGTACCGCCGGATGGTTTGGTCTCTTACCGATCGTACACCTCGGGTGCGCTCGCGTTTGGAGATAGTTTACGATTTGATCGGGCGATATACCGGCACGCATGGCGTCTAGAATAGAATCTCGCGTAATCATACCGACGTACGCGTTTGGAAGTTTGTAATCCGGTCGAGTGAATAGACGTAAAACTTCCGTTTCTAGTTCAGAGTGTGTGTACGCGTACACTCTGAAATTCGTCTCCACGATGATGTGTCCGTCGATGCGCGCTAACGCCGATTTCGCCGAAGACGTCGTCGAAACGCTCGATAAACCAGCCGATAAAACGGTAGGCACGTACCAGTTGTTGTCGTTTTCATCGTCTTCATTTTCGTATAAAACGCCTAAAGCGCTTAAATGACTCGCCACGCGTCTTTCCGCCTCGGAGAGATTCGCTTTGGAATATTTGCGCCCCGGGTGTTGAAACGAAAGTCGAACTAAAAACGCCATGGCAGCGGCGGATGATTCGTCGCTCTTGAGTTTGTGTTGTTGCTTTTCATCTTCTCCATTCGTTTCCATCTTGTCGCCCTCGCCGTTTTCTTCGTTTGTTGTTTTATTCTTCATCTTCTTCTCGAAATCTCCGCCTCTCGCGTACCTCGCCAATAAGATCCAAATCTGCTCCGACGTCGCGCCTAACAGAAACGAGAATCCCTCGCTCGTAATTCGTCCATCTTTCGTAATCAGTCTCGCCGCGTAGAACAACTTTCGCAAGTGCAGAGCGTGTTGCGCCCCCGCGCCGCCGTCTCCTTTCTTCTTCATCATCTTCTTCTTCTTTCTCTTCTTCTCCACGGACGCCTCGGACGTCAACTCGAGCAACACCGTCTCCCATCGACTCTTCGCGTAGTGATCTAAAAACCCCGCATCTTCTTCATTAAACCGAGTGGTTGTGGTAGATGTAGTATTCGTCGTTTTTACGTTCGCCTTCTTCTTCTTCTTCTTTTCTCCTTCGTTTTCTTTCTCTTCTTCTTCTTCGTCGTCTAAATCCTCGAAACCTCTCTCGATTGCTCGTTTCACGTGTTTCCGGAAGTGTTCGTGGACGATAAACCCTCCTCCTTTGGAAGCGTTTTCCTCCTTCTTCCCTTCTTCTTCTGAAGAGTGCGATTCAACTTCCACGAACGCTCTGAGTTGCACCAACCTTTCAATCGCCATCTCGTGCGCTGTTTCGCACCCTCTCTTCGTCCACGAGGCGAGCATGTCGTGCGCGATCACAGAGTGTAACGGTAAAAACACGCATCGCATGGTGTATTGTTTCGCCAACGGCGTCAACGCTCGTAACACCGCCAAGGTCGCCCACGGGGAAATCGTATACAAGTGGTTGATTTTCTCCTCGGATAAGTGCGCGAAGAACTCCACGAACGCTGACTGAGATGACCCAAAAGACGAGGACGAGGATGATTGAGAAAACGAACCCGTCATCGTGTGAAATTCACTCAAAAATCTATCGAGAGTTTCGCTCCCTCTTTCTCTTCTTTTACAAAAAGAGAGAGAAAGAGAGAACGAAGCAAAAGAGATTTTTTGCGTCAGAAAAAAGTGGTGAGAGTTGACTCTTTTCAACCAACACACTCCTCTCTTTTTTTTTATCCATGTATCATCTGTTGTCTTAAATGAAGCAAAACAACGCATTGAACAGTCATTCAGACGACGATTCAGACGACGACGACCTGTACTCTTCTTCTTCCTCCGATGAAAACGAGGACGATGAAAAGAAGACGACAACAACATCCAAGAAGAAAAAAGCATTCTTCGGAATCGCGAACGAAAATCTCGTCTGCGTCGGGTGTCGAGAGATGAACAGTCCGTGCTTCTCCCAGGGTTTGTGCTTAGACCCGACGGTGATTGAATTACTCGACGATGGAAGTAACAACAACACTAAAGGAGGAGAGAGTTTGTTCTTGATCGAAGGACAACTGGTGAAATCCGTCGGCGAGGAGTGGAAAGCGACGAGTTTAGTCTACTCTCGTACGACGACAGTTAAGAAGACGAAAGAGGAGGAAGAGTTTGAGAATCCGCTGAAGAAGAGGAGTAAAGAAGAAGATGACGACGATGAACTTTTAGATGGTACAAGAAGACTTTCGGGAGAGCAACCACCAAAGACGGTTGAATCTTCTACTACCGATGATACCTCTGCGACTGCCGCCGCCGGTGGAGGCAAAACGCCGCATCCGCTGATTGCGTTGGGTTTACCCGCCGACGTCGAGGAGGCGAAAGCGTATTTGAAACGAATCAACGCGGAGACTATCCCGCACGGCAACCATCGCGATTTTTTGTACAAGAACCACTTGTTGCATTTTTACGAGAGAAGAAGACAGAAGGACGGAGGACAAGAAGAAGAAGAAGACGAAGAGGATGGCATGTGCGGGAGCGACTGCCGAGAGCAACACGGAGGGAGCGGCAAACGTTTTAGCAACGTCGAGGATCACGGGCGAATCGAGGCGGTGATTCGACGTCAGAGGAAAGGACACGAGCAAAATCTCGGTGGAGGTGATTACGTGCCTTTGCAACGAAGTAGCGCGCGAGCGAACGGAAAAGAAAATGAAAGCAAAGAAGAAGAAGAAAGAGAAGAAAATCAAAAGGATACCGTCGTAGATATACGTCAAATCGTCGAGCACGAGCGTCGAGGCGGTAACGAAGTCGCCTCGCAAACGCGATTCAAAGTCGAAGGTATCTGTTGCCCGAGCGAAGTGCCTTTGATCCATAACATTTTAGATTCAATGTCCGGCGTGAGAGACGTAAAAGTCATAGTTCCGACGAAAATGGTTTTAGTGGAGCACGCGAAATCGTACGCACCGGTTGAGTTATTGGTCGACGCTTTGAACGCGGCGCATTTACGCGCATCCGTCGCGGACGTGGATTATTACGACCAAAAGAATGGCGGAGCAACATCAAAATTTCACGCGATTATGGTCAACTTACCCGGGCCGAAGATTCTGTTGGCGTGTTTATTTACTGTCGTCAGTTTGTTGCACTTTATAAAAGACGATCGAGGCGTTTTTGAACACTTCAAATGGGTTGCTTTAGGCGCCATCGCGGTTGGATTACCGGAAATTCTTTTGAAATCGTACGGGTCGTTGCGAATGCGCGTGGTTGATATAAACACGCTAATGGCAATCGCCATCGCCGGTGCTGTCGCTTTACAGGATTTCTTCGAAGCTGCCGCGGTGGTGAGTTTATTCACCTTGTCCGAATGGCTCGAGTCTCGCGCTATGGCAAAAACGTCGGACGCCATGAGCGCCGTGCTCGCTTTGCGCGTGGACGAAGCTGAGCTCGTCAATAAAGACGACCAAACTACACAGAAAGTCGCGGTTGAATCTGTGAATGTTGACGCAATCGTTCGCGTTCGACCGGGCGCACGCGTTCCACTCGATGGTATCGTTGTCGATGGCTCGACTGCTATCGACGAGAGCGCGTTGACTGGGGAATCAAAACCGGTTTCGAAAACCGTCGATTCGCAGGTCTTTGGTGGCACCGTGAACCAAAAAGGATCTATCGACGTCCGCGTGACATCGGTATCCGTAGACTCGGCGTATTCGAGGCTCATTCGGTTAGTCGAGGAAGCGCAGTCCATGCGCTCCTCGGCCGAACGAATGATTGAAACGTTCGCGAAATGGTACACTCCAATCGTCATATTAGCCGCGTTACTTTACGGCGTCATACCGGTTTTGATTTCCACAGATAACGCGAAAGAGTCGTTGTATACCGCGTGCGTTTTATTAGTCATCGCGTGTCCGTGTGCGCTCGTGTTGTCCACACCCGTCGTTTCCGTGTGCGGCTTAACCGTGTGCGCAAAACGCGGCGTCGTGGTGAAAGGTTCACAATTCTTGGAAAGATTGGGACAGTTGAAAACGATGTATATCGACAAAACGGGCACTTTGACCACGGGGACATTTGAAATGACGGAAGTGAAACTAGCAACGCCGCCGAGTGAAGACGCGAGCACACCACGTCCGGCGTTGGGCGTTGGCGCGCTACTACGCTGGGTGTGTGCGGTGGAGTCGAAATCGTCGCACCCGTTGGCGTTTGCGATTCAAAAGAACGCGGGTGCGGCTGTTCGCGTCGCGGCGAGACAGTGTGTGGTGACGAATTACGAACAAATCGACGGCGTCGGCGTGCGAGCGATGGTCGATAACGTTTTAGTTGAACTCGGGAACGAAAAATTGGCCGAAAAGAAACTGTGGACATTGTCTGATTTGAAGTTGTATGAGACGGCTATTCGATGGGAAACAGAAATTGGCGCGACGGTGGTTTGGGTTGGCATCAACGGCAAACTTGGCGGTATTTTGAAAGCAGAAGATTCGTTGAGGCCGAGTGCGAAAGATGCGATTGCGAAATTACAGAAATCATCGATCGACGTGATCATCTTAACCGGCGATAACAAAGGCGCGGCGGAGATGTGCGCCAAAAATGTCGGCATCGATGTGCACACGAACGTGTTCAGCTCGCTGACACCGAACGAGAAACTGAATAGGATTACTGAGGAGGTTCAAAAGCAAGAGAAAGAGTTAGTGGCGCGAAAAAAAACAATCTTCCGAACGTCTGGACGTGGTACAATTGCGATGGTTGGTGACGGCATAAACGACGCGCCGGCGTTATCGGCAGCGGACGTTGGCGTTGCCATGGGCGTTGCCGGAACCGCGGCAGCGATGGAGACCGCTCCAGTCGCATTATTGACGAACGATTTGAGTCGTCTCGCGGATACGATTTATATCGGAAGAAGATGCGTCTTGAAGATTCGACAAAACATTTTCTTTTCGGTGACGACAAAATTAGTCGTTTTAGGCCTGACTTTTGCCGGTTTGGCTGGGTTGTGGCAAGCCGTCGTCGTGGACGTCGGGAGCGCGTTGGTCGTCATTTTCAACGGCATGTCGATTTTGCGCGAAGCGGAGAAGGATGACGCGAGACGAAACAAGATTTCACACGAAATTGGCGTTAAATTTGCGGAAGAAGAAAAGGAGAAACAGAAACTGTTGGCGGAGCGGCAACAAGTACATTCGCACGGTCATTCGCAACAAGTGCATTCGCACGGTCATTCGCACGCGCACGATCATTCTTGCTGCGACCATGACAAGGAAGAAGGAAAAAAAAACAGTCCCCCCTTCGTGTTGCGCGGCGGCAGTAACAGTAACAACAATACAAAATCAAGCGCTTAGATAGCTGCACTAGTAATAGCAAAGATATACACGAAAGGAATGCGAGCTTATTTCCATTCATACACTTGAAAGAGCTACTAAGACTAAATCTATAATTCTACACACTCATTGCATCTGAAGAGGACGGCGATGCGACGAGCAACTCATCTTCATCATCGTCATCATCATCGTCTTCACTATCACCCGACGAAGAGAAACGAGAAGACGTGACATCGACGAGGTAAACGAACTCGTTCTCGCCGCCTCCGATGTCTCTTCGAAACTGTTTTATCATGCGCAATTTTTTCTGCCCCGAGTTGGAGGCGTTTAACACGTGATAAATGGGAGCGCCATTCTCCATTATTCGCGTGGGACCTAAGTATTGCCCGTTTTGTATAACGCCAACGATTTGGTTACCAAGTGATGATTCTTCAAATTCATCTTTTTCTTCCTTCATCGAAACTTTTTCCTCGTCCACGTCGCTGACTATCTTGAAGGAATGCGCGTCTAACTTTTCGAGCGTTTTTCGATCGTCTAAACTGACCCACTTCCCAGTCGTCGGACATCTTAACTCGCTCGGTTTATACTCGCCTTTATAGCGCATCTTTTGGCAATCGTGGATGTAATAACCCATGTAGTAGTATTTGAAATCACCCAAGGAATACTTTGCCGTGTTGCGATTCTTGGAGACAAAATCGATTTCGTACAACGCGCTCAACTTTCCCAACTCGAGTTTCATTAAATCCGGATCGTGATAAAAGTATACCGAGCTCAGGGCGGTCGGTAAGACATCGCAAACGCCGACGGCTACGAGTTTATCGTCGATAAAATATCGAAAATGTTTCGACCCGTACGTTTTGTCGTCTGAAACTAACGGCGTGTCGCATAAAAAATTAACATACGAACTCTTCTTCAACTTTGAAGGCGGATCGTTGTGAATTTTCGCCTGGTATCTTTGCCATAATTCGAAATCTTCCCGTCTAAATTCTGAGTTTTCAACCGTGACGGTGAACATTTTGTGTTTGCTCGTTGTTTTCTTCTTCTGTGGCTTCAACGTTGGGTGGTCGTCTTTCTTTTCCTTCTTCTTCGTTGGCATCCCCCGCGATGGTTTTATTTTCGTCTTTTCAGAATTTCCTTCCGAGGAGGAGGGAAAAAAATTGAGAAAGCCGCCTCGCGCTTCCACTCTGAAGTGTTTCATTTCATTCTGTTCCTCCGTCAATCGCTTTAAAACCTTCGCGACGACTTCCTCTCGATCTTTTTTCAGTTTTCCTGCGATTATTAAACACGCCGAGGAGGTATATTTTGATCCTCTTTCCAACGCTTCTTTGTTCGTCGTTTTCTGTACCAGTAGTTTTTTCTCGTTGTTGAAAATATCTTTGTCGCAATCAACAAAAGAGACTGATTTCTCGATGGCATCTAACACGCGCTGGTTCAAGAACACTCTATTTTCATCATCATCATCATCATTATCTTCTTTTTCGTTTTTATCGCCGCCGTTTTGTCGATGATGATGATGATGATGATACGTTGATGTTGATGATGACGAAGTCTCAAAACCCGTCTCTAAATATCTCTCAAACTTTCTCTCCACTCTCTTCTGTTTCGACGTCTTTTGAAACCTTTCCACGTTCAATCGAATCGTGCACAGCACGCAACAGTTGCTCTCGATCGGCGTCGGATGGTACACCCACCTCCCGCTTCGTCTCCACCCGTTGTTGATGCATCTTTCGTAATCGAAAACGGTTAAGAAATGCGCCACGAAACCGGTTGAAATCGACGAAGAGGATGATGATGATGATGAGTTTTTGCAGTATCCGCAGCGCGTTTTAGAATACTCGCCGTGATATTCGATGACGGACTTTACGTTTAAAGACGACGATTCAGACGACGACATGCTTTATCAGTATGCTCTCATTATTATTATTATTATTATTATTATTATTATTATTATTATGAGGAGGAGATGATGAACTCTTATACGAAAAATCTTATTAAAAAAAACAACTACCAGTACTTACAACTTATTGAACGATACCGGCGTATCGTTGTGGACTCTCCAAATCGTTTCACCGAGTAAGTTCCCGACGGATAACACGGTCAACTGTGCGAAATCTCTCTCCGGCGTATGCGGAATAGAATTGGTCACGATGACTTCGGTAAACGCGCCGCTGCCTAACCGTTCCACCGCGGGTGGCGAAAACACCGCGTGCGTGGCGCAAGCGTACACTTCTCTCGCGCCGAGCGTGCGACACAATTCCGCACCAGCCAGCAAAGTACCGCCGGTGTCAATCATATCGTCCAACATGACGCAAACTTTTCCTTCAACGTCACCGATTAAGTTCATCACTTGCGCTTTGTTGTGTCCCGTGCGTCTTTTATCGATGATGGCTAAAGGCGCGTCGGCTAATTTTTTGGCAAACGCTCGCGCTCGAGGCACGCCACCAACGTCCGGGCTGACGACGACAACTTCGTCCGGGTGGAAGTCTTTCGAGGTTAAATAATCTAAGATGACGGTTTCGCCGTAAATGTGATCGACGGGAATGTCGTAATACCCAATCGTTTGTAACGAGTGAATGTCCATCAACACCGCTCGCGTCGCTCCAGCCTGGGTCAACAAGTTTGCGACGAGTTTCGCGGCAATCGATTCTCTCCCAGCCGTTCTTCGATCGGCTCTGGCGTAGCCGAAATATGGGATCACGGCGGTAATCGAACGGCAACTCGCGCGTCGACAGGCGTCAATCATAACCAGCAACTCCATGATGTTGTCGTTCGTCGGCGGGCACGTCGGTTGCACTAAAAACACGTCCGAACCGCGAATGGACTCGTTGATTTGCACGTAAATCTCCCCATCCGCAAACTTCTTAATCGTCAGTTTCCCTAAATCCATGCCTAAATAGTTGGCAATTTCCGTGGACAATTCCGGGTGCGCCGATCCGCTAAAAACTTTCAGAGCGTTTTTTGTGTTTGAAATTACAGGAGAATTTTGATTGAAAGAGGAAATGATGTGTTCTCCTCTTTCAACGAAACCATTATTATTATGAGAAGAACCAAAAGAAGAGTTTTCGACCAAATCGGCGAATATGTCCGAAGAGTTCGTTGAAGAGGAATCTTCCGATATCGTTTTTGTTCTTCCGATATTGTTTCTCATCGTTTTCGCCGTCGTTTTTTTCAGGGTATTCAAACGAAATGATGATGATGATGATGCCTTCTTCTTCTTAAAAACATTATCATTAAACGTTGATGATGACGTCATCATCATCATCATCATAATCGTTTCCTCTTATAATCTTATAATCTTATAATCTTCTTCTTCTTCTCAGATGATGATATGTGTATTAAGAAGAATACTTATTATGTCGTTGTTGTTATTGTTATTGGTTATTATTTGAAACGACTTTTTTTTAAATACGATAAAAAAAAGACATCGACGTGGCGTCGGCCATTTAACCGACGACGAAGCTTCATAAAAAATACACAAGAACAAAAAGCACTTGACCAGCGAAGAAGGAAGAAGCGTATAATAGTACTCGCGCGCGATACGATCGATCGATCATGCCGCCGAAAAAGACGGTTCCGGGGCAACAATCGTTTGCAGACGTGTTAAAGAAAACGATCGAGGAAAAAGAGAAAGAGAAGAAAGAAGAAAACGAGGAGGAGGAGGAGGAGGAGGAGGAGGAGGAGGAGGTCATAACGCTCGGCGACTCGACGACGAGCGACGGCCCGTCGAGCGAAAGCTACGTGCCGAGCGACTCCGTGAGTAATCCTTTGGGTGATTCGGAACTCGTTCGCGACAAAGGGACATTGTCTTGGAAGATGAGATCCATGAAGGAGGAAGAGGAGGAGGAGGAGGAGGAGAAGAGGAAGAAAAAGGGACTCACAGGAGGAGAGAAGAGGGTTATGTCATCGCCGGGTTCTGCGGATAAAAAAAGAGCAGAGCATGCTAAGAAACAGAAAGAAGGCGGCGGCGACGACGACAACGACGACGACGACGACGACGACGACAGTGAGGGGGACGCACCAACGAAGGACTTGAGAATGGAGATGGCTCGGGCGAATAGTGACGTTTCGAAGACGCCGTTGAAGAGCGTCGCGTCGGCGAGGGCGGTTGCGCCAAAGGCGAAGACGGGAAAACGAACAAAGTCGGAGACGATGGAGCCGACGACGATGATGAACGTATGGAACAAGAACCAAGTCAGCGCCCTGATCGATTGTTTAATTAGAACTTTGTACTTACAGTTCGGGACAGCGACAGGCGGCGATGTGGACCAGGCGGCGATTGAGAAATATCGTAAATCGAATACTTCTCTCATGCCATTGGTGAAAGTGGAGTCGCTAAACAATCCACTCACACGCGAGCGTATATTTCAATCAAATACCGCAATAGAAGACAAGTGGAAAAACGTCATGAAAGCGGTGAATACTTCCGACTCGGAAAAAATACTGGCGATTAAAATTTTTGCTACGACGAAAGAAGACTTTGAAAGCATCACGGACGACAGGAAAAAATTCAAAGAGTGCATTACGATGATGAATGTGTTCAACTGTTTTCCTACTAGCACTGAATTATCTGAAGAGGCTCCTTTAAAAACTCTTTTTAAAGGAGATGAGGGGAGTGCTTGGAAAAGTTTGGCCGAGAGAGCCAAGGTGTACGATTCGAAAAGATCCGACGACTGGTGGGATCGGGTACATATTGCAAAAAAAATTTACACGATCCTGGATCAGCCATACGCCGGGGGTCGTAAGAAGAATACACTTGGTTATAATTCCGAACAACAAAAATCGCAAAAGATGGCGACTTTTGTTGACGCGGCGGTTCATGAAGAATCGCAAAGAGAAAACATGGTGGACGTCTTTTCACGCGCGAAGAAAGTTGTTCAACGATACGAAGAAAGCGCGAACAACAAGGCAAAACTTTTTAAAGACGCAATCGCGTTGAAAAAGGAGTGCATGAAATACGTGTTTAACGTTTACGAACAAAAAGACGCCAACGTGGAAGAAACGAGAAAGGAGCTTGATCGCTTGGTTGAAAATCCAAGTGCCGATGCTTTTTTGTGACCATCTGGTGAATTTGAACGCCACAAGCGCAAAGAGTTCGTCGTTTGAGAGACATCGTGAGAGAGAGAGAGAGGTTGTTTAGTAAACCTATCATCCTAATTAATATACACACATACATACATAATTCCAATTTAATCTTGTGAAAGCG
>Ga0206131_10006542_pt1 | contig 11900 bp, 25 predicted proteins | sample Helgoland_Spring_FD_148636 | JGI IMG/M metagenome (GOLD analysis project Ga0206131, IMG submission 148636) | Pelagic subsurface seawater microbial communities from Kabeltonne, Helgoland, North Sea - Helgoland_Spring_Bloom_20160517_1 | ecosystem: Environmental > Aquatic > Marine > Epipelagic ... | reverse complement strand
CGGACAAAATGGCAGACGGCACTGCTAAACATATTGCCGATATAAACGCTAGATTTAATGACAATACAGCGTTTGTAGATCTACTTTCGCATAGAATAGAAGATCTAGAAAGTAAGTCATAAACAAACCGGAAACGGTAGTTAATTTGCCTCTTTAGCTCAGCTGGCCAGAGCAGCTGATTTGTAATCAGCAGGTCGTGGGTTCGAATCCCTCAAGAGGCTCTGTGAAACTTTTTGCCATTTCCAGATATATAAACTATGGAAATGGCAAAAAAAGTTAGAGCATCTAGGAGAAAGTATCATATCAAATACGGAGATAGAAAACAATATAGATACTTTTTAAAAGAAATACATTTTAAATTATTAAATAATGGATGATTTTATAATGTCTACAATTGCTATAGGTATTATAATACTTTACGGTATTAAACTAAGCCTTACACATAAGTGTGATGATTGTGGTAGAAAAAACTGCAAATGCAATGAATGAAGTAGAAAAAAGATGGGTATTTGATGATAAGTATGGAAGAAGAGTTTCTATGCGACCTAATTGGGAAGTAGACCCTGCTAAAAGAAAGTTAGCAACAGCTGATAATGTATGGAATACAGCAATGGCTGCTATAGCTTATCCTAGCAAGCGTAAAAATTACATGAAGTCTTTAGATACCTGTTATGAAAATGGTAAGTATACAAGGCACCCTAAGCACCCTAGAGACGATTTTAGTAGGGACCAATATATAATGTTAATAGTAGCTAACTTTTTATTTGGGGATATTAGTAAATTTCCACCTAAATTTAGATTAAGTAAAAGGTTTTTTAATTCACCTAATATTTATTTTTGGTGGAAGTATCTAAAAACAGGTAGCTCATTTTTTAAATTACTGTTTGAATTTACAATTAAAACCACAATAAAAACATACTACTTTAGATGGTTTATATATGAAAAAATAACTAAGAAATTACCAATTCCTGAGTTTTATGCCTTTCATTTAATGTGTTGGCAGTATTTTACTTATAAGGAAAAAAATAAAGAAAACTATAATGGTAAGTTATTTGATTTGTTATTTAACTATCTAATATATTGTGAGAGAAAAACAAAAGGTAGTAATGACCTTTTATTATCATTATTAACAGGAATTAAATCCGAAGATGCAGTTATAAACACACCAAATGTTAAAGGTTTTATTTGGCAAAACTTAATTAATTGGCAGGATTTTAAATTTAACACAGGTGAACATGAATATACTAATGCTTACTTTATCAAATTGGATAAAGAAAGAAGTATAGCTAAAGATATTCTTAAATCTGAAATATTTAAATAAAACCAAGTAAAGGCTACTTGGATGTTTAGGTAACATTAACATACCTCAGTTAATGCCCAGGTGGTAACTGAAACTCTTATTGAAGGAAAGACTATCAGACAGGTAGTAGCTGGTCTTTAAGATTAAAATACTGGGACTGGGAAAGAAGGCAGGTAGCAGAGCCTCCCAAAGCTTGACTTGTTTTCATGTGGTAAGACACTAATGGTTTAATTCAATAGGAAAGAAAGCCGTTAAAATCTAGCTTGGTTAAGCCTACTAAGTGTAATTTGCCCAGGTGGCGGAATGGTAGACGCGCTTGCCTTAGGAGCAAGTATCGCAAGGTGTGTGGGTTCGAGTCCCACCCTGGGTACAAGTAAAGGTACATAAAATTAGTAAACACTAAGATATATATTTAAAATAGTGTTTACCAATGAATGAACTAGAACTAAAGATAATTGAGGCATGCGAAACAATGCCCACGATGAGTAAGGCAGCTCAAAGGGTTGGATTACCTTATACAACATTCAAATACAAAGCAATTAAATTGAATGTTTGGAAACCCAACCAAGGTGGTAGAAATACCAAAAAGCCTATTAAGAATCTCGAGGATGTTTTCTCGGGTAAAAGAAAAATGAAATCTTATAATCTTCGCAATCGCATGATTGCTGAAGGATATAAAGAAAATAAATGCGAGTGCTGTGGTACTGGCGAGGAATGGGAAGGAAAAGTTCTTGTACTTGAGCTTGACCATATTAACGGAGATCATAGCGATAACAGGCTTGAAAATCTAAGAATTCTTTGTCCTAACTGCCACTCACAAACGCCAACATTTAGAGGGCGTAAGTATAAGGTACATGGTTTAGGGTAACTCCTGGACTACAACAAAATTAATTTTCAATGATCTTTATTGGCTGATTTTTGGACGAGGGTTCGAGTCCCTCCGGCTCCACTAAATAGACTTAATAATATGGGGTCGACCGGTTTTGACAGGATTTATTGCGGTATTGGGAGAAGATTAATCTACGTAAAGGACAACTTTGCATTAGCGGCATAAAAACCGCTGGGTTCTAGGGTCAGGGATTCTAAAGCTCACGTCGGCCTAGAACGAAATCTAGGCACCTAGTCGGGTGATGAAATTGGTAAACATGCAGCACTTAAAATGCTGTGGTCTTTGTGCCTTGCGGGTTCGATTCCCGCCCCGACTACTAAGAAACAAACAGTTCTTTATTCATATAAAGAACTGTTAGAAGAATGGTCGCGTAGCTCAGCTGGATAGAGCATCTGCCTTCTAAGCAGACGGTCACAGGTTCGAATCCTGTCGCGATCACTAAATTATGATAATGATGAACGATAACCAAGGACGTAGTCCAGAAAAAATGAAACAGTCAGAAGATCTTGCAATTAGTGCTGTTATTGCATTAATAGCCTGTATTATAGCAATATCTTTCTATATTAACTAAGGGGCCTGTTGCGCAACTGGTTAGCGCGGCACACTCATAATCAGTAGGTCACAGGTTCGAGCCCTGTAAGGCCCACAATCTTTTACCAATATGTCTTGAAACATAACCTTAATTGGTTATATAAAGAACTGTTCTTGAAACAGTAATACCCAAAAGCTGCGGATAGAATTTTTACCGAGGGTTTAGTAATGGCTCCAGAGCAGAGCGTCAGAATTGTCCCTATAAACAAAAGACGTAGATGCTTGGTTAGTAGGCAGAGTGAGCAATGGACTGCCGATTTAACCATAAAAAAGGTTCCACATAGTCTTCCGGAGACTATGGAAAAACAAACTAGATAGAGGGTCCTACGACGGTAGGATGTCAAGGAGGGTCTGGCTCGGTAAGCTAACCCTCCTTTTTTTGTCTTTTATAATAGAAATGTAATCGGAATGTAAAATAATAGTCACCGATCACAAAAACATAAAACTTGGCACACTTTTTTCTTATAATAATAGTACTATGAGAAAATTACTTCTTTTAGCTGTTATGACTATCGGAATGATAGCGAGCAGCGTCGCACAAATTGCAATACCAGGAGAGGTATTTGCAGGTAACCCAGCCCGTTTCAACGGACGTAGAGTAACCATTAAGAACATTGAAATTATATCGCAAGATCCAGTTGGCCCATCAATTAGTGGACCTGCAATTGGACCTACCGGTTCAATGGTTTTTGCACCAGGAGCAGCTGGTACCCCTAGCGCACCATCAACTCATCCATGTCGTCCTCCTCGTGGATATTCTCAAGTATCTATATTCTTTAAAGGTGCTCCAGAATATAAAGGTTGTTTTTTCATGGCTAATAATATGAAAACTCAATTAGACCGTGAGATTGGCCATGAAAATACACCAGCAATGATTAATTTCCGTGGAGATTACAGAACAGGGTACATGATTTCATTCTATCGTTTAGGACAATAATCTTAAACTTTTTTGAAAAAACTTTAGCCGGCATTTTTTTATGTCGGCTTTTTTGTTTATATTTGTATAGTAATTAAAAGTTAAAGCAATATGTCAAGAAAAACTGTAAACATAGAAGAGATTAGAAACCATGCGAATGGCATCCTAGAGAGCAAAGACCCCTATTTCACTAAAGATTTTAAATCTGGAATCTGTGCAATGTTAGAAAAAACATTACATCTTTCTGGAAACTACAATGGATTTATGTTTATCGACAATGATGATTCAGATGTTGATACTTTAGGTTATTTTAGCCGCAAATACTTTTAATACTATGATGACTACAGATCAAATAAACAGACAATTAATTAGAAGGGCTAAAAGAATTAAACTGGCACTTGAAGAGGCGCGAGATCTAGGATCTAATATGGTAAAGACCGAAGAGATTCGACTAGACGTGGATGCCATCTTCTGCTATCAAAATGGATATATCAATAAATACAATAAGATTAAGTTTGATGCAGCGATTGGCAACGAATGGGTTTCGGCTGGATTTACGCCCGATAAAAAGTTTAGAAAAGAACATGTTATTCCAGTAAGAGTAATTGCCGAAAAGCTCTTTAGTCTTGGTGAAGATGTTACAGCAGAAGAGATTATAAAAGTAGTGTTAGAAAATTACCAACTTGCGCATATCCTTCTTGAAGAAGATGCTCTATTAAACGATAAGAATGCACCCTATGGAAATCTGCAGTATAGGATGCCCAAAGAATATTACGACTCTAAGAGTCCATTATATATGGATCCTCTTGCCAGATATAAAGTTGCAGGAATTCAAATTTTTAAAAAATAAACAATATGACAGATCTTCAATTAATTTATGATTTTGTTGAACAAAGTAATTCAACCAACTCAAATACGGATAAACTCCAGGTGTTAAAGACATACACTCAGTATGATTCAGTTAGAAAGGCATTAGTTTATACATATGATACGTTTAAACAATATGGTGTTACTTCTAATAACTGTAAGAAGCGCTCAGATCTAATCAAGTGGGGTTATACTGATCTATTTAAACTGTTAGATGATTTAGACCAAAGATATTTGACCGGACACTTGGCAATTAGTTATGTGAATGGATTTGTAGATGCAAACAGGGACTTTGAAGATATTATCTGGAATATTATTGATAGAAACCTAAAGACACGTTCTACAACTTCTATGATTAATAAGGTAGCTCCAGGATTAATTCCAACTTTCGATGTAGCACTTGCAAACACATACAACGATAACACTGCAAAAAAAGTAGATTGGAATGATGAATGGTATGTTAGCCGTAAATTAGACGGAGTTCGTTGCTTAGCAATTATCGATGAGAATGGAGAGATTAAATTCTTTAGTAGAGCTGGAAAACCATTCCTAACACTTGATAACTTAAAGCCTTCAATCCATAAGTTAGGACTTAAAAATATGGTTCTAGATGGAGAGATTTGTATGACTGATGAGAATGGAGATGAAGATTTTCAAGGTATTATTAAAGAAATCAAACGTAAAGACCATACAATTGATAACCCACACTACTTCATATTTGATATGTTAACCCAAAAGGAGTTCACTGACCAAGCATCAGAGACGACTATTGGCTATAGATTAGAACAGGCTAAAATATTGATTAATGATGATAAATATATTTCATTGTTAGATCAAAGAATTGGAAGCAATGATGTTTTAGAATTAATGATGGAAGAATCGAAGAATGGTGGCTGGGAAGGCCTAATGCTTAGAAAAAACACAACATATCAAGGAAAGCGTTCTAATGACATTCTTAAAGTTAAGAAATTTCATGACGCTGAATATGTTGTTATAGATTTAGAGAATGCGGTTAATAGGGTAATTGTAGATGGTAAAGAAGTCGACGAACTAATGTTAAAGAACGTTATTATAGAGCACAAAGGAAATAGAGTTCAAGTTGGCAGCGGTTTTAGTCACGAGCAAAAAAGATACTTCTTTGAGAATCCTAATGAAATTTTAGGAAAGACCATAACCGTGCAATATTTTGAAGCAACAACCGATCAAAATGGAAAACATTCTTTAAGGTTTCCAGTAATGAAAGGCATTTACGAAGGAGAGAGAACATTTTAATAAATTAAATAATATGACACTACAACAATTAAAACTCGAGTCAATTGAACTTGCAAAACAACACCCTCATTACGAGGATCAGATTAGAGAACTATACTTCCTAGCACATGATGAAATCGAGGACGGAGGCAGTGAAGCTCATGAATGTGAACTTGCAATTAGTGATATGGAAAGCTTAGTAATGGATGGAGAATGAAAACAGATAAAGGTTATTATGTAAGCGATACATATCGCACCAACATATTAAGTTTAAAACCTGGCGGATACAAGATTGAAGTCATTTATGAGGATCATTTTCGAGTCTATGATAAGATTAAGTACCCTGAAGGTTACATTAAAAAAATAGTAGAGCTGGACAATGACATAATTGAAGTCAAGCTTGAAGGATTCACCTGTTGGAAAAGACCATCAACAACGCAACGGCAATAATTTTCGTATTAGTAGCTATCGCTTCTTTAGCATTAGCGATTAAGAACTACAATAACTTTGCCGCCATAGTATTCTCGGACGTTACGTTATTTGCATCGGTAGCGGCCTATATTATAAACGAAGAAGCAAACGAATTATGAAAATTTGGAACCCAAATAGAACCGCTATTTTAATGATACTAATAACTGCGGTTGTTGCTTTAGCACTTCTTAATTGCGAAAAGACAGAAGTAGTAAAGCCGCAAGCCTTCACTACAATGGAGCAGATAGATGCTGAACCTATTGGCGATTTTGATATTATATTGGATTATGAGCCGGTCGAGGAATACTATACGGTAACTTCTAAGCTAGCTTCGGCTACGCCTGATAGTATTTGGTCAGATACTATTTTTAGGATTCTTATACGACCTTTATCGCGTTGGCTTGAAGATGGTATGACGTTCGTAGAAAACCGCAGAGATACGTCTATCATTTATTTAGATGGATCACGAGGCGTATGGATGAGTGAAGATTGGGATTATTGGACTTTGGAGGATTAAACAATGGATAGGGATATTGTGTAAATTGTTAATAACTTTTTGTAAATAAAGTGGACCTGATTTTTCTGGTTCACTTTTTTTGTTTATATTTATACTATAATTAAAAGATAAACGATATGAACTACAAGAATTTTAACCGCCACGAAGTTTTTAACTGCGAAGATTTAGACAATGTTCGAGAAGCTATTAAAAATCTGGGCGAAAAAGAGAAGGCATTTACTTCTATCGAAAACAGTCTTTGGGGTCTCTATGATGGCTATCTCTATGAAGGTCTCGATGAGGAACTTTACCAAATCTTAGACTTCAAGGTTTTTTGCAATCTTACTAAGACTCTTAAGAAGATTGAAGATCACTTAGCAACTAACCCTGAATCAATAACACTAGTATAATGATAAGAGCAAAGCAAGAAAGAGAAGGACCTATTGTAATAGACCTCACAGGACCTGATGGAAATGCCTATGCACTAATGGGAATGGCTACTAACTTCGGTAAGCAATTGGGCTGGGATAAAGTACGCATTCAAGACTTAATGAATGAGATGATGGACGGCGACTATGAGCATCTAATACGGGTTTTTGATCGTGAATTTGGAACATTTGTAATATTAGAGAGATAGTGGAAAAGATTAAGGTAAATACAGGTCGAAACTATTTCGCAATCGTTACTACACTTAGTGGTACATATGTCTGTCCAGGTTGGATTCCTGTGCCTTCCGGAACTACTCGAGAGATGATAGAGTTAGAGATGGATGTACAATCATCACCTAAGCAAAAGACACCAGAATTGAAGAATGAACCTACGAGAGAATGGAAAGTTGAAGCTTCGAAACCTGGTAAATTCTATCAAGTTACCCATAGTCAAGGAGGATGGGATTGTACATGTCCCGCTAAAATGTTTCACCGAGGAGATTGTAAACATATCAAAGGTATTAAGTCTGGGCAAAAACTTGAAAAAAGTTTAGCCTAGATTTTTTTATGTCAAGAAAAAGGTTTATATTAGCATTATAATTAAAAGATAACAATATGAAATTAGGAACAGAAACAGGATCGGTAATTAACCATTTAATGTCAGGATCACAAGCCTTACCAGAGGTTGGTAAAGGAGCAACCATCATGCACTGGACAGACCGTTCGGCCTATTTTGTCGATGAAGTATCAAATGACGGTAAGACCGTTACAATCGAGAGAGCAAAGGCAATTCGAACTGACGATTTTGGAATGAGTGATTCTCAGTCTTATCGATATGAACGTGATGAGAATGCTAGTCCTGAAACAATACGATTCACATATGGCAAATGGCGCCGTGTTTATACAAACTGGGAAGGCAAAAAAGAAACATCTCCGGTAAATATAGTATTTGGATCAATGCGAGAATATTATGACTTTTCTTTCTAAAATAATTTACCAAAAAGTTTCCGGATTAAAATAAAAGGTTTATATTAGCATTAATAATTAAAACAAACAACAATGAGCAAGAAATTAGAAACATTAGGACTAGTCGAAGTTACTAGTCAAAGACAAGCAGATAATGGTACTGTTTGTTTCCATGATCCAATTACTAACTGTGATTATCTTAGTTATGAAAGCGGTTATATTCGTAGATCGTATACTCGTAACTATAAAAATTATAAAGGATATGAATGGTCACATCGAACAATCTATCAATTAAATCCTACTAAGAAATCAACGTACGAATGGAATGGAAAAACATGGCCTTCAACCGAAAGGATTATGATCCACGATCCAAACTACCGCCTAGAACTTCTTACAAGAGCAGTAGTCAACTATCGTAAAAATCAATCCAAATAAAAAGATGAAAAAAGAAGAACTAACAACATTCGAAAGAGAGTTATTAAATAAAATGAATATTCAATCAATGTTGATTATTCAAATAGAAGATGCTCTTAAAGAAATTAAACTGCCGATGGACAAGAATATTCTCTATCAAATGAACACTGAAGATCTTACTGAATTTTTAGAAATGGTAGAACGTATGAAAGAAAACCGTAAAAAAATATGATTCAAAAAATGAAACAAACGGAAAAAAGTAGCATAGAACTTACGGGTTTAGAAGAGAAAGTTAAGTATACAAACCTCGAGGTGGCAATTGAATGTCTTGAATGGGTCGCGACTGATTTTCAATTAGACCCAAATCATGAAGACTATTGCGGTTTCATTAATCTTGATCCGGTTGATTTTCAAAATCCACGCTGGACTGAGTTTTTCTCAACACTCTACAAAACACATCGATACTTTCAAATTGTATTCGATCATTTTGGACTCGAACTTGAAAGTGCAGTCGAAACTGAAGTTATCATAAGCAGAAAATAAAATGGGTACAAATTATACAAGAGTTCCGAAGAGTAGCGAGATGAATGCTCGCAGACAAAAGTTATATATGAGGCTACAAGAGGTCGACATGTGGAACCCGGCCATGATCGAAAGAGGCTATCGCTACATTGACTGCCCGGAAGATGAGTGGGAACAACTTTCACCATGGGATGAATTCTTAGATGGCGCTGCGGTGCACCTGGGTAAGCGAAGTAGTGGTTGGAAATTCTGCTGGAACTTTCACAACAACAAATGGTACTCTAATCGGGAAGAGCTGATTAAGTTTGTGCTAAGCGGTAGGGTAGTCGATGAATATGGAGAGCAGATAGACTCACAAGAATTCTTGGACATGGCATTCGCTTGGGGAGAACCTGATGGATTGGCTGCCGATAAAGAATATTTTGATTCAACTAACCATCATAGCTGGATGAGTAATCCAGAAGCATATTATGATCGCGAGGTTGATGGGTTAAGAGTAAGTAGTTCAACAGAATTTAGTTAACATAAAACACCAAAGAGAAATGAAAGCTATCTTAGAGTTCAACTTACCGGAAGACCAACCTGAATTCAACAATGCCATTAAAGGTGGTGATTGGAAACACGTTTGTTGGCAGATGGACCAATTACTTCGTAAGGAAATCAAATACAATGAATCCCTCTCAGAAGAACAACTTATAGTATATGAAGGTGTAAGAGAGGAACTCTATGGTTTTATGAATGAGAATAACGTAGACTTATACGAAGTAGAATGAAAAAATCAAAATGGTAGAGAATAAGTATTATATGACAGATGATGACTTCAACAGCTTCTTAGAGAGGATTGGAGGTCTTGAGAATGGCTACTTCACAGATCGACCAGCGATTAAAGATCGTTATATTGCAGGTGTTGGTAATGGTTGGCTTGGTCTTATTAAAGAGCTAGTTGAAGAGGCTATTAAACTAGGCTGGGACCGCCAAGTTTGCCAGATCAAGGAGAAGTTTGGTGGCTTAAGGTTCTATATTAATGGAGCTCCAGATGAAGTGCATAAACTGATTAGAGATGCTGAGGATAAGAGTTATGAGATCTGCGAAGTCTGTGGTGAACCGGGCGAGATGCGACATGGAGGCTGGATAGTTACACTCTGTGATAAACATAACGAAGAAAGGAGTAAGAAATGACACAAAAATTAGTTAGTAAATTAAAAGACTTCATTGATGCATATGAAACCTTTAACACATTAGATATATAAATTAACCATTAGCATTAAATAGAAATGAAAAAGGTTTTTATAGGATTTATTATATTAGGATTTCTAGTTATTTTAAGTAAATTATTATATAATGTAGTACAAGAAACGGTAGAGGTTCTGCAATATGTCCCTTATATAATGGATTCTCCTGGTACAGAGCCAAGCGATGTTATTGGTATTTAATAAAATGAAAACACAAAGAACGTGGTTAATCAATGTCCTAGGGGCAGTATTAACAATCGCACTATTATTAGGTTCACTACTTACAAACGCACAAGTAAGTGACACATCAAAACCAAAAACTTCTGAAGAAATAAATGTAGAGTTTGCTACTAATGTAGGAACAAACAACTCTTTATCTATTTCTGTAGAAAAAACCTTTACTTACAATAAATGGAAATTTGGGCCAAGAGTTGAATTTGCTAGTCTATTAAATATTCAACCATACACTGCTGAAAAAATGGATTATGAGATGATTGCTCAACTAAGAGTTAGATTACTACAGTTAGAGTACCAGTTGACAGATAGAATAAGAATAGGCATAGCACCAATTTGGATGAAAAGACCTTTGCCTCACTATGGTTTTTATCAAACACCTTCATCTGTATATACACATATCCAATTAAAAGAAGGATTTTGTTTAGAAGCAACATTAACTAATGCTGATAGAGAATTGTTTGAATTATCATTCCGTAAAGTAATTTAACACCAAAGAGAGATGATGTGGCATATAATAATCACTTTGCTCGTGAGTGTAGTATTTTTGTACCTCACTAATAAAGAAAAGAATTGTAAGAGAAGAAATTAAGATAAAATGAGTAAAAAGATTAAAAATCAGCTAGACGAGTTTCATTATCACGAGATGTTAGACCGTCTACATATGATACTTTCAATTGGCGAGGATCATCTGTTACAGCATCCAGTCTGTGAGTTTGAAAATAAAGTGAAACAAAATATTGAAAAGGCTCTATTATATCTAGCAGAAGCATATCAAACAACTGGAGACTTATCTCTTAAAAGATTCGAAAATGAAGAAATTACTACAAAAAATAGCATGGAAGACTCGTAGATGGAACCTTAAGGTAAATCTACTAGACATCTATCTACACGATGGCGATGGATGCTGGGGTTTTACGTTATTAGAAGTTGTAAAAGACTTTCGCCCATATTCCCTATTATCAATTGAGTTTAGGCTACCTAACGGAGCTGAAGTTAAAAGTTTCACAATAGACAACTGGGACTTCTTGTTTTTAAGTACGCCAATCTGGAAATGGGTTAGTGATGTTGATGAGAGAAAGATGTGGATTGGTCTAAACAAATGGGATAGCTTTTGGCTAAAGACACTAAGCAGATTATATAAGTAATATGGAACCAGAAAAAGATATATTCGAACAATGGGCTGAGGATCACAAGACAAAGCATTGGTACAAAAAGTTGTGGCGCAAGCTCTCGTTAAATTGGGAATTTGAGTACAAATATTTATGGCGAGACTTTAAATGTGGAGTCAAGAGTCTCTGGTACTGGCTGCCTATCATCTGG
>Ga0206131_10006541_pt1 | contig 11901 bp, 12 predicted proteins | sample Helgoland_Spring_FD_148636 | JGI IMG/M metagenome (GOLD analysis project Ga0206131, IMG submission 148636) | Pelagic subsurface seawater microbial communities from Kabeltonne, Helgoland, North Sea - Helgoland_Spring_Bloom_20160517_1 | ecosystem: Environmental > Aquatic > Marine > Epipelagic ... | reverse complement strand
CCCAAACATAAAATGATTTATCAATTACAGTTCGATCCTCAAAAACAGATCCTAGAGCATAAAAAATAATAAATGATATCGCAAAAATGCCGTACATAGTTGGCACCAATAATCGAAAACGAAACTTAGAAACCAAAACCCCATATAGCGCTACGATTGAAGTGCTAATAAAAAAATTTAGGGTCCACAACCAACTTACCTCTGCATCTGTCCAATCACTAGCCATAGCATCTCGAACTGGTCGCAAAATATAATAGGCTGACATCAAGACGACCACAAATAAAAATGAAAAAATTACAGCTTTAACTTCTTGCTCTTTAACCTTAGAGGCAGTTTTTAAAAAATTTATCATTAGATTTTTGATCATTTTGCCCCCTCTCTTGATGATTGATAATCTTTCAAGCATCATAATTAAGTGCTTGAAAAAGTTTTGTATTAATTTTGTATATGCTTACACAATATAGACATAGAGAGGATAATAGCAAGTAGGCAAGCTAATCATACTAGTATATAAAACCATACCAAGGCAGATATTTTTTGCTCTATTCCCACTCAATAGGCAAAAAATTTGAAACGCTTATAAAAAAAGTGATACAGAGGTGTTTTGCTGACTGTATAAAATATGTATCACTATGAATTAAGTCTTTAATCATCGTAAGTGTGTGCCTAAAAAACATTCTCTAATCATAAGTAAAAACATCTTCCAAGGGTGTCTTGAATACATTGGATATTTTAAAAGCAACTTCTAAGGATGGAGAGTATTTTGTCTTTTTCAATGGCAAATATTATTTACTATTATAGGAGTGATCACTCTAAACTCAGCATGTTTTTTAGCTGGAATTATATTTATTGGAGCAGCAATATTTAATTTAATTGCTATCTATATCCACGGAGCAGAATACAACCAGATATCTATTACTGAATTTATGTTAGGTAGATGGCCAGCTAACTTAGGTTTAACTATTATATTAAAATATAGGTCCGTTTAAATTGACGATTCTGTTTACCGAATCCTATGAAACTTCATACTCGGATTTACCTATAACAGAGTCTACTACCGTTGTTATCCACATCATGTGGATGCACTCTACTATATTATACGCATTGCTATCAACCCAAAAATTAATATCACCAAGTCCTCTAAGGCTATTTTTAGCGCTTCGTCCAGAAAATGTAACCACCTTAATTCCAGACTCTTTAGCTCTTTGAGCGGCCAAAACCACACTTGGAGATTCTCCACTAACGCTTGTTAAAACCAAAGCGTCGCCATCATTTGAATAAAAATCTAAGGCCTTTGCCATCCAGTTATCATAACCATAGTCATTTGAAAAAGCGGTAATCATATTAGCATCACTAAAAGTTATTGATCTAACTCCTGCCTGTTTTGTAAAATCTACAGCACCATGGGCCGAAATGGATGCGCTTGCACCATTACCAGCAAATATTAATTTATTTTTATTACTTTTAATATTTACCGCAAGCTCCTTAAATTCCTCAAACTTTTTCTCAATATCTTCTGAGAACATTAATTTAAAATATTTGTCGTAATATGTTGTATAAAAATTAGCCATTGTATATTTGTTTTAATAAAAAACGTAATTGTACACCTTTTTTGAACTTTGATTTCAATAAAAAAAATTTCTTACAATTGCTGGGTAAATACTCATAGTCCATAAACACATTAGCCAGGCAGCTTCATAATTTTCACCACTAAATATGACAAATGGAATAATAGAACCAAAATTGAAGAAAATAAAATAAACCAATTTATATCCATTAGAGAGATGGAACCACTCAAAAGAGATGAACATAAAAAATAAGATTGATAAAAGCAATCTCATCACATCTCTATCAATACCAACAGCTTTTTTGTTGATATAGTTGGGTATTTAATTTAAAATCATTTTTTGTATGAATTATAATAGAATGTCAATTACTTATGACATTCCAAATACAAAAATTTTAATAAACTTATAAACATACAATAATAATATGAGAGTTCTACTTACTGGTGATAGAGGTTATATTGGGTCAGTTCTTGTATCTGAACTTGTTAAAAAAGGCTACGAAGTTATAGGTTTTGATATTGGGTTCTTTGAGGAAAATATCCTCAAAAATCCATTTAATGATTACAAAAAAATTACAAAAGACATAAGAGATGTAGAAACTAATGATCTTATAGGAGTAGATGCCATAATCCATCTTGCTGGATTATCAAATGATCCTCTTGGAGAGTTTTCAAAAGAACATACTAATGAAATCAATAATCTAAGCACATTAAAGTTAGCAAAACTTGCCAAAGACTCTGGTGTTAGAAGGTTTGTTTTTGCTTCTTCACAAAGTATGTATGGAATATCAGATACTGATGAAGAGTTGAATGAAGATAAGAGTTATAAAAATCCTGTAACAGCATATGCACAAGCAAAATGGGATGCAGAACAAGAAATCATGAAACTCAGTAGTGATGAATTTCTTGTAACTGCCTTCAGGCCTTCAACAGTTTTTGGTGCAAGTCCAAGGCTAAGGTGCGATATTGTTTTTAATAATCTTGTAGCTTGTGCTTACACTACTGGTAAGATTGAAATCCTTAGTGATGGAACTCCATGGCGTCCAGTTGTTCACGTCAAGGATGTTTGCTCTGCATTCATCTCAGGATTGGAAGCTCCAGAAAGTATAATCAATAATAAATCATTTAATGTTGGAATCCCTAATGGAAATTTTTCTGTTAGGGATTTAGCAATTGCAGCGCAAAGCTCTGTACCAGGTAGTGAACTAAAATTTACCGGTGAACACGGCTCAGATTCAAGAACATATAGGGTATCATTTGACAGAATTTTGACTGAGCTAAAAGACTACTATAAACCTGAATGGGACTTGTTAAAAGGTGGAAAGGAATTAGTTAAATTCTTTGAAGAAACTAACTTTAGCGAAGATGAATTCAGAGGAAGGTCATGCGTTAGGCTTCAACAATTAAATTGGTTAATAGATAATAAAAAGGTAGATAGAAACTTTAGAGTGAGGAATCAATGATTTTTTCAAAAACAAAAATCGATGGAGTGGTAGTTATTGAGGCTGAGCCTTTTATTGATGATAGAGGTGCTTTTAGAAGACACTTCTGCCAAGAAGAATTTGCTAGAAATAATATTGTAACCGATGTTTCTCAATGCAATGTTTCTGAAAACAAATATGCTAATACCTTAAGAGGCTTTCATTACCAGTTAGATCCATATTCAGAAGGCAAAACACTTTCCTGTTTGAATGGAAGAATATATGATGTTGTTGTTGATCTCAGACAAGAATCAGAAACATTTATGCAATGGTTCAGCATTGAACTTACTAAAGAAAATAGAAAGAGTATTCATATTGCTCCTGGCTGTGCAAATGCCTTCTTAACCCTGGAAGATAACTCACTAATTCATTATTATTGCTCTAAGTCATATAATCCAGAGTCTGAAAGAGGTATTAGGTATGATGATCCCTCCTTTAATTTTCAATGGCCCATAAAACCAGAAGTAATTTCAGAGAAAGATTTAGGTCACCCGAACTTTTCAAAGTGAACATTCTAATTACAGGGGCATCTGGCTTCGTCGGTATGCCAATGTTAGAGAATTTTATAAAATCTGGTGAGGTGAACCATATATATGCTTTTACCAGAAAAATTAAGGATAACTATCCCAGGCATGAGAAATTAAAATGGATAGAAGTCAATCTAGTGGATACTTGTAAAATTGGTAAGATTGTAAATGAGTATGAAATAGATGCTCTTATCCACTTAGCCTGGTCAGATATTCCTGATTTTTCATCTTCAAAGTGTTTAGATAATTTAAATCAATCGATAAGCCTAATAGAAACCGTATTAAAAAATACAGAGTGCAAAAAATTATTACTTGCTGGGAGTTGTTTTGAATATAATCAAACTTTTGGTGAATGCATAGAAGAAGATAAAACTATACCAAAAGACTACTTTACATGGTCCAAACTATCACTACTTGATTATCTTTTAATGCTAAGTAAAAAACATGACGTCTCACTTGCTTGGTTTAGGTTATTTTATGTATACGGTGAAAATCAAAGAGAAGGCTCTCTGCTACCAACATTAGTTAGATCTCTTCAAGAAGGTAAAACTCCAAACCTTAACACTCCAAAAAATGCTAACGATTTTATCCATGTACAAGATGTTGCATCTGCTTTTGAATTAGCTCTCAGTACTGACTTTGAGTCAGGTGTATATAATCTTGGGACTGGCTTTTCTACATCAGTCATAGATTTCTATAAAACCCTTGAAATATTAATGAAGGGTGATGACCAACTGACAATGAAGCTTATAGAAGATACTCAAGACTCGAATGAAGATGTCAATTTTTATGCATCTATAGCCAAAACAAAGGCAGCATTTGACTGGGTAGCAGAAACATCTTTACTAGAGGGTCTCTCAAGCTCTTTAAAACGATGATAAATAAAATTAACCAGGCAGTTATTCTGTGTGGAGGCAAAGGAGAAAGATTAAGGCCTCTAACAGAATCAACTCCGAAACCAATGATTAGGATTGATGATCGACCATTTCTGGAATTCCTACTTGAAAAAATATCATCACAAGGAATAAAAAGGTTTGTCATACTCTCTGGCTATCTTGGTGATCAAATAAGTGATTATTTTGGATCTGGCGCTGAATGGGGCATAGATATTCAATACTCTCATGGTCCAACTGAATGGGATACTGCTAAAAGACTTTGGGAATCAAGGAGTCTTTTGGATAACGAGTTTCTTTTTTTATATTCAGATAATTATATTGATCTTAATTTGCTTAAGTTAGAAAATCATCATTTTAAATTTAAGAAACCACTTACTCTTTCCTTGGCGAAAAAGAAAAATGGTAATATTGCAATTGATGAAAAATCACTGGTCAAAAAATATGATCTATATAGAAGTAATACATCACTTGACCTTGTCGAGATTGGTTTCATGATTATCAATACCTCTAAAGTAATTAGTTATTATGATAATGGGAATTCAAGTTTTAGTAAGATAATTGAAAGAATGACTGAGGATAATAAAGTTTCAGGATTTGAGTATCATAGCGCTTACTACAGTATCTCTGATCCTAGTCGCCTTGAAATTACGAAAGAATACCTTCTTAAAGATAAAATACTCATTTTAGATAGAGATGGAACACTAAATATAAGAGCTCCAAAAGCGCAATATATAAGATCTTGGAATGATTTTAATTGGTTACCAGAAGCAATAGATGCCTTAAAAATATTGTCTAATGAGGGTTTCAAATTTATTGTTATCAGCAACCAAGCAGGTATTGCAAGGAAAATGGTTAGTGATTATGAGGTGGAATCTATTAATAATAGAATGCGGGATGAGCTCATGAAGGAGTCGATTGAAATATTAGAAACATATTATTGCCCTCATCATTGGGATGATGGGTGTTACTGCAGAAAACCTAATCCAGGTTTATTTTTTAAAGCATCATCAGATCACTTATTCAGGATTGAGAAATCTTTGTATATTGGAGATGATAGTAGAGACTGTCAGGCTGCATATAATGCTGGCTGCAATTCAATATTTGTTGGTGACAATAATGAGCTTAAAAATCTCAATTCCAAGGAACTACCCATTAGTGACCACAGTAATCTTCTAGAAGCTGTTCCTGATATAATAAATTTTTACAAAACAATATAATTTTATGATTATTACAAGAACACCGCTTAGGATAAGTTTTGTTGGTGGCGGAACTGACCTAAGGGAATATTATAAGGCTCAAACTGGAACAGTATTAAGTACTGGTATAAACAAGTATGTTTATGTAATTCTGAAGAGGCAGATTGGTATAGTTGAGCATAAATATAGGATTAACTGGAGTAATGTAGAGTTTAAAAATGATATAGATGATATAGAACACCCTATAGTGAGAGAAGTCTTAAGAATGTTTAAAATTGATTTTCCTATTGAAATTACAACCGTTGCAGATATACCTGCAGGAACAGGTTTGGGATCATCCAGTTCATTCTGTGTAGGACTAATCCATGCTGTTACAACCATGCTTGGCCTAAAGAAAACAAAGTATGAGTTAGCGTCCTTAGCAGCTGAAGTAGAGGTTGATATCCTAGGACGAAGTATGGGAAAGCAAGATCATTTTCCAGCAGCATATGGAAATTTAAATATTATTAATTTCTTAGGTAACGAAAAAGTTGAAGTTGATCCAGTATTATGTAGCAAGGAAAAGCTTAGCCAACTTGAAAATAATTTAATGCTTTTTTATACTTTTCAAACTCGAGATGCAAGTAAAGTACTTGAATCACAAATTGTGGAGACAAACAATAAGTTTGATGTGCTCACTGAGATGAAGAATCTTGCAGGACCTCTTTCAAAATGTCTTGGTGAAGATGAAAACCTAGATGAGTTTGGAAAAATTCTTCATCAGAACTGGATCTTAAAACAAAGTCTAACAAAGCAAATAAGCAACAAAGAAATAGAGAAATATTACCAACTTGGATTGAACTCTGGAGCGATAGGTGGAAAACTCTTGGGTGCTGGTGGTGGTGGGTTTCTGTTGTTTTATGTGCGTCCTGAAAAAAAAGAATTATTAATCAATGGTCTATCTGATCTGTATCCCTTATCGATTAAATTTGATACTAGTGGGAGCCGCTTGACCTACTACGATCGATCAGGCAACAATTAAAATATCATGAAAGAGGTTATCTCAACCGAATGTGTTGTTATCGGTGGAGGGATAATAGGTTTAGCTATAGCCTCAGAGTTGGCGAGGAATGGTAAGAAAATAATTCTTTTAGAGAAAGAAGATTATCTCTGTCAGCATACTAGTAGCAGAAATTCAGAGGTCATACATTCTGGAATTTACTATAAGCCAGATAGTCTTAAAGCAAGCTTATGCAAAGAAGGTAATGAGTTACTCTATCAATATTGTAATGAAAAAGGTATAAGGCATAATCCTATCGGAAAAATGATAATTGGAGATGAAAACTCAGAGGAATATCTTCAACAACTCATCAATAATGGAAAGAGAAATAATGTTAAAGGCTTAAATTTTTTAACTGAGAAAACTATAAACAAATATGAACCAAATGTTAGTGCAAAATTTGCAGTTTTATCAAATACCACGGGGATTATAGATTCTCATGAATTTTCTTTATCACTGGAGAATGAGATTGAGCAAGCAGGCGGTTACATCTCCAAAAGAAGCGTAATAGGTGATATAAAAAATAGTGATGGTTGGGAAATAACTATCAAAGATGATCACCCTTTTTTGATCAAATCTGAAATATTAATCAATGCAAGTGGTCTAAATTCATATGAATTTGCAAAGAATCTTGGGCTAAAAGATATACCTACTGCCAGATTCTTTATAGGTCACTATTTTAAATATCATGGCCAAAACCCATTTAGTAGGCTCATTTATCCTGTGCCAGATGATTCTGGTTTGGGCATACACTCAACTAGTGATCTTGATGGAAACCTTAGATTTGGTCCCGACGCAGAAGAAATTTCTGAAATTAATTATGATTTCATAGATGAGGCTAGAAGAAAAAAAATATTCACATCATCTATAAGAAAATATTTCCCAAACTTAAGATCAGAGAAATTACAACCCGATTATACTGGCATAAGAATAAGACTTGGAAAAACTCATTATGAATCTGATTTCTATATTAAAAGAGAAATAAGATCAGGTTTTGATAACTTAATCAATCTAATTGGAATTGAATCTCCAGGACTAACTGCTTCACTTGCAATTGGAAAATACGTATCAAAGCTAATCTAGACTATTAACTGCTTGCTGAAATATCCTATCCCATGTCTCTAAGAATGCTTCTTTTGATCTAGATCGTTTTAAATAATTTTCAACTGAATTCATATGCTCTTCATACGAAAATTTATTAGACAATAATAGGTCTATGTTTTTAAACCAATCATTTTCGTCTTTACATGTTAATTTCATATTTGTATTTGAGAATGACTCAATATAAGCAGGAGTGTCAGAAGTAATAACAGGTATTCCATGCTGCCACAATAAAGCAAGTTTATTCTCAGGTTTATGATAAGCCAAGGTATCCTTTTTATTGAGAGGTATAATTGCAATGTCAGAATTGGCAATTAATTCACTGTATGTTTCTTTATTCCAATCGTAAAACTCAAAATTAAATTTTGCACACTTAAATATTTTTTGAACATCAACTTTGATCAATCCACCTAACTTGTATGATCTGTCTGTTATTATTCTCAATTTAACTCTATCCCCATATTCTTCCAGTACATTTGAAATGCTTAAAAGGTGTTTTGCTGTTACTCCCATGCCCTCCCAAACTAGGATTGCAGGTTCATTTAGTTTAAAGTTAATTTTTTTGCTGGAAATGTCTTCTCCGAAGTAATCGAAAGACAGAAAAACATTTTCATTGTATTTTGAAATAAATTCTTTAGCCGGTGAAGTTGGGCAAACAACTACGTCAGCAGCTCTAAACATATCTCTGTATACATTATTATAATGAAGATACAATCTCTTCTCTCTTCCTGATATGTATCTAGCAATCCCTCTAGCAGCATTCCAGAAAATGTCTTTCTTAAAGAAAAATGCATTATTAATATCAAAGATTAGGATAGTGTCTGGATGATATTTTTTATAGTCAATCCATTGAGAAACATTCGCCATCGTAGTGATAAAAAGAATATCATATTCATTGACTGGATCTGCAATTTCCCAATTAAGATCGTTCTCTTTAGCATACATTAAGAACCGCCGTCTATCTCCCGCGGAAGAGAAGTCCATGGAAACTGGTATATAACCTATCTTTTTTCCTGAAAGTTTTTTCTTAAGATCTTCTTTCAATTTTTTACTTTTAATTTAATTTGAACTGACTAGGTATCCATTTAAACAACCACCTAAATAACAAAATATATGATTTTATAAGATTTATAATTGAAATAAGAGAAAGGTTTTTTATTGATAATAAAGTTCTAGATATAGGCTCAATAAATATAACACTCATAAGGATCAAAGTTGCGCTAAAAAAATTAAAATGTTTGTAAGAGTATATGATCCTACTTCTTAAAGAGTAAAATAACCTTTTAGCTTTTACTTGCCTCGATGTACCGCCGGCAATATGAACTGACTTAATTGTTGCTATAAAATGAGTTTTAAAACCAAGCTTATGCGCTCTAAGAGAAAAATCTAGATCCTCCAAATAAACAAAAAAACGTTCATCAAATCCATTTAAGGAATTGAATAACTTTTTTCTAACAAAGTAATATGCTCCAATAACATGTGGAACTTCCCTGCTATCAAGATGATTCCATTCTGTTGAAACATGATCTAGTGATAAAAATGTTTTATGCAGACCAGAACTCCTCATGAAAAAAGAAAGTGGGCTGGGGAATCTTCCGCTGTGTCGAGCTACATTTCCGTTTTCATAGCATAACTGTATACCTGAAATACCAACCATTCTATTGCTATCTTTTTCCATGTAATTAATTGTTTTCTTTAGTGTGTTTGGCTCAAGAATGGTATCTGGGTTAAGAAAAAGTACATAGTCACAATTTCCTTGCTTTGCTCCAATATTGCAAGCTTTTCCAAAACCATAATTTGAAGGATTTTTTATTAACAAAACTTGGTTTGATTCGATTTGAAGATTTTCAGAGCCATCTACTGAACCATTATCAACAATAATAATTTTACCTATTGAGTCATGGTTACCATTCAAAATTGAAAACACGCAATTTGATAGCATTTGACCTGAATTCCAGTTTACTATTACTATATCTATCATTGTCAAATGTTTAACCTATATGATTTGTTTTGGCTTTAATTCCACTTGCTCATTTTAGATAAAAAAATGTATAAACTAAATTAAGCTGTAATTTCTACCAGTGCTTGCTCACTAGAAAATGCACGATATTGAAAATTAAAACTGTATTTTTTTTGAGCATCATGTAGCGCCTTAAACTCACCATTTTGCCAGTTGGGATAACCTAGTAATTCATCAAATAAAATAAAAATTCCTGGGCGAAGTTGATCTCCCAGCTCATTAAAAACTGCTGTAGCAGCTTCATATGTGTCTCCATCAATATGTATAAACCTCAAATCATGTAAGTCATTTTCTTTTTTAAAATTAGGAATAGTTTCGTCAAACCAACCTTCTACTAAAGTGACGTTTGAATTTACCTTTGGTAACACTCCATTTTGTGAGTATGCGCCTTTAGTTGCATGATGCCCAAGCCAGTCTTCTTTCAATCCCACAAAAGAGTCAAAACCAAAAAATTTAAAATTTGGCATTTGTTTAGAAAGCCAGTTAATAGATATTCCTCCAGCAACCCCAAACTCTAAACATTTTCCATTACTAAAATTATTATTTAAGATTTGGGCAACGTAGTTCCACATTTTAGGCTTACTATCAATAATGAGTATACTTCCGAGATGTGCTTCTACAAAATCTGCTGACTGAGAAGTAGCTCTTTCCCACAAAATATTATGAAGATTGCGTTCTGGACTTCGACGCATTCGTTGAACACCCAATAAGGCATCAATTCGATCGGGTATTGATAGTATTTTTACTAATAGTTTATTCATGATTTTTTGCCTTCCAAGCTTTATATTTAGTTAATCAGACTTTATCCGCTTTCGAAGTTGGTATTTCTATATCAGGCAAGTCTTTGATTTTACTAATGTCTTTGTTAATACATATTTATAATATATCTTAACACTTTAGTTCTTGATATTTAAGTTTTTTATATCTCACAAGTTAAGTCCTAGCTAAGATCCCAAGTAATTATAAAACTTTTCTCTCGGAGCTTTAAAAGGATTAAGTTCATTTTTGATATACCTCGCTATGCATTGACGTGACAAGGTTTGTCATACATAAAAAACTCATATAAGGTTTTTTTTCACCCCCACTCAATAGTTGCAGATTTACAAATCCCTATAGATAAACGGCTACAAGCACGAAAATAAAAGCGTGTAACTCGGACTAAGAAATGCTTTAGTTACAAGGGGTGTGTAACTAACGTGTAACTACTAAATAATGCAGGAATGAAGGCAGAGAATTTTTGCTCTATTCCCACTCAATAGTCGCTGATTTACAGAGCCTTACAGACAAAGGGCTACAAGCACGAAAATAAAAGCGTGTAACTTTCGTGTAACTCTTACCTTCTTTTTTTGTTCTACCCATTAAACCAATTCCTCTGTTGTATCAGTAACTTAGCGACTTGTAAGTTACAAACATTGTAACCTTAATGCCCTACTCCAAACATACCCTTTTCAAATATTTACATCTCTGTTATTGTCAATAAGGTAGAGGAAAAAATTATGAATCAGACAGCACTTTTAACACCGGTATTGGTTTTAGTACTTTGGACTTTTACTATTTTTTTAATAATGGCTTATGGCAGATTTAAATACACTAAAAATCCGCAGAAGGATGCAGCCCATACAAAAGACTTAAGAGGATTAATGCCTGCTTGGGTGGAAAGAACTTCAGATAATTACAATCATCTTTTTGAGCAGCCGGTTGCATTTTATGCACTTACGATATGCATTGCCATTATAAATAATTTTGATGCTTTAATGATTCAATTGGCATGGGTATATGTAATTTTAAGAATTGTCCATTCACTATGGCAATTAACATTTAATATAGTAGTGGTACGATTTGGTATTTTTGTGACTGGGTGGTTAATTATTGCTTATATGGCTTATTCTCAAATCTTTGCTTAAATTATAGAGAGTTATTTTATTCCTATTTTTCGCCCTCAGTACCATATAAATTCCAGCATAATATATGGATTCTTTCTTTAAAATCATACCTAAATAGGCGTTGCCTTCTATTAGATTGCAATAGTGGAGATTTCGTGTAACTTTTCGTGTAACTCGAATTAAGGAATGCT
>Ga0206131_10006537_pt1 | contig 11903 bp, 13 predicted proteins | sample Helgoland_Spring_FD_148636 | JGI IMG/M metagenome (GOLD analysis project Ga0206131, IMG submission 148636) | Pelagic subsurface seawater microbial communities from Kabeltonne, Helgoland, North Sea - Helgoland_Spring_Bloom_20160517_1 | ecosystem: Environmental > Aquatic > Marine > Epipelagic ... | reverse complement strand
CTAATTGTCGGCGAAATGGTCGCCAGCCAGATTCTCAAAGCGCGTGTACTTGCCCATAAACATCAGACGGCAGGTACCAATGGGACCATTTCGCTGCTTGCCAATAATAATCTCGGCAGTGCCTTTATCCGGGCTGTCCTCGTTGTAGACCTCATCCCGGTAGATAAAGGTAATCACATCCGCATCCTGCTCAATGGCACCAGATTCACGCAAGTCCGCGTTTACCGGACGCTTATTAGGGCGCTGCTCAACATTACGACTGAGCTGGGACAGGGCAATCATCGGGCATTCATATTCTCTGGCCAGACCTTTTAGCTCACGGGAGATCTGCGAGATTTCCTGCACACGACCCTCGGAACTATTGGTACCGCTCATCAGCTGCAGGTAATCCACCATAATCATGCCTGGCTGAGCCGCCTCATACAGAGACTCAGTGTCGGCCGGGGTGTTAGCCCCGTGCTCCTGATGCCACTGGGCACGCAGCTGCTCCACCCGCTCCCGGGTAAACTGCTTGATGCGATTACGCATCTCCAGCGGGGTAATGCCCGCAGAGTCATCAATAAACAGAGGCCGGTCTTTAAGGCGCTGAGCCGCACTGCTCAGGCGCGGCCAATCATCTTCAAGCAGATTGCCAGAGCGCATTCTGGTCGCGTCAATTTTACCAATGGATGACAGCATACGAGTCACCAGGCTGCTGGCTGGCATCTCCAGGCTAAATACCAGAACCGGGCGATCCTGATTTAATGTGGCATGCTCCACCATATTCATGGCAAAGGAGGTTTTACCCATGGAGGGTCGGCCGGCAATAATAATCAGATCCGACTTCTGCCAGCCGCTGGTCATCTGGTCCAGATCAGAAAACCCGGTGCTCAGACCAGTGATATCCGCATCGTTTTTAAATAGCTCATCGAGACGCTCAACCGCTTCTCGAATCAGCGAGTTAACCTCTTTAAAACCACCTTTTTTCGGGCGATTTTCAATAATCTCCTGCAGCCGCTGCTCTGCTTCCTCAAGCAGCTTGGCGCTGTCCCAACCCAGTGGGTTGTAACCTTTGCGCACAATATCACTGGACGCACTGATCAGTTGGCGAACAATAGAGCGCTCCAGCACAATCTGGGTATAGGCCTTAACATTGGCCGAGCTGGGAGTGTTGTGGGCCAGGTCTACCAGATATTCCGCACCCCCAACAGCATTCAGCTCATTGGAGTTCTGTAGAGATTCAGTCAGGGTAATAGGGTCAAAGGGCTGGCCATCGGCGGACAGCCGGGACATGGCGGTAAAGATCAGCTGGTGATCAGTGCTGTAGAAATCGCTGTCGCTAAGAATTTCGGCAATCGAATCAAAGGCATCATTTTTCAGCATCAACCCGCCGAGTACCGCCTGCTCTGCCTCAATAGAATGGGGCAGCGGCTGGCTGATAGTAGGTTCTGCAAAAAGCGCTTCGTTCATGCCGGTATATCGACCTGTTGTTAGGTATAAAAATGACTGAAATAGCCGTCACTAAAAACAAAAACGGCACTGCATCTTATTAAGAAGCAGTGCCGTTATGCAAATACTTTGCGGTATTCAAGCTAAACAGTGTTTAGCCAGCAAAATTACTCTGCTTCAATTACCACAGTGACAGATTGAGTCACATCAGAGTGCAGCTGAACTTCAATAGCAAACTCGCCAACATTGCGCAGCGCGCCTTCAGGCAAGTTAATTTCACTCTTAGTGATGTCACCGCCAGCAGCATTGATTGCAGCTTCGAGTTCGCGGGTACCCACAGAACCGAACAGCTTACCTTCATCACCAGCAATGGCACTGATAGTCACAGTACCAATCTCCGCCAGCTTGGCAGCGCGGCCAGTGGCTTCAGCCAGCTTGGCATCGGCAGCAGCTTCTAAATCAGCGCGGCGCAGCTCAAAATCAGCGATATTAGCTTCAGTGGCAAATACAGCCTTGCCCTGAGGGATCAGGTAGTTGCGGCCAAAACCAGCTTTAACATTAGCAGTGTCACCAATGCCACCCAACTTGCCTACTTTCTCCAGAAGAATAACTTCCATCTCGATAACCTCTTGTTAACCAGCTCTGCCTATTGATCGCGGTCTTTATTCGCCGTCAATCTTAAGCGTAAATTCAAAATGCTGTCAGCGATACCCAATCCAACCAACAAGCCACCTATTACAGGGCCAGAAACCACCAGCCCAACATACATAAATACCAGCCACTGCCTGCCCTGAGATAATGCCTTGACCCCATAGTGCACCAGGGACAGACCAGATATCAGCAGCGGCAGAGCCATCAGCTCAGCCCAAAACCTGAAGTCACCGGGCAGATACAGCAGCAGCGTAAAGGCCAACAATGAACCCCCGGCAACCCTGATATCAAGCCTCAGGTTGTGGAACTCCTCGCCAAACCCGCCTGGGTTGTAAAGCATTGCCTGCCACCAACGGGACAACAGCAAACTTACAATGGCACTGATCGATAACATCAGCGCAACCAGACCCAGTACCAGCGGCCGGGTAGGAACCACAGGTTCCTGCCCTTCAGCCTGCTGTTGACCCTGCGAAGCTGCAATCTCAGCAAAAATCTCACTGACCTTGGCTATAAGCAGGTCGACCTCAGCGCTCAGCAGCAGCCCAAAACCCAATGTCACCGCAATGGCCACCAGCATAGTAGCCAACATTGTGGCCTGCCATGAACTGGTTACTCTCAACACATTGGCCGAGACCACCATCATCAGCAGGGACACCACAGAAACCAAGGTGAGCAATCCGCTGCCCTGACCAAAGTAGTAACTCACAATTGACGGCAGAGCCGCCCAAAGCAAAATTACCAATCCTTCGGTACTGCCTTTGCGCAGTGTTACCAGCCCTATAGTAGCCGGACTGACAAAGGGGAAAAAAGTCCCCAATAAGGCTACACCGCAGGCCTGTTGACGCCCGCGCATAATAAACTCAGCCAGGGCACGCAATGGTATTCCTAATTACTTATGGCTATCTGTGTAAGGCAACAGCGCAATGTAACGAGCGCGCTTGATGGCTTCAGACAGCTCGCGCTGGTAGCGCGCCTTGGTGCCAGTGATACGGCTGGGAACGATCTTGCCGCTCTCAGACACATAACCTTTCAAGGTATCTAAATCTTTATAATCGATTTCAGTGGCGCCTTCGGCGGTGAAACGACAAAATTTTCTACGACGTACAAATCTAGCCATGATTATTCTCCTTTATCCGCTTCAGCAGTTTCTTCTGCTGGTGCTTCAGCAGCAGCCTCTTCAGCTGCAGGCGCCTGAGCGGCCTCAGCAGCAGCTTTGGCTTCATCAGCCTTGGCTTTAGCGGCATTGCGACGTTCGCGGGCTTCTTTGTCCGCTTTCTCGGCATTTTCCTGCTTCATGATCGGTGATTCAGCAGTAACAGCCTCATCGCGACGGATAACCATGCTGCGCAAAACAGCATCGTTGTAACGGAAAGTGGAGTTCAACTCATCGAGAACTTCCCGACCGCATTCGATATTCATCAGGACATAATGAGCTTTGTGAATTTTGTTGATAGGGTAAGCCAGTTGACGACGGCCCCAGTCTTCCAATCTGTGAACAGTACCGTTACCAGCTGCAACAGATGCAGAGTAACGTTCAACCATACCGGCAACCTGTTCACTCTGGTCTGGATGGACCAGGAACACTATTTCGTAGTGACGCATTGTATCTCCTCGTGGATTTAAAAGTCTCCCTATCGGCCATTTAGCCATCCAGGTGAGACAAGGAGTGCCCGGACAACATTAAAACTAAAAAAAGTCGTTCGGACGCTTTGTGGCGCGGGATTATAGAGAGTTGAAGCCAGGGTTGCAATAGAGTTTTAAAGCCGTAAATCTCTGCTCAAAAGCACGAGTTAAAAGTCTACCTGTCCCGCTGGGAAAACTCCCGGGCCAGACTGAGGACAGAACCCACATTGGTGCGCTGCTGCTTAAGCATCAACGTGATCGCCATCTCCTCCACAGCCACCAGCACATGGAACATAATCACCAGGCGAAAGAAATCATCCGCCGCATACAGAATCAGCACATAATAAGCAGGGGCAATCAGTACCGCAGCAGCTTTAGCGCCCCAGGTATGGTAGCTGGGATAGGCACCAAACTTACGCAGCGCCAACGCCACAGGCACAGTAAACGACAACATGGCGGCAAACAGATAGGCGGCCTGCTCAGCAAATATTGCCGGCCAGATAAGATAGAGCCCCAGGATCATGCTGGCATAGGTGAGCACATCCCCCCAGCTATCCAGCTTGGCACCCAGCTCAGAGGTCTGATTGAGCTTACGCGCCAGATAACCATCCAGCACATCACTAACCAGAGAAATCACCAGAATCAACAAAAACACATCACCCAAACCAGCCAGTGCAAGACCAACCAGCACAGGCACCAGACCCAGACGCAGCAGACTCAACATATTAGGTATAGAGTAAATAGTAGGCTCCATAATTTGCATCAGTAACTCCCTTTATATTATGAATAAACAGCTCGGTACAACTATCCTTTTGTACCGCCTTTACACTATCGTCTCACTATCTAAGATTAGCCCTTAGCCAACCCAAAATACAACCACCCAGATCAACTGGAGGCCAAAACAGCCAACTCAACTGCGGCGCTGACGCACCACCTCAAACAGGCACACACCAGTTGCCACCGACACATTGAGGCTGCTGACCTCCCCCGCCATAGGCAACTTGGCCAAAAAATCACATTGCTTGCGGGTCAACTGGCGCATACCAGAACCCTCAGCCCCCATCACCAGCACCAGAGGCCCGGTTAAATCCAAGTCATAGATGAACTGCTCCGCCTCACCAGCAGTGCCCACCACCCAGGCCCCCTGCTTTTGCAGCTTCTCCAGCGTGCGGCTCAGATTAGTCACCATAATCAGCGGTACAGTCTCCGCAGCACCACAGGCCACCTTGGTCACCACCGGCGTCAGACCCACAGAATTGTCCTTGGGCACAATCACCCCATGGACACCGGCACCGTCCGCCGAACGCAGACAGGCACCTAAATTATGGGGATCAGTCACCCCATCCAGCATCAGAAAAAACGCCTCTTTGCCCTTTTCCTCCGCCAGCTTTAACAGATAGTTTTCATCGTGGGTCTCACCGGGGCTGCACAGAGCCATGACCCCCTGATGGCGACCCTCAGCCCTTTTATCCAGCTGCTTAACCGTAGCCCACTGCAGAGCCACACCATGCTGCTCCGCCAGCTTATGGATCTTTTGCAGACGGTCATCCTGCCGCCCCCGCTGCACATGCAACTCCCGCACCCGGCCAGGGGCCGACTTAAGCATGGTCTGCACCGCATGAATACCATAAATCCAATCCACAAACCTCTCCTAAGCACTGATAACAAAAACGTCGATTGCGCATTGTACTGGCTTTAGGCAAAATTCCAGCATAAATAATCCGGACCACATACAAATGATCGAGCCATTACCCACAGCCAGCCTAATGCGACGAATGGCTGCATTAATCTATGACCTATTCCTGCTGTTCGCCATTACATTGACCTACGGGGGACTGCTCACCATCATCAAAATAATATTTAACGGCACAGAAAACCTGGAAGCCGTGCAACCCAGACTGGCAGAGCAGCTGCTCAGCATGGCCGGCTGGATAATCGCCTTGGGCGGCTACTACTTTATATGCTGGCGCAAGCAGGGCCAGACATTAGGCATGAAAGCCTGGCGCATTCGCCTGCAACAGGCCGACGGCTCCATGGCCAGCCCAGAGCAATGTATCCAGCGTTGCGGTCTGGCCCCCCTATCCTTCTTAATGCTGGGCATAGGTTATCTGTGGCTGCTGTGGCCAAAAGCCAGCGGGTGCCTGCATGATATTCTTACCCAGACTCAAGTAGTGGTAACACCCAAAGAAAAAAAATAACAGGACTGCAGCCTATGAGTGCCACCTATATACTAGCCATGGATCAGGGAACCACCTCCTCCAGAGCGATTATTTTTGATACCAGCTACAGCATAGTCGAACAGGCCCAGCAAGAATTTACCCAGCACTTTCCCGACTCAGGCTGGGTCGAACACAGCGCCGCCGATATCTGGCAGACCAGTCTGGAAACAGCCCGAGCCGCCATCGCCCAGGCCAACATAACCCCGGAGCAGATTGCCGGCATAGGCATCACCAATCAGCGGGAAACCACCTTGATCTGGGACCGCGCAACCGGCGAACCGGTGTATAACGCCATCGTCTGGCAAGACCGCCGTACCGCCGACTACTGCAACAGCCTCAAAGACCAGGGCCACGAAGCCATGGTCAATAGCAAGACAGGCCTGCTGTTAGATCCCTATTTCTCCGCCACCAAAATTGCCTGGATACTGGACAATGTCGAGGGAGCCCGGGCCAGAGCAGAGGCTGGCGAACTGGCCTTTGGCACCATGGACAGCTGGCTGCTGTGGAACCTGACCCAGGGTAGCGCCCATGCCACCGACGCCACCAATGCCTCCAGAACCATGCTCTACAATATTCATCAGGGCGACTGGGACAGGGAACTGCTGGCACTGTTTAATATTCCCGCCGCATTGCTGCCAGAGGTCAAAAACTGCGCTGCCCACTACGGGACCACCAGCCTGCTGGGCGGCGATATCGCCATTCTCGGCATCGCTGGCGACCAGCAGGCAGCAACATTGGGCCAGGCCTGCTTCACCACAGGCATGATGAAATCCACCTATGGCACCGGCTGTTTTGCCCTGCTCAACACCGGCGAGCAAGCCGTCGCCTCAAGCAACAGACTGCTCACCACCATCGCCTACCAGCTGGATGGCAAAACCACCTACGCACTGGAAGGCTCGATCTTTATCGCCGGTGCCGCCGTGCAATGGTTGCGCGATGGGCTGGGCATCATCGAGTCCGCCAAACAGTCCGGCGAACTGGCAGCCCAGGCCGACGACAACCAACAGGTATACATGATTCCCGCCTTTACCGGCCTCGGCGCCCCCTGGTGGGACGCCGATGCCCGTGGCGCACTAATCGGCCTAACCAGAGGCACAGGCCCGGCGGAAATCTCCCGCGCCGCACTGGAATCCGTGTGCTATCAAACATTGGATCTGCTTAAAGCCATGCAAGCAGACTGGCAGCAATCCGGTGACACAGTGCTCCGCGTCGACGGCGGCATGGTCGCCAGCGACTGGACCATGCAGCGCCTCGCCGATATTTTACAGTCACCGGTCGATCGCCCGATTATTGCCGAAACCACCGCCCTTGGCGCCGCCTGGCTGGCCGGCTCAAGAGCAGGCATATGGCCAGATCAACAGGGCTTTGCCGCAAGCTGGCAACTGGATGAAAACTTCGCCCCACAGATGCCCCCGAGCGAGCGCGATTGCAAAGTAGCAGGCTGGGACAACGCAGTTAAACGAGTACTGACGCAATAGAGGGTTAATAAAATGTTTAAACAACTTACAGCAACAAGCTTACTGGCCGCCGGCAGCGCATTAATAGCTGGCTGCACCCCCCAGCCAAATGACACAGCAGCCAGTCTCAAACTCTACACCTTCGACTGCGGCACCATAGCCGTGTCCGACCTAGATAGCTTCTCCTCCAGCGGCGACTACGCCGGCATCCAGGGCACCCTGACCAACACCTGCTATCTAGTGCGCCACCCCCAGGGTGACCTTGTATGGGATCTTGGATTGCCAATAGCCATGGTAGGTACAGGTCCGCAAACCAATGATGTTTTCACCCTGACAGTGGAAAGGTCACTGGCCGACCAACTGGCCGACATTGGTCTCAGCACAGACGAAATCGAGTTTATCTCAATCTCCCACAGCCACTTTGATCACAGCGGCCAAGCCGCCCTGTTCAGCAATAGCCAGTGGCTAGTTAATCAAAATGAATTTGCCCATATGTTCGCCAGCCCAGAGAGCAGCGCCCAGAATGCCGCCTTTGCCGACCTTAACAAAACCATAATCAACGGCGATCACGATATCTTTGGCGATGGCTCAGTGACCATACTCGATCTGCCCGGCCACACCCCGGGCCATACAGCACTGCAGGTTAATCTCGCCCAAGCAGGCCCAATATTACTGACTGGCGACCTCTATCACCGCACCCTGAGTCGCGAACAAAAGCATGTACCAAGATTTAATACAGATGAGCCCACAACCAGATTGTCCATGGACAGATTTGAAGCCCTAGCCACAGCGAGTGGCGCCAGAGTAATCATTCAGCATGAGCCCAAAGACGTTGCGACGCTGCCGGTGGCCCCCGACTTTTTACAATAAGATTTTAGATAATATAAAAAACATACTGGCGCCGGGCATGCCAAACAGAGCGAAGGATCTAAAGATGTTGCGCTTTGCTCAACATAACAATGTGGGGCTTAATATGACCATCAAGGTACAACCCGAGCTAAAGCCACAAAGGAATACTCAAGCAAAGTCTCCATAGTTGTGCTTAAGCCTTCGGAATCCTGCCGCGAGGCCCACCCCAAGGGTTCACAGAAACGTACCCGCGCACTAACTACCCACTCCGCCGCAACAAATAAACCCCAACCACCACACAAAAAACCACCGGCGTAATCACCGCCAAAAACGGGGGAAACCCAAATACAATACTCAGCGGCCCAAGCATATCCTGAATAATCCTAAAGGCCACCCCAGCCACCACTCCAACAAAGATACGAAAGCCCATAGTCGACTCACGCAGCGGCCCAAACACAAAAGAAATACCAATCAACACCAGACCAATAATAATCAGCGGCTGCAACAACTTGCGCCAGTAAGCCACCTCGTAATCAGCACTGTCCGCATTCTGTTGCCGCAGAAAACGAATATAGTCCGACAGACTGGCAATAGGCAGAGAATCCGCCGGCAGAATGTTTACCGTCAGCACATTGGGCGTCAACTCCGAACCCCAGTACCTGGTGACCTTTTTATCCACCTCAGTACGATCACCGAAGACACATTGGGCGTCAACTCCGAACCCCAGTACCTGGTGACCTTTTTATCCACCTCAGTACGATCACCGAAGAACCTGGTGATTGACACATTCTCCTCAGTCCAATGACCATCCACCGCATTGTAGGTCGCCCTTGAGGAGAAACTCGCCTCCTCAATCGTTTTGTCGTCATCAAAGCGATAGCGGGTCACCCCATAGAGCACACCCCCAGGGAACACCGCATTGAAATGCATAAACTCATTGCCCTCGCGATTCCAGAATCCAGAGGTCGAATCCTGAGCGCTCTCGCCCTTGCGCAAATACTCGCGCCGCCCCTCAGCCAACTGGTCCAGATAGGGAGAAAAATACTCACCAATGGTGACCGCCAAGAGAATAAACAACAGCACCGGCTTAAGTACAAAACCCACCACCCTGAGAGGCGACACACCAGAGGCGCGCATCACAACAACCTCGCTATTGCCCTGCAAAATACCCAGCCCCACCAGACAGCCAATCAAACAGCCAAAAGGCATAAAATCATAGAGCTTCGAGGGGATAAGAGTAACGATATAAACCAGCATGTCAGAAAACTGATAATTGCGCCCGCGCCCAAGATCAGCGCTCTGATCAATAATAGCCCCCACCGCATCCAGGCCCACCAGCACCACCAGCGCCACACAGATAGAGGCAAAAACCGTAGTGCCCACATGGTTAGAAAGCCTGCGCATCAGACCAGCTCCCCATTATTGCTGCTAGCCACAACAGAATTCTTCGGCCGACCCTGGAGCAACAGAGCAACCGCAATCCCCAGATACACCAGATGCACAGGCAAAATAGTCACCGCCATCGGCACAGAGCCAGACTCCAGAGCATCGCGCATAGCATTCAGAGCCACCAGATAAGTGAAATACAGCACAATGGCCGGCAGCAACTTACCAAACCGCCCCTTGCGATGATTAGTGCGACTCAGAGGCACCGCCAGCATAGTCACCACAAGCACCAGCACCGGAATAGAAAGACGCCACTGCAACATCGCCTGAGACTTGAGATCATCCGCCGCAAACAACACAGAGGTCGGCACCGTCTCCATATTGGTTCTGGTATCAATACGCTTGCTCGCCAGTCGCGAGCCATATTCTTCAAAATGGGTAATCTGATAATCGTGCTGACCTGGCACACCCTCAATACGGTAACCTTTATTCAGCACCAGGTAGCGATCCAGGCTGCCCTCCGCCTCCTGCTGTTGACCGGTCTCCGCCAGCACCAACACCAGACTGCGATCAGAATCATCAGCCTGGCCCGTGGTTATGGCCAAAAATACATCCTGCAGCTCGCGGGTTTCATCCACCCCCTCGGAGTAGGTCACCCCGCTGCCACCTCTTATATTGTAAAACTTCTTCGGCATCAGCTTATCCAGCTCACTGCGGGACTGCTGCGCCTTGAGCAGAGTATCCGCCTTCGCCATACCAGTGGGCGCCATAGACAAACTCAGCCAGCCGCCAACCCCAGCAAAGCATAGCGCCAACACCAACGTGTACGCCATCAGCCTGCGCTCAGAGATACCACAGGCCCGCAGCACACTCATTTCGTTTTCCACATACAGGCGACCAAAGGTCAGCAGCACCGCAAGGAAAAAAGCCAGAGGCAAAACCAGCTCCAGAAAGCCGGGAATACGGTAGCCGATCAGAGCAAAAATAGCCCCGGGTTCCATCTCACCAGATACCGCCTGAGCCAGATATTTCACAAAGCGCCCACTCATCAGAATCATCAGCAACACCAAGCAAACAGCCACAGCGCTGGACAGAATCTCACGGCAAATGTAACGGAAAATAATCAAAGTAAAAAGCTTGCTGCTATTGGGCTTGGTAGCACGGAATGGTATCCTTCGGCGGTCAATGGACTAAAACAAACATCAAATTTTGGAGCTAATATGGAGTTTACTGCATCTTCCGCCAACCTGTTAAATATTAAGGCGGATTCTCTCATTCTCGCGACCGGGTCACAACTACAAAACAGCGCAGCAGACTTGGATAAATCCCTCGACGGAGCAATATCCTCCCTGATCAAAGCGGGCGACTTCGGCGGCAAATCCGGTGAGACATTGGTTATCCATATTCCAGGCGCTGCAGGCAAACGTATTATTCTGCTTGGCACCGAAGGTGCTTCCACCCCGCAGAAGCAAATCAATGTCATCAACGCCGGTGCCAACGCACTGCTAAAAACCCCCAGCAGCAAAGCCGTCTGGGTTGGCGAAGGTCTCTCCGACGACAGTGAATGGGAAGCCAGCATAGTGGCACGGAGCATAAAGGCCGCCAGCTACAAATATGCCCCCCAGCCCAAAATGGTCAAAAAATCCAAACCAGCCAAACTTAAAACCCTAGCTACAAATATGCCCCCCAGCCCAAAATGGTCAAAAAATCCAAACCAGCCAAACTTAAAACCCTGTGCTACTGGGCCAGCAGCAAAGCCAATGCCAATGCCGCCAAAAAAGGCTTGACCTACGGCGCCTCCGTAGGCAACGGCATGAATGTCGCCCGCCAGCTGGGCAACCTGCCCGCCAACATCTGCACACCGAGCTATCTAGCCAACCAGGCCAAAGCCCTCGCCAAAGGGCAGAAGAACCTCACCACTACCGTGCTCAGCGAAGCCGATATGAAGAAACTGAAAATGGGCTCATTGCTCTCAGTTTCCGCCGGTAGTGACCAACCAGCCAAACTGATTATCCTAAAATACCAAGGCACCAAAGCCGCTGTTAAGCCCACAGTTTTAGTGGGCAAAGCCGTAACCTTTGATACCGGTGGCATCAGCCTTAAGGGCGGTAACGGCATGGACGAAATGAAATATGATATGTGCGGGGGCGCCTCAGTGATGGGGGTGATGAACGGCCTGATTGAAAACCAGCTACCGGTAAACGTAGTAGGCATAATTCCCGCCACCGAAAATATGCCCAATGGACAGGCCACCAAACCGGGAGATGTAGTCACCAGCATGTCCGGCCAG
>Ga0206131_10006523_pt1 | contig 11920 bp, 10 predicted proteins | sample Helgoland_Spring_FD_148636 | JGI IMG/M metagenome (GOLD analysis project Ga0206131, IMG submission 148636) | Pelagic subsurface seawater microbial communities from Kabeltonne, Helgoland, North Sea - Helgoland_Spring_Bloom_20160517_1 | ecosystem: Environmental > Aquatic > Marine > Epipelagic ... | reverse complement strand
ACGCCGGTTGCTGTGCCCTGCGCATCCGTCTCAACTTCAAACACTCTGGCGCCCGTGATCAACTGAACGCCTGCGGCGATTGCTTGCGGCCAATAGCTTACGTCTGTGGCACTGCGCGCGCCCTGCGGGCAGCCCAGATCGCAAGGGCCGCAATTGTTGCAGGCCCCCCGTCCCTCGCCATAACGTTGCGTATTGATCGCAACGTCAGCAGGCCACCAGTGCCAGCCCAACCGATCAAATGCACGCGCCATACGCTCACCCGCCTTGCCCGGTGGCACCGGCGGCATTTGGCGTGGCCCGCGCGGCGGATTTCCCGGATCACCCGCCAAGCCCGAAACACCCATCATGCGATCATTTTCTTCGTAATAGGGCGCCAGATCTTCGTATCTGATAGGCCAGTCATTCCCGACCCCATCCAACGTCTTGGTGCGAAAGTCTGATGGGCGAAAGCGCGGAAAATGCGCGCCCCAAAGGATCGTAGAGCCACCAACGGCATTGAAAAGGAAAGGCTTGATTGCGGCATCCGTGTCGTCGACCGGATAATCCTGTGGTGCCGCGCGGACGTTGGGATTGGGGTGATGCGTGGTTTGACGGGCAATCTCCCAGTCGGAGCGCAATGACGGTGTCGCTTCGGGGTCAACCCAGCCACCTTGTTCCAGACATGTCACCTTGAACCCGGCCCGCGCCAACCGCCAAGCAGCCGCCCCGCCGCTGGCTCCTGCCCCAACGATTACGATATCGGTCATTGGGCAACCTCCATTTGTGATGAATTCTCACCGCCTAAAACCCGTTCACAGCGCACCGCGCGGCCTTGTCCAAGATCTATTAAAGTTTGTGGATTGGCGCGGCAGACCTCGTTTACATCCGGGCAACGACTGGCGAGGTAACAGCCTTTGGGAACGTCAATTGGCGACGGTATCTCGCCCTCCAAGGCAGTAGGCAGGGGGTTATCCACCCGCCGATGCGTCGGGTCCGGCATCAGATGCGCCGATAGCAGCGCGCGCGAATAAGGATGTTGCGGGTCGGTAAAGACCTGCTCGACGGTCCCCTCTTCAACGATCTGCCCCAGATACATGACCGCAACTCGCTGGCACAGATACCGCACTGTCGTCAAATCGTGGCTAATGAAAAGGTAACTTATCCCCAGCTCCTTTTGCAGCCGCGCCAAAAGGGCGATCAAACTGTTGCGGGCGCGCGGGGCAAGCACGCTGGTAGGCTCATCTAGCACGACAAAGTCCGGATTGCAGATCAGGGCGCGGGCAATGTTGATGCGTTGCAGAGTCGAGGCCCCAAGGTCACGCGGTTTTCTCGCCATCAGCGAGGGATCAAGGTCGACCTGCTTAAGCGCCGCAACTGCTCGGTCCCAGCGGTCCGCTTTTTTGCCATCGTCATGCACCCGCAGCGGTTCGACCAAAATATCGGCAACGCTCCAGCGCGGATTGACGCTGTCGAATGGATCTTGAAAGACAATCTGCATACGTGACCGCATCCGGCGCATGTGAGCCGCAGACAGTTTGGTTATATCCTGCCTGTCGAGGAAAACCGACCCTGCGGTCGGATGTTCCAGCCGCATCAAACAGCGGCCAACAGTTGTCTTGCCCGATCCGCTTTCGCCGACAAGACCCACGGCCTCGCCCTTTGCCACAGAGATCGTGACATTATCAACCGCCTGAACAACTTTGTCAGAGCCGCGCAACGGGAAATGCTTGGTTAGCCCAAGCGTCTGCAAAAATCCCGCCCCACCGGTGACCTGTGCTGGATAGCCCGACGCGCGTTCGTGATAGAACCGCAAAACCTCTTGACTATAGGGATGTTGCGGCGCTGCAAAGAACTGGTGTACAGGGGCATCCTCCACGATGCGCCCCTTGTGCAGCACTAGCACACGGTCGCAAAAATTTGCGATCACACCCAACTCTTGTGTGACCATCAACATGGCTGATCCGGTCTTTTGCACTGATTGCCACATCTCGTCGAGGAACTGCGCCTGAATGGTCACATCCAACCCCGATGTTGGTTCATCCGCGATCAGCAGGCGCGGTGTTGAGGACAGCGCCATCGCGATTAGTGCGCGCTGCGCCATGCCGCCCGACAGCTCGTGGGCATAGGCCTCGACCCGGCGTTCGGGATCGTTGATGCCCACCAGGCGCAGCATCTCAATCGCCTGCGCGCGCGCCTCACCTGCTGTAACTTCATTGTGGGCTCGGTAGGCAAAACCGATTTGCCGCCCCACCCGCAACATTGGGTTCAACGCAGCACGCGGGTTTTGCACAATGATGCCAATGTCGCGACCCCGGATTGCTCTCATTTCCGCATCGGGAAGTTTCAGCAGGTCGCGCCCTTCAAAATAGACCTCTCCACCCAATATCTTACCCGGAGGACGAGCCATGCCCAGCAGTGCCAGTGCCGTTGTCGACTTTCCCGAGCCCGCATCGCCAACCAAGCCTATGACCTCGCGCGAATTGAGGTCAAAACTGACGCCCTCTACCGGCACAATCAAATCGCCCCGCACCTCATAGCCGACCTTCAGGTCGCGCACGCGTAAAAGTGGATCACCCTCGCTCATATCGACGCTCCAATGCGTTGCCGAGCACGGCAAATCCAAACACGGTAAGGGAAATTGCAAGGCCGGGGAAAACTGATGGCCACCATTCGCCCAGCACTATCTGGTTCGCCCCGGTAGAAATCATCAAACCCCATTCCGGCGTTGGCGGCCGCACCCCCGCGCCCACAAACGAAAGCCCAGCGGTAAGTAAAATAGCAAAGCCGATGGTGACCGAGGACTGGATCAGCGCAGGCGTCAGGGAGTTTGGCAAAACATGACGCATCGCAATAGACAGCTCGGAATTGCCCATGGCGCGCGCCGCCTCAACAAAGCCGCGCGAGGTCTGGCTCAGCACCTCGGCGCGTGTCAGCCGTAGGTAGATCGGAGTGTAGACGAAAGCCAGCGCGATTATGATGTTCGTCGCAGACCGACCCGCCAGCGCCACCAGCACCATTGCCATGATGAACACCGGGAAGGATTGCAAAACATCTGACACGCGGATCAGCAACTCAGTGCTCCAGTTGCGCCAATACCCAGCAACCAGCCCAAAAAAGATGCCCGCAATCAACGACAGGATATTTGCCAGAAGCGCAATCTTAAGATCGGTGCGCGGCGCGGCAATCACCCGCGAAAAGATGTCATAGCCATTTGCATCCGTTCCCATCCAATGCGGCGGATGGTCAAGCGTGCCATCGATCCAAGCCCAAAAAAGGCGCGGCATCTCGGTGAAACCCGGCGGTGGAACGGCAATGCGGATAGTTGTGCGCGTAGGATCATACGGCCCGATGTAAGGACCAAAGATCGCCAAAAAGATAACCAATGTGACAATCGACACGCCGATCCTCATCAGCCAATCTGCACGGTGTGCTGGCGGAATGTAAGTCGCCTGCTCTGGCATCAGTTCTTGAGTTGCCGCAGCCATCAATAAGCAATCCTTGGGTCAATCGCAGCATGGATCAGATCAAGCGCCAGATACACAATCAAGCTGATGGCCGTTATCACAAGCACGACCCCTTGAATGGCCGGATAGTCAAACGCGAGTACTGAGCGGATCGCATATTGCCCGATCCCGCCAAGCGAAAAGACGCTTTCAACCAGCACGGCACCGGACAGCATGAAACCATAGAGAATACCAATCAACGTCATGGACGGACCCATCGCAGCACGCAGAGCATAGCGCGCCACCCTTTTGCCTGGCAATCCAATGAGATTGGCATAAAGTACAAAATCCGACTGCAGGGCACGAACCATGTTCTGGCGCACCATTTTGATGATCGGACCAGACAGGATAAAGGCCAGAGTGATCACCGGCATCATTAGATGATGAAGTGCCTCGAAAAACTTGGCAGGCTCACCCGCAATCAGCGTGTCGATCAGCATAAAACCCGTCACCGGCTCTGGTGGAAAGGTCATAGGTGACAATTGCCCAAGCGGCGCGGGTGCCCAGCCGAGTTGGAAGTAGAACACGTATACAAAAAGCAGGCCCCACCAGAATTCTGGCTGTGATCCTGCAAACAGGCTGTAGACAAAGATCCCTTTGTCAGCGGCCTTACCCGGGTTCAGAGCACCCAGCATCCCAACCGGGATAGAAATCACAAAGGCCAAGATGAAGGCCAATGTGATTAACTGCAAGGTCACAGGCAGGAAGGTTGTGATCTCAGACCCGACGGACGACCCCGTAGCCCATGATGTGCCCAGTGATCCCTGAAGCAAACCCTGCGCAATTTCCGGATTTAGCCCAAGATAGATGCCAAGCTGATCAAACAATGACCTATGCAGACCCAGTTGACGTGCCGCTTGCTCGTAAGCCTCGGGGCTGGAATTCAACCCCACAAGACGCGACACAGGGTCCGCTGGCAGGAGACGGATCAAGAAAAAGACGGCAATCACAAGACAGAACAACTGAACGAAACCTATCAGTGTCCGGCGGGTTATGTATCGAAGGAGCATATGGGGCCTTTCCGGTCATGGACCCAAAGGCCCCAATGCGCTTACTCGTCGATTTGCAGGTCACTGTATCGGATCGAATTGTCCGGATACCACTTCAGCCCGGTGATCTTATCGCTGAACGCCCATTGGGTCCGGTACTCGACGACCGGAAGCCAAACTACATCAGCGGCAAGCATATCCTGAATTTTGGCCAAAGTCGCATCACGGGTTGCGTTATCGGGTTCAACCCGAGCACCACTCCACATCGTATCCAGCTCGTCGTTGCGATAGTTGACCATATTGTTCAGGCCACCCTTTTCGGGGGAGACAAAGAACAGCTGAACCGCATAGCCCGCATCAACGCCAATCGGCTTTTCTTGATCATTGACTGCAAAGGGCAAGTCACGTTTCACTAACTGCCGGTCACCATACTGCGTTTGTGGAATCGGATTAAGCGTCGCCGGAATTCCAACATCCCGCAGTGCTGTTTGGATCACGTTGACGATTGGGCCAAGCGTCGACTCCTTCTCAGCCACATAGGACAGCGCGAAAGCATCGGCAAAGACTTCAAGTCCTGCGCCGTCGGGATACCCTGCCTCTGCAAGAAGCGTCTTGGCAATCTCAGGATCATAGCTGAACCCTGCTGACGCAGTAAAGCCAGGATAGGTTGAAGGCACATGACCTTCCCATTTGGTCGCCTGACCGAAATAGCCGGTTGCGATGATCTGATCGTATGGTATCGCATGGGAAATCGCTTTGCGCAGATTGACATTGTCGAAGGGTGCAACATCAAAATTCATGTGGATGAACAGGTTCTCATTACCCGTGATACCCGCGACTGTCACCCCATCAACTTCCGCGATGGAGTTGAATTCACGGGGTGTCAAACCGGTGACCAGATCGGCCTGACCAGAACGCAAGACCACTAGACGGTTGGAGGATTGCGGCACGCGGCGTACGCTCACCCGAGTCGCGTCGGGGGCACCCCGGTAATAACCCTCAAACGAGGAATAAGTGATCTGTTCGTTCTTGGCCCAGCTTTCCAGACAATAGGCACCAAAGCCGGGGGCATTGGTGTTGTTGACGTAATCGTGGCTCCATGGGTCGGAGTCTGTCGCATTTGCCTCCATCGTTTCTTTGTCGAAAATGAGAAGCCCAAAAATCGTCAGGACAGGCAAAAGCAAGGCATTGGGTTCGCCTTGTTTGATCTGGACGGTATAGTCGTCAATCTTGACGATACTGTCGCCGAGCTCCTTTGCCGAGGCATCATCGCCAAAGACTTCGGGCCCAAAACCATGGATGCTAGCAACGTTTGACAGGAACCAACCAATTGGTGCTGCACCTGAGACCGATTTGGCGCGTTGAAACGTGTAAATCACATCATCTGCGTTAAATGTGGCCCCACCGCAACCTGTAACACCCTCTCGCAGTTTAAAAGTCCAGGTCAGGCTGGCCTCGTCAAACTCCCAGCTTTCGGCCAATCGGCCCTCAAATGTGTTGAAATCTGGCAGCGTTACGCCGTCTGACACTTCACCGTCAGCATAACCGACCAGCGGCTCCAATAGAGTAACCATGCCCTGTTGGCTGGACGGAATGGCCGCTGTTGGTCCATCGTAGTTGAGCCCTGCTGGAACGTCCTCTGCAAGGATGAGGATTTCCTGAGCCGATGCAGCCCCGGCAATTGACAGCGCGCAAAGTGCCGACGTCGTTATAGACATTATTGATTTCATCTTATCCATCTCCCCTCAAGCCATTAAATTTGTCCGGACAAATAGGACATTGAGTTGCCGTAGCTGTCAAGGCAATTATTCCTGCTCGGACAGTTTAGTGTGGTCAGCAATCGGCCTCGTCAGGGTCGTGGTGCAGAACGATTTATTAGATAAACAGTTTGACAAGAGCGCAAAAACCGTTCTCATTTGTCCGGACAAATTCAATATCTCTTTCCGCTTTGAGCCAACAACTTAGGATCTACGCTGTGCGCATATTCGTCGTCTTTAACCTCAAGCCCGATGTCGATCCTGCTGAATACGAAGCTTGGGCAAAGTCCGCTGACATTCCTTCGGTTCGTGATCTTGGATCGATCAAGAACTTTGATGTCTATCGCTCTATCGGTCTTATGGGCTTAGATGAAACGCCGCCCTATGCCTATGTTGAGTTGATCGAAGTGGGTGATGATGCAAAGTTCGGCGCGGACGTCAGCACTCCTCAGATGCAAGAGATCGCCGCACAATTTCAGCAATTCGCAGACAATCCGCAATTCATGGTGATGCAAGACATCACAGATGACTCATGAGCAGGGTCGCCTTGATCACCGGCGCTGGTCGTTCCAATGGGTTGGGAAAAGCAATCGCTATGCGACTTGCGAGTGAAGGCTGTGACATTCTGTCGCATGACAGAGGTTCGCTCAGCGGCGATATCGCGCCGACCCATGGCGTTGGCGTGGCGGATGATCTTGAAAAGACAGCCCAAGACATACGAAACGCAACCGGGCAGCGCGTCGAAACTGTGACCGGCGACCTTTTGGATGAGTCTGCTATCGATGCGATTGTGGCCTCTGCCGAGGCCCTGTTTGGTCGTCTCGATATCCTCGTCAACAATGCCGGGATCGGGTATCTGTTTGGCCCATTGACCGCAGTAGATCCAAAACATCTTGATGCTGTCCTTGGCGTCAATCTGCGCGCACCGATGCTGTTGACCGGCAAAGCCGTTCCTTTAATGATTAATGGTGGTCAAGGCGGGCGGGTGATCAACATCGCAAGCCAGGCCGCCAAGTCCGGCTTTGCCTTTGCTTCTGCATATACAGCATCCAAACACGGGCTCTTGGGTTTCACCCGCTCAGCTGCACTTGAGCTAGGAGAACACGGAATCACCGTAAATGCCGTTTGTCCAAATCACGTCACAACTGGCCTTGGCGCTTGGCAAAACGACTTTATGAGAAAAGCACGCGGACAAAAAATGGAGGAATATATGGCGGTGATGCGCGCGCGTATTCCGCTTGGCCGGTTAGGCCTGCCCAAAGACACCGCCAATGCTGTTGCGTTCCTGTGTTCCGAACAGGCCAACTACATCACCGGCGAAGCTATGAATGTATCAGGCGGAGAAGAGTATCACTAATGTCTTTTAACTGGCCCAACAACGCGCGCGTTGCCATGTCCTTTGTTATTAATATCGAGGAAGGCTCGGAGATGTCGCTTGCGCGCGGCGACAAGGGACCTGAGCCGGTTGACGAATTAGGCGTTGCGCTGAAAATACCGATCCGAAATTACGCCAACGAAAGCAATTATGACTACGGCATTCGAGCGGGTGCAAAACGAGTTTTTAGAGCTTTTGACAGTGCTGGCATTAAGACAACCGTCACCGCTGCCGCGCAGGCCTTGGAAAACGCACCGGAATTGGCCAAAATGATCGTTAAAGGCGGGCATGAAACTTGCTCTCACGGGTGGCGTTGGGTGCATCAGTTCAGCTTCCAGGAAGACCTAGAGCGCGCCTTTATTCAAAAGGCGATCGACAGTATTAAGGCTACAACTGGCACCAGGCCTTACGGCTGGCTATCGCGCTACCTTCACACTGACATCACCCGCGCTCTGCTGGCAGAACTGGGGTTTGAATACCACATGGATGATTTCTCCGACGACACTCCGCGTTGGGATGTAGTCGACACGCCACAAGGGCCAAAGCCGATTGTGATCGTACCTTATGCACTAGATACAAATGATATGAAATTTTGGCTCGCGCCGGGATATACCCCTGACCAATGGCTTAAGTATGCCGTTGATACCTTTGACAGACTGTATGAAGAAGCCGATGACGGCGTCCCCCGATTGATGTCATTGGGCCTTCATCTGCGCATCATCGGGCGGCCAGGCCGGATCGGCGCGCTATATAAATTTATCGCGCATGTCCAATCCAAACCCGATGTCTGGTGTGCCAGCAGGCTCGACATTGCTCGCGCTTTTGCAAATGCTAATACACCACCGGAGACCAAAGTATGACCAATCCGCTTGATATCGTCGCCACACATGTGGCCCGCACAAAGTTTGAGGACCTGCCAGCCGAAGCCGTAACGGCGGTCAAAACCTTCCTGCTGGATACTTTTGGCGTAGGGATTGCGGGGTCGTCGGGCACCGGCGTGACCAAACTGATCGAAGTCGCCAACGGCTGGGGATCAGATCCAGAGGCAAGCGTGCTGGGCAGTGATGAACGTATGTGCGCGCAATCCGCGGCCATTGTGAACGCCTATCAAATTCATTGCCTTGAGTTTGATTGTGTCCATGAAGGCGCCGTCCTGCACCCGATGGCGACGGTCCTTGGCGCAGTCATGGCCTGGTCAGAACGCCAGACCGCACGCGGTTATAAGGTCAATGGTAGCAACTTAATAACTGCGCTGGCCTTGGGGGTAGACGTTTCAACCATGCTTGGGGTTGTTACGGATTCCGAACTGCGGTTTTTCCGACCCGCTACCGCAGGGGGCTTTGGCGCTGTCGCGGCCATTGGGCGGCTGTCGGGCTTTGACGTGAACCAGATGAAAGACGCTTTTGGCGCGCAATATTCCCAGACCAGTGGGACCTTGCAGCCGCACGTTGAAGGCTCCCCCATGTTAGGCATGCAGGTTGGGCTGAATGCGCGCTCTGCTATTGTCTCTGCCGATCTGGCAGCCGCAGGGGTCAGAGGACCGCATGATATTCTCACGGGGCAATACGGCTATTTCAGGCTTTTTGAACAAGACAATCACGACATTGAGGCCTTTTTGCCCTCGCTGGGCCGCGACTGGCAAATCCTGAATATGTCTCACAAGCCCTACCCCTCTGGGCGGCTGACCCATGGCGTGATTGATGGGCTGGGCCAATTGATGCGCGCACATGGGATTGGTGCAGATAATATCGCAGAGATCAACGCCCTGGTACCGCCGCTGGTACACCGATTGGTAGGGCGGCCTATCATTGAGAACCCGGCGGCGAACTACGCAAAACTGTGTCTGGCCTTTGTTGCTGGTGTTTTCTTGGCCCGGGGTCACGTGGATGTCCCGGATTTCCGGGGTGATGCGCTCAGCGATCCGGTGGTCAACAGATATGCGCAGTTGGTGAAAGTAAAGCTGGACGATAACCCAGATCTCAACGCGCTTGATCCGCAACAAATCACAATCACACTGAAGGATGGCACCCGTCACACTTGTGACCTACCTTTTGCCTACGGCCACCCAAACAACCCCTTGAGTTCAGGAGAAAATATCGAAAAGTTCAGACGCTGTGCAGGCTATGCCATGCATCCCCTCACAAAAGAGGCGCAGGATCGTTTGATCGACGCGATTGACACCCTTGAAACTCTGGACGACATCGCCGTCCTGATGGTCCTTGCGAAAGGTGGATCAGTATGAGGCCACACCGCTCGCTCCTGTTTTCACCAGCCAATCGGCCAGCGATCCGCGACAAGGCGCTTGGCGCGGGGGCCGATATCGTTTGTCTTGATCTCGAAGACGCCGTGCCCCCTGCCGACAAGGCCTCAGCCCGGGAAGCGGCAACCGAGTTTTTGACGGATGCACCGGGCCCCGAACGGGTCGTCAGGATCAACGGATTGCACAGCGTCGAAGGGTTACGCGACATTCTGGCCTTGCTGGATGCACAGCCAACAGGTGGCACAATATTCCTGCCCAAGATCGCGACGGCGGATGAAGTCCGCATGACCGATGAGTTGATTGCAGAAACGGCTGCCCCTTTGAAGATCGCCGTCCTGATCGAAAGCCTTGAAGGTCTGCAAAACGCCGTCGCGATCCTATCAGCCTCTCCGCGCATCTCCTTTGCGATGTTCGGCGCTGTGGATTATGCTGCCGAACTGGGGGTGCAGGTTGCCTGCGGTCCGCTGATGCACGCGCGCACAACGCTGGTGCATGCGGCTAAATTGGCAGGCGTCGATGTGCTTGATGTACCCTGCCTCGCATTCCGGGATGCAGATGCCGTTCTAACAGAAGCGCAAGCCGCCCAAGAACTTGGATTTTCAGGGAAAGCATCCATTCATCCCTCAAATATTAATGCTATTAACACCACCTTCAGTCCTTCAGAGGCAGAAATTGCGCACGCAAAAACAGTGATCTCCCTCTTTGAGGCAAGCCCAAATGGTCTCGCGGTCCTTGACGGAAAGTTAATTGAAAAGCCAGTCATCCGGTCCATGCAACGCATTCTAGCGCTGCAAGATGCCCCGACCCTTTAAACGAAAGATAACATATGTCCCAAAATACAAAATCTGTTGGTGAAAACCGTATCCGCGAACGCTTCGGTCGCTATTTCGAAGACTTTGAGGTCGGCGACATCTATGAACACCGTCCCGGTCGCACCATAACGGAAACCGACAACACGTGGTTCACCTTGCTGACGATGAACACCCATCCGATGCATTTCGATTCAGAATATGCCAAGCATTCTGAATTCGGTAAATGCATCATCTGTTCGCCGCTCACCGTGGCGATCATGGTTGGGATGAGCGTCACAGACGTCAGCCAAAAAGCCATTGCTAATATGGGCTGGACAGATATCCGTATGACTTTTCCACTATTTGCCGGCGATACACTGACCTCAGAAAGCGAAGTGCTCAGCAAGCGCGAAAGTAAATCTCGCCCCAATGCAGGCCTCGTGACGGTCAAAACCAGTGGGTTTAATCAGGATGGGAAATTAGTGTGCGACTTTGAGCGTACAATCTTGGTCGCCAAGACGGGTCACGGCGTAGAAGACAAAGCGAACTACTAATCAGGAGAGAGATATGAACGTGCACGCAAATGGCGAATGGAGCGGCGACGACGAAGCCGCCATTCTTGATGCGATTGACAAATGGGTGGAAGGCGAAGTGCGCCCCATCGCGCGCAAACATGATCAGGCCGACACCTATCCGCATGAGCTTGTTGAGCAGATGAAAGAGCTGGGCCTGTTTGGAGCCATTATCTCTCCAGAGTATGGGGGGTTGGGGCTCCCAGCGTCGATATATGCCAGAATCGTGATTAAGGTAGCCTCTGCATGGATGGCACCATCCGGCATTTTCAATTCTCATTTGATCATGGCGTCTGCCATCGAACGCGCAGGCACCGATAAGCAGAAATCTGAATGGCTGCCCAAGATGGCCACGGGTGAATTGCGCGGCGGGATTGCCCTGACAGAACCCAATGCTGGCACCGACCTGCAGTCGATCCGGACCAAGGCAGACAAAACCAACGAAGGCTACCGTTTGAACGGTACCAAGACTTGGATCACAAATTCGCTATATGGCAATTGCCTGATGGTGCTGGCAAAAACCGACACTAAAGCCAAACCCCGACACAAGGGAATGAGTGCATTCTTGACCAAGAAAGGCGAAGGATATGAAGTTGCCAAAAAGATGACAAAGCTGGGCTATCGTTCCATCGATTCCTGCGAACTGCTGATCGACGACAAACTGGTACCCCACGAAGCGCTGTTGGGCGAAGCA
>Ga0206131_10006516_pt1 | contig 11923 bp, 11 predicted proteins | sample Helgoland_Spring_FD_148636 | JGI IMG/M metagenome (GOLD analysis project Ga0206131, IMG submission 148636) | Pelagic subsurface seawater microbial communities from Kabeltonne, Helgoland, North Sea - Helgoland_Spring_Bloom_20160517_1 | ecosystem: Environmental > Aquatic > Marine > Epipelagic ... | reverse complement strand
ATACAGAGGACGACGAGAACGAGAACGAGAACGAGAACGAGAACGAGAACGCATTGAACAACACTATCATTAATGATAATATTAATAACTTCAACATCAACACCATTGATTACATCGACCCAAACAACTTCTACTACAACCGACTTCCTGAACAAAATTACGCGATACATGGACTCATTGGAGAACCGAATATTAATCTTATTCCACAGAGTATTATGTAAATGTTACCATTACCATTTCAAATCAACTGGGAAAAAATCAGTAATTAATTTTTTATAATAGTTTTTCACAGCGGAAGATATATTTTTACTATCTGGTTTTGAATACAAATCAAATTGATTAAACATTTTTACATTACTTAGGATATAAGAATCTCCAGGAACCATAAGGTGATTGTATGCTCCTCCAGTATGCCAAGGATAGAAACTATGATATCTTATTATGTCCATATATTTTTTATCTAATTTGTGCTTATCGCGGTTACCTATAAGAACTTGGTATAAATATTCATCGTGACCATAACTGAGTATTAAAGATTCTAATCCACTATGAGGTTTATAGATACCATACTCAGCATATTTTCCAGGGTTTTCTATTGTGTCGTAATATGGAACACAATTGGGAATTTCGGATCCTAATACAAAGGTGTCGCCTACTATAAAATAATTTGGTTCATTGAAATTAAATAATACTTTTCCAAGGTCATGGATTAAACCAGTTAATTGTAATTGTTTGTCATTAGGATATCTCTTACGTATTTTCTCGGCAGTTTGATAGGCATGAACACTATTAGGCATATCCAGGTCAGGGTCACTAGGGTCAACAAAAGTGTCAAGTAAATCTAGTGCGGTTTGTATAGACATTTCTCCGTGATTCAATTGTGAATACTTATCAATAAGATTAACTGTATTTTCTAATGTTTGATTTTTATAAAGACTACAGTAGAAATCTCTAACTCCTTGTTTTTCTTGTGTATAATTACGAAGCATAACTAGATAATTAGATAACTAGAAAAAAATATTTAATTTCTCTTTAAGTAAATGAAACATACCACCCAGAGTATTACAATATTAATTCCAGAATGTATTGATACTACTCGGTCAAAGTTATCTGAATTCCATGGCAGATTAAAGAACTTCATAAATGGTTCATAGAACCACTTCAAGTATCTTTCTGAAAATACACTATTGGTAGTGACCTCAGTATAATCTTCACCTAGTTTTTCTAAAAGTATTCTTAGAGCACTACCGGAGCGACATAACTTCCAATGAATTGGAATTAAAATAAAAATAAGTAAAAAATATTTCGCCGTATATCTTGCCATCCATTTTGGAACCATAAACATTATAATTGGTATTAGTAAAAGGGCAATATATCCTAATATCAATACTGTTCTGGTTAGCAGGTTAAGTATTCCTGGTTTATTTTCGATTGATTTAATTTAAAAAAAAAAAAAAAATAAATATAAAATCATTTAAAAAAAAAAAAGATAACTACTATAAAATGATTTCCACACGAGCAAAAGGCACAAATTTATTAAACTATCTACGTCAGCGCAATATACCAGTTGAAGTCTCTAGACACTATGTTAGTAGCGACACCGTATGGAGAGGCACTATTACAGTATATAACGAGACCTTCGCTGGTCAGGGTCACACACAGAAGAAATTCGTTGAGGACGCCATATCTAAAGCAGAAAGACTGATATATACCAACATTCGTCCTAAGGGGTTCGAAGAATAGTTACATTCATTTTTTCTTTTTTGAATTTATTTTCCTAGGTTCCTTGCTAGCAGTGTTAATACGCTTAGTTTCTCCAACGCGAATATGTTTGCTGTTGTAAATAGTTCCGCTTCCAGTGTCGTTTGATGCTGACCCACTCTTTCCACCACGTTTCCTTGGAGCCTTCATTCCGCCACCGCCACCAGCACGAGTGCTAGCTGAAAAGTCGTCATAATCGAGGTAATTGTCCATTAAGTTCTTTTTTTGTTCCATTCTAGATAATATATCCAGAATTCAATTTTATTTTTGTCGGCTTAAAAGACTAACTAGAATAGAATTAATTATTCGTTAAATGCCAGACTTTTCAGAATTAAAATTTATTGACCTTTTTTGTGGAATTGGTGGATTTCACCTAGCACTTAGACATCTTGGTGCCAAATGCGTTTTAGCCTGTGATACAGATAAACGCTGTCGTGAAGTGTATCAAGCAAACTTCGGCATTGTGCCCGAACCTGATGTTCGTAAATTAAAACCAGAAGAGATGCCAGATTTCGATATTATATGTGGTGGGTTCCCCTGCCAACCATTTTCAAACGCTGGGAAGAAATTAACTTTAGACGATGACCGTGGTCTCTTATTCGATGAAATAATGAGACTCGCAAGTGCTAAAAGACCAAAATTTATGTTTCTTGAAAACGTAAAACATATTCTCAAAGTACAAAGCGGTGAAGTATTTGAATACATTAAAGGTAAATTGGGGCATACTGGATATAATCTACAAATATTCCGTATGTCACCACATGAATATGGAATCCCACAACAGAGAGAACGCATTTATTTCGCCTGTGTTAGAAATGACATTTATAATGGTAGCGATACTCCTCTCATTAGACAACCTGGTGCCGTATTGGATTTTGAAAGTTATTTAGATCCTAGTGAAGAATGCCAAGAATATAAAATTAGTGCGGAGTTAAATAGTGTTCTGGAGGCGTGGGATGAAATGATTGCTATATTTCAGGAGGATGAACGACTGTCGCCAACTATTTTAGTGAATGAATTCTATAAAAATTACACAGCCGAGGAATATTCAAATCTCGCAGAGTGGAGGCGTGATTACATTGAAAAGAATCGCCCACTGTATATCAAATATAAACCACACTGGGACTCATGGTATGAACGTCACAAAGAAATTCTTTGTAAGAGAGAAGTATATTGTAAGTTAGAGTGGCAGGTAGGACTTAAAAAACCGAATGATTCTATCTTCAACTACTTTATTCAAATTCGGCAGAGTGGAATTAGAGTGCGTCGCCGAGAATATTTCCCAACATTAGTTGCTATTTCACAGATTCCCATTTATGCCTCCCAAAGAAGATACATCACACCTCGCGAATGCTTGCGGTTACAGAGTTTTCCCGACGATTTCATTATGAGTGCGGATGACCGTGCTACTTACAAACAAGCAGGGAACGCGGTAAATGTGGAAAATGCGGGTAATGTAATCGAGAGTATTTTAAGGGCGTATGGATATTCTTAATTCTTAATACAAATAGAATTAAAATTAAAACTTAAATGTCATAGTCTTACGCTCACTTTCTGTTTTTGCTTTAGTCCTGTTACTAAGAAATTTAAAATAACGTTCAGCTAATTTAAATCTGGCAGGGATATTTTTGGCATTGTGATATTTTGTCTTGCGGTATTTATAGAATACACCTAATCTTACTTTTAGGATCATACCTACCTGCCATATTCTCTTGTGTGGATATTTCCCATTTTTGTATAATTCTTCGAGTTTTTCTATTGTAGATACTATGTCTTCTACTGTAGTGTATTTAATAGGTATTGTGTCGCTAGGGTCTTTGTCTATATAAACATCAAAACTACGTTTAGGGTCTTCGGGATTAAAAAGAAACTGTGGTTTCTTCTTCTTCTTTGTCTTCGTAGTCTTTTTTATTCTATTAGAATTTCGCGCTCGTGTCTTAGTCGATACTGGCATTTAAAATAAACAGAGAAATGAATTTGAATTTATTAATTGGAATTTTTTAATACTCCTACATAATTAAAGGGAGTTAGAGAGTACAATTGCTGTTTAGTTTCTTCACTAATGTCTAGTGTTTGAATAAATTCGTGGAGGCGAGAGTATGAAAGTCGCTCATTGTTTCGTGACAGTCCTTTTAGTTGTTCATAGGCATCAAGGAAACCTTCCCGCCTGAGTAGTGTTTGAACTCCTTCTGTGATTACCTCAATATGATTATCCAAGTCTTCGTGTAACTTTACTGAATTAATATTGATTTTACCTAGTCCATTTTTAATTCCTGATAAGGCAATAGTAATGTGTCCAAAGATAGTTCCCAAGTTTCTTAAAACAGTGCTATCTGTTAAGTCGCGTTGAAGTCTTGATATTGGAAGTTTATTACTCATAAAATCTAAGAGACTACTAGCTATCATAAGATTACCTTCAGCATTCTCAAAATCAATAGGATTAATCTTTTGTGGCATTGTTGAACTACCAGTTTCGTCTGGATTGAATTCTTGAACTAAGTAGTCCATTGAAATATATTGCCAGATGTCTCGTGCCATATCTACTAATATAGTGTTGATGCGTCTAATATTATCAAATACTACAGCCAAGTTCTCATAGTTATCTATTTGTGTAGTATAACGCTCACGTGTGAGTCCAAGACGTTTATTAACGAAGGTGTCTAACTCTCGGGTCCAATCTATATCGGGATACGCTAGACAATGAGCGTTAAGGTTGCCAATAGCACCACCAAACTTTCCATAGTATTCAACGTTTTCCAGGAGTCGTAATTGTTTCTCTATGCGATAATGGAATACGCGGAATTCTTTACCCATTGTAGTAGGAACCGCTGGTTGTCCATGTGTGCGACTCATCATTACAGCACTCCTCCAGAAATGAGACTTCTCGTTTAAGTCAGCAAGTAGGTCTCTTATAGATGGTAAATAATCTAATGTGACGTAATCTCTAATACTCATTGTTATGCTAGTATTGTTGATGTCTTGACTTGTAAGTCCAAAATGTATTAAATTACTCTTATTGTAAATTCCTAATAATTTAAATCGTTCAGTGAGATAATACTCTACTGCCTTTACATCGTGTCTTGTTTTACGTTCTATTTCACGTATTTTCTCACACTCGATTAAATTGAACTCTTTGTAGATATTATGTAAACTGTCTAATGTTGAATATGGTAATTTTTGACCATTCGTTAATTCAAATAGGAAGATGAAATATTTCACTTCAACTTCTACTCTATACTGGAATAAGGCAAACTCTGAAAAGTAAGTTGATAGTCTGCGTGTCTTGTTACGATATCTTCCATCGATTGGTGACAAATTTAAAAGTGGGTTATCATCATTCATAATAAAAAATACTATATTTTATTTTTAGGTATATACAAAATGATTTAAAAGTTAATTAGTTATAGTTTATTAATTACTTGAATGGCAAGTCAGGTTGAAACAGAGATAATAAATCCCTGTCCAGTATGCTTAGAAACTATGAATGGAAAAAATCAATTCACAACACTTTGTGGTCACCAATTTTGCGCGAGCTGTATTCTTAGCAATGTAGAATACGCAGATAATTGTCCATTGTGTAGGGCAGAAATTGGAATTGATTTGCCTAGTCCGCCAGTGAATATTATTCCATCTGTGAATGAAACAAGAGCTATAGGAGGAATAGGTCTTAATCCTCGCTTTGTAAATCAAAATAGAAGAATGCACCTCATAGATGTAGATTGTATTATAGACTATTTTAGCCGTTCCACTAATACTACTTTAACTCATGCTCGTCATATGGTATGGAATGACGTTGCTTTATTGTTCAATCAAGTATTTACTGGGGAAAATCAACCGATAGATAGACCCACACAAGAAATGCTTCATAGGTCATTAGCTGATTTATGTTATAGAAACTTTGGCGAAGCTTTACAAGACTTTATTACAAATGATATTAGGACATATTTAAATACTGTAGTACATAATCTTGAAATAGAACCTGAAATAGATGATATTCTTAATACACTAGACCAAGACCCCGATAATATAAATTTAATTCAAAACTATATTATAGAAAACTTTGATAATACGAATGAACAATTAATAGAAGAAGTTGACTAATTATTAATAAAATTGATTTCTATATTCTCTTTTTTATGTAGGAAACACTCTATTAAATTTTATAGAATGCCTATTGTTCAAAACCTTAAAACTGGAAACACTTACGAGGTCTCGAGAAATTTAGTCGAAAGTAGTGAAGTCCTCAAGTTGATGATTGGAGATACTATCGCAGAAGAAGCCGAAGAACCTATACCAATGACTATTGATATACAAACTATTAAAGCACTAAATGATACACTAAATAAATTAGAGTCGATTAAAATTAAAAAAAATAAATGTGTTAAAACTACACTGCTCAGTTTTATTGAGAATCATTACCAGGAATTCAATAGTAATTACGTTTGTAATAATTTTCCCAATATGCCATTCAAAGATGACCTCAATAATATTGTTGAATCTGTAAGTGTGGAAGATGTTGTCGCCTCATTTTACGCTACCAACTTTCTCGATTGTCCTATTCTTATTAGGGGTATTGCTTTTCTACTCGGATTTATGATTACCAAAACTAGTTATGATACCAAATTCAGGATTTTCAACGCTATGCGTTACAGACTGGGTCATCTTACCAGCAAAAATCAATTGTATCAACCAACTGAACCAATTGAAAGAGGATGGGATACTTTTATAGAACTCATGGAACCCCCTAAATTGGCTGTTCCTCTAGAAGTCATTGAAATTATTAACAACACTGCCAGCTACAGAGTGGATGACAATTATATTAAAGATTTAGAGATAGATATTTTTATAACATTTGGACAGGATGATAGGGAGTATTTTAATAATGGTATTAGAATTATACACGGGAACTGTGATGGAACTAAATGTTTTCACTCAAGATGGATAAAATCTAATGACGGAAGCGAAATCGAGGGCGGAAGTGGTCTAGACGAAGATGATATTAAAACTAGGATGAAGTTCGAAAAGCGTATTATGATTGAAAATATTTCTTTCCTCGAAACTAGCAATGTATCATGTCTACGAGGTCTTTTTAAAGACTGCGATAAATTTAATCTACCTCTACTTTGGAATGTTTCTAATGTAGTAGATTTCAATGAAACATTCTCGGGTGCTACTAATTTTAATCAACCACTACTCTGGAACACACGTAGCGCTAAGAATATGAGTCATATGTTTAGTAAAGCGAGGGAATTTAATCAACCTCTGAAATGGAACACGCGTAATGTTACTAAAATGAGTTGTATGTTTTTTAGGTGTTTGGAATTTAATAGTCCAATTGTGTTTCACACACGGAACCTTGAATATGCTGATAGCATGTTCGCAGAAGCGCCTAAATTTAACCAACCAGTAAAATTTAATACACTGAATCTTAAATATTGCGATTATATGTTTCGTGGAGCAATGGAATTTAACCAACCAGTAAATTGGGATACACTTAAATTAGTTAAACTTACTGGGGTTTTCTATGATGCCAATAGTTTCAACCAGAAGGTTCCATGGAATACTACTATGGTAAAAGACTTTACAGGTGCTTTTCGAAATGCTAGTAATTTTAATCAACCTATTGAATGGGATTTTTCAAGAGTTGCTATGACAAATAATATGTTTAGTGGTGCTAAATTGTTTAATCACCCTATTAAATCAAAGTCACCAAGACTTGTTTCTATGGACAGAATGTTTAAGGGCGCTACTAACTTCAATTCAATTGTTGAGTTAGATACTGGTAGGGTTTCTATGATGAAAGAGGTTTTTAGAGGTGCCCGCTCTTTTAATCAGTCATTGGATTCTTGGTGTTTTGATAGGGCGTATGTCATGACTGATATGTTTCTAGAAGCAGTGGATTTTAGTCATTGTCTGCCATTTGACCATACTCGAGTTCAGTTCCCTTGCTAAATTAATACTTAAACTAAGGTAGTGTAAATTATTTTTTTATTTACTAGACTGGAAGAATCCTAGTCCAATGGAATTTCTATGAATTACAAAATTGATTTTTGATTTGCCAGTCTAGAGTAGGTAACACTCCTTACTGAATACTCAGCACACACAACACTCAAAAATGCCCACTCTCCGTTCTAGCACTAGCACTCTTTTCGCGACTCAGTTCTCTCCACCCGACTACACTCCTATCACCAACTGTGGTGGTGGCAGTGGTAGTAGCGCAGTGGTCGCAACTCCATTGCGTCGGGTCAAGACTGCGTTGAAACGGCAGTTCGATAGCTACGTCAAGCATGCTATGGAGTTGGAACCATTCTCGGCACCAGGTGGTATCAAGTTCGTAGGCGTTCTCGACAAGAGTCTCATCAGTAGCAAGGTTCGACGGTTGGTGCGTGGTGAATTCAACTGTTCCCACTGTAACAAGAACGCAGCCCTCTTGATGCGGATGGTAGGCACCAACACTCACACCGGTGGGTTTTGTCAGCGTGTCTATTCGAGTAGCACACCAAACCAGGGAGCTATTTACGTCGCTCTCAACAAGTTCTTCCACGAGGTCCAGTCAAATCCATCCAGCGCCGAATACAAGTTCGAGTTGCGAGTGTTGCCTCACCCGAGTTACGAACCTAAGACTGACAACGAACCTGCTCACGCCACTCTCCGCTCTTACGTCGGTGTAACCACTGAGACAGACCGTAGTCACCAGTTCTTTGGCGAGACCTTTCGGCATTACAGCTACTCAGGTGAGACGTGTGGTGATGAGTTCAACGACAAGGTCTACATGGTTCAGCGAGCACTCGACAAATACACTCCGCTCATCAATGACCTACTCGCACCGCTCACCCAGAATGACCTGCGTTCCATTCGGGATTCACTCAAGGTCCTTCAGGAAGACATCTTGCCTAGTGCGACATACGCCTCTCGTCTTAACCATGGTGTTCGGTGGTTCCATAGCATTCTAAAGAAGATGCTTCGCAGGGGTTCTCCTACATACGCTCCATTCCGCGAGTGGAAGATTATTCCTGCTGCCGAAAAGATGGAAATCATCGGTAACGCTATCCTGGGTGAAAAGATTGCTATTGACGAAGCAGACGGCGAGGTAACGATGACAGCATACCATCAGCTCGTGGGTTCTGTGTGGAGTGTTCTCAAGATGGATGGCAACCGTGCGAGAATTCTCCGCACTCTCGAAGAGCGCTACTGTCCCCAGAAGTATATGCGTAGCACTGCAGCTCCTAGCACTGGCAAGATCCAGAATGCTATTGCTTCTCTGGGAGATTACAAGTGTAGGATTCACACGGTTTTGTCTCTCGCAGAAGCACAGGCACCCATTCTCAAGTTGAGTGGTTCGCCTCTTCCAGACAGGCATCCTGTCGGTGGCGGTGCCAGTGGCGGTGCTGGTACCGGTGCCGGTGGCTCGATGAATGCTATGATGGACCTCCTGGCAGAGAACGTCTCACGAAAGCGCACCAGCAAGTTCGGTCTGGCGCAGCGCCTTCACGCAGAGAACCGCATTCGCCGTGAGATGGAGCAGCTCGAACGCGCAAAGATTGAGCACAGGTTGGAGATGGAACGCCGTCTACGCATCAATTCCATGACACAGTTGATGGACCGAGTTCGTAGTGGTGAAATCTGGGACCTGGCTGTAGATGTGACGACTGACCGCGAAGTAGTGTGGTTCGGTGGCTTCCATGGTGGAAAGGTTGCCGACATGCTCTGTACTGGAAACAACTGGGGATGGCAGTACACTCAGGAAGTGAAGGTCTCAGGGCGGAAGAAGGTTTGGGGTATCGTGCCAATCGACAATGTTGGTGGTTATACCAACTGGGTATTCCTCTATAACGCAGATGACGTTTTTACTGTTCCCAAGATTACGCAGCCCATTCTCTGGGAGGGCATTCTCAAGACCGAGTACGTCAAGAAGTATGGGTCGGTGTTCTCTGCTGTCGGGAAGAAGAGCACACTAGAGTATCCTCCTTCTTGTAGCTATAACCATCTCGCCATTGGTTGTGGGGTTACTCGTGACACATCATCCAGTCTCGTCAAGTCAATCAATGTGTATATTAATGGTTCCGAGAAATCCAGACTGATTTACAACGCATAGAAATCTATATTCCGCTACATAAAACCATAAAAATCAATTGTAACATATTTTTTGTTTTAATTAATGTAGTATATAATTACAAGGGTGTCTGGAAATATCTTATAATGTGCGAAATTGCGAAATTTCAAAAAAAAGCTAAATTTTGAAAATTGATTTTTTGGCAAAAATTTCGATAAGAAACTGCGCTACATAAAAAATTTCACTTTTTTTAGGTTTTATAAGGAAATAGCTAAAAAATGACGTTTTACAGGGGGTAGCCAGGCTTTTTTCCAAAAAACGCCAATTTTTGACATTCCAGTGAATTCCAGTGAATTCCAGTGAATTCCAGTGAATTCAAATTTCATTCAAATATTTGATATAATACCAACAAGGTTCATTGTCATTACAATTACAGTCTTCATCATGAACCCGAGTGCCTACATACTGTTTGGTTTCGGGGTCAAATACACTATTATCTTTATCATATAGATAGTCACGCCCACAATCGTGAATTTTTAAATGTTTCCTTCGAGAGTTGTAGACTACTTTAGGGGTTGAAATTGATGGTTCGGGTTCTTCAAACGTCACCGAAACCATTTCATTGGAGTATTTCAAAACTTCACTGTCACTATCACTCTCGTAAAGAGAACTGTTATTATCTACAACATCTGATAAGACTACCTCTGTAGATTCGGTTGTCTCTACATTTCCACTTTCAATATGGTTACCACTATTCTTATGCTCCAACTGTTTTAATACACTCTGTCGTATATCACTAAAATCATTTAGTCTTTTTATTGAATTATTAATATTAGTTCGTTCTTTCTTATTCATTAATATTGGATGTTCTATATCTACATTTATCTGGTCCAAGATTACATCTGTGGTCGAATCTAATGGTTCGTCTGTGCTATAAAATTGCCATTCTTTTTGACCTTTAGCTATATATCTTCTATTTGAACCATCATTTGAAAATAAAACGCTATCACAGGTAAGTGGTTGATTTGATATCAATTCTCGGTTTCTAGTTTTAAGGATATTATCAAACTCTTTTGCTATAGCATGTTTTGCCTTCATAGCACTTGCCTCTCTAATACGATTTTGTTCGTCGGCTTGTAACCCTGAATTTTGGATCATTCCAATTACTTCATCCAATGAGGGATTGTTAATACAAAAGGTATTGAGAAATTCAAGTGGCTTCATAGTATAAATGTCATTCTTTATAAGATTGAATGTATTGTGATTAGAGGTACTACCTATTTGGTCTTTTAAAATATCGATACACTTTTCTTTCTCCTCTAAAACTGCTTCAAACTTTTCTAATTTTTGTTCCATTATTTGTTGGACTAAACGATTCTGCTCTCTTAGAGCTTCAATAACTTCTTTGTTGGAATTTAAATTTGTATCGGAATCGGTTTTTTGAAGTTGATTTGGCACCATAAAATCATATTTTTTATGGCATCTATGTAATTCATGCCTTCTTTTACTAGCAACCGTTTTAAATTCTTTGGAACAATACATACAATTTAGGCTCAAATTGCCTGGTTCATTCTTTTTTGGTTCATTTTGGTTCATTTTTGGTTCATTGGTTTTTGGCCATTGCCCAATGAACCAATTTGGTTCATTTTGGTTCATTTTTGGTTCATTTTGTTTTTTATAAGGACTTTTTTTTTCGCAAAACATTTTCGCACTGTGTTTCTTTGTGTTTTGGTGACGAATGAAGTTTGCCTTTAAATTTGTGTGAAATTTACATGGAACACATTCATACAAGACCATAATCCTTATCAATTATTTATATATTTAGAAAATTTTCTTTAAATGAGTAGCTAAAATTCATTCTTTTTTCATTCTTTTTTATTCTTTTTTGGTTTTTAGGCATTTTTTGCGTTTTTTTTGAACGATAAGAACAATTTCATCCACTCGATACTTTTATGGTAACGTTCCTTATCATTATTTTTTTTTCATTTTTTTTACAAAAAGTTTCAAAATATTTCGTTGCATCTCTCCTCACTTTGGGGAGAGATGCAGCCTTTTTTTTTTTTTTTATTTTTTAAAAAACGTGTTTTTTTTTTTTTTTCTTGAAACCTT
>Ga0206131_10006513_pt1 | contig 11925 bp, 9 predicted proteins | sample Helgoland_Spring_FD_148636 | JGI IMG/M metagenome (GOLD analysis project Ga0206131, IMG submission 148636) | Pelagic subsurface seawater microbial communities from Kabeltonne, Helgoland, North Sea - Helgoland_Spring_Bloom_20160517_1 | ecosystem: Environmental > Aquatic > Marine > Epipelagic ... | reverse complement strand
CAAGATTCCTCCAAACCATTCACCGCCCTCACGATCCCCTCCTTCATCAGGGCTGCTCCAAAGTTCAGCAACAGCCCCAGCTTCTTCCCCGAAAGCCGGATATAGGTCTGGATTTGCTTGCGGTGCGCAGGACTGATCTGTGAAACGGACTTCAGCTCAAGGATAACAAGATCGTTCACAACAATATCGGCGCGAAAGCCTTCATCGAATTGCAGCCCACCGTACCGGATCGGGATGGGCACCTGCCTTGCGGCAAACAATCCCCTCTGGCCCAACTCATGCGCCAGCGAAACCTCATACACGGTCTCCAACAGCCCCGGCCCCAGCTCCCTGTGAACCTGAATACAAGCACCCACTACGATCTTGCTGATCTCGTTCTCAGTCATTCCTCATTCTGAAACATAGAAGTTTTCGCGCAAAGCCGCAAAGTTTTGGATTTCAGGACTCGAAAAATCTTTTCCACATGCATGGCTTTGCGCCTTAGCGACTTTGCGCGAGACCTCTTCAAGATTCCTCCAAACCCTGACGATCCCTCCCTTGATAAGAACCGTCCCGCAAGGAGCTCCGTTTTTCGTCTCATCCTAATGGAAGTTCTCGCGCAAAGCCGCAAAGCCGCAAAGTTTTGGATTTCAGGACTCAAAAAAATCTTTTCCACATGCATGGCTTTGCGCCTTAGCGACTTTGCGCGAGACCGCTTCTCTTTCTTCATTGAAGTTTGAGCTTTAAAATTTGAAGTTTTCGCGTGCTCGCAAAACGAATCATCCCCTGCCTCGACGTAACCAACGGCCGCGTGGTCAAAGGCGTCAATTTCGTCGATCTCATCGATGCGGGGGATCCCGTGGAGTGCGCCATCGCCTACAACGAACAGGAGGCCGACGAACTGGTTTTCCTCGATATCACCGCCTCCTCAGACGCCCGCGAGACGATGGTCGATGTCGTCCGCCGCACTGCAGAGAAATGTTTCATCCCACTCACCGTCGGCGGCGGCATCCGTTCAGTGGACAACATGCGCACCATGCTCCTCGCCGGAGCGGACAAAGTCGGGATCAACACCGCCGCCGTCAACAACCCCGGCCTCGTCGATGAGGGAGCGAAAGCTTTTGGCAACCAGTGTATCGTCGTCGCCATCGATGCAAAACGCGAGGCTCCAGGGAAATGGGGAGTCTACACCCACGGCGGCCGCACCCCCGTCGGCCTCGATGCCGTGGAGTGGGCGAAGGAAGTCTGGAGGCGCGGCGCGGGCGAGATCCTGCTGACCTCCATGGACGCCGATGGCACCCAGGCCGGCTACGATTGCGAACTCACCGCTGCCATCTCCTCCGCCATCGGCATCCCCGTCATCGCCTCCGGTGGTGCGGGAAACCTCGACCACATGGTCGAGGTACTCGAAAAAGGCCAGGCCGACGCCGTCCTCGCCGCCTCCATCTTCCACTTCGGCATGCACACCGTCGGAGAGGCCAAGGAGCACTTCGCGAAAAACGGTGTCCCGGTCAGGCCGAGCTTCAAGCACGCGTGAATCCACCCCTCCATAAAATTTGATACGAACTCTTCCGCCGGAGGCTTTGGACTGCTGGGATTCTTCATTCCCAGCCCTCGGAGGAAAGCGTCGTTCATCCAGCTTGGCTCATGGCTACCGGGGTTCCCCGTTTCATCATCCTCACTCCAATAGCTGAGGCTAGGAACCACCGCCGTCCTGAGCCTGCGCCGCTTCGATGCCGTCCTTGCCGCCGACCCGCTTTCATGTAGATTATTGGCGTGAGAACCTTGGATACCTGCGCCAACCCCGGATTGATCCTTTCCTTCGATTTCGACGGAACTCTGCATGACCCTGCGGAAAAACCGCCGGTTCCGGCCTCGTTTTTCGAGACCATCCTCGACCTCCGTCAGACGAAAGGCGCGGTCTGGGGCATCAACACCGGACGCTCCATGCAGCACGTGCTCGAGGGGTTTATTGAGAGTAATTTCCCGTTCCTTCCGGACTGGGTGGTGGCGCGGGAGCGGGAGATCCATTTTCCCAATACCTTCGGACGCTTCGCGGCGCACAGGGAATGGAACGACCGCTGCGAAAAGGAGATCCACAAGCTTTTCAAGAGGTCGAAGAAGACACTCAAGGCAGTCCGCAAGGAGGTGGAGGAGCACACCGGGGCGCAATACATCGAGATGCACGGCGAGCCCGCCGGGCTGATCTCGCGCACCGAGGAGGAGATGGAATGGATCGTGGAGCGCATCACCCCGCTCATCGCCGCGATCCCGGATCTCGGCTGGCAGCGGAACTCGATCTACCTGCGCTTCGGCCACCGCAACTACCAGAAAGGCAGCACACTCTCCGAGGTCGCGCGCCTCTTCGAGCTGGACACCGCACGCACCTTCGCCGCCGGCGACAGCCACAACGATATCGAGATGCTCTCCCCGGAGCACTCCGGATACGCCGCCTGCCCAGCCAACGCCGTCGCCGCGATCCGCGAACTGGTCGCCGCACGCGGCGGACTGGTCACCACCGCCGCCCACGGGCAAGGCATTGTCGAAGCGCTGAGGAAGACCTTTCCGTGATCCTCACGAACCGGTTTCGGTCTCAGCAAGCTCCTCGTCGGCGGCGGGTTTTCCGTTCGGGTAGCGCCACCAGACCCATGCCTTCCCTAGGTGTATACGGATGTCCTCCGCAGCGAGGTATGCGGATGGGATAAGGTAGAGGGTGATAACAGTGGCGAAAAGGATACCGAAGGCCAGTGAGGTAGCCATGGGGATGAGCAGCTGCGCCTGCAGGGAGCGATCAAAGAGCAGTGGCAGCAGCCCGGCGAAGGTGGTGGCGGAGGTCAGGAAAATCGGACGGAAACGGCGCGTGCCGGACTGGATCACCGCCTCGCGCAAATCCATCCCCGCGCGGACTTTCTGATTGATGAAATCGACCATCACCAACGAGTCGTTCACCACCACTCCAGCGAGAGCCAGGATGCCGAAAATCGAAAGGTAGGACGGTGTGATGTCCATGATGAGATGCCCGAAGAGTGCGCCGATTGCGCCGAAGGGCACAGCGAGCATGACGAAGATCGGCTGATAGAGGGAGCGGAACGGGATTGCGAGCAGGGCGTAGAGGGCAAAAAACAGGGCCAGTCCGCCGTAAATCGAGCGAGTTTTCGTTTCCTCATGGTCGGCGACGTATCCCGTGTAGCGCCATGAAAGATCGTGGTGGGGGTTGAGGACGCGATCCAGCTCCGGACCGAGTGTGCGGGAGATGGCAACGATGTCCACGTCCTCATCGACAGGCGTGGCATGGACATCGATGACCCGCGCGCCGGCCACACGCTCGATGCGGGAGCGAGCCTTGACGAACTCTGCGGTGGCGACCGTCGGGAAAGGAGCCTCGCCGCCGGAGGGGGTGCGGATGCGGAGCTGATCCAGGGTGGCGAGGCTTTCCCTCATTTCAAGGGGCATACGTATCATCACCCGGATATCGTCCCGCCCGCGCTGGATTCGTTGCGCCTGCTCCCCGAAAAACGCCGCCCGCACCTGGCGGGAGAGATCGAGCTGAGTGAGCCCGATCGCCTCGCCCTCGGGACGAATCGTAATAATCATCTCGTCGTTCGTGCCTCCCGAGCTGGCCCAGGCGCTTTTGATCCCATCGTAGGACTCCAGCAATGCAACGACATCGCGGACCACCTGGTCCTTGCCTTCCATGTCGGGGCCGCGGATCTCGACACTGAGCGACTCCACCTCATTGTCGGAACCCATGCCAAAGCCCCTATCGCCGGACACGTAGAATTTATGGACGTCAGGCATCTTTCCGACGAGCTCGGTCCAGCGAGCCGCGATTACGGAATTCTTCGGTCCCGGGGTGCTGCGTTTACCGGGATCGGTGACTCCGATGATGAGATGGCCCGTGTTCGGATCCACTCCGCCGCCGTGGGCATGTCCACCGGAGCTAGTGAGCACATCGGTGATGAGCGACTCGCCAGTGCCGGGATCTGTGAATTCTCTTTTCAGCTGCGGCAGGAACGAGGCGACATAACGAGTACGCACATCCGTCTCCGCAACCTGGGCGTCGGCGGGCATGCGAACCACCGCCACAATGCGGTTCCTGTCGATGGACGGCATATTGACGAAGCCCATTTTTCCGGAGGTGAAATACCCGACCGAAGCCATCCCCACAGCGAGGAAAAGCGAGAGGGTGATATAACGGTGGCGGGTGGCGAGGCGGAGCGATGGACCGTAGAATCTTTCGACAAAGCGCTCCAGGCTGTCGGCGATGCGTTTCTGAAAGCGTTCGAAAACATTGAACCGTTTCCTGTGAACCTTGACGTGCTTGAGGTGGCAGGGCAGTGCGAGTTTCGACTCGATGAGGGAGAAGATCAAGACGGCGGCGACGATGGGTGGAATCTGTTTTGTAAAAGTGCCGTAGTAGCCATCGAAAAACATCAGCGGCACAAAGGCGACGATGGTGGTCAGGACGCCGAAGGTGACCGGAGTGGCGATCTCGATAGTGCCCTCGGTGGCGGCCTCCAGGGGATCCCCGCCCTCGCGCAGCTTGGTGTAAACGTTCTCGGCGGTGACGATCGCATCGTCCACAACAAGCCCGATGACGATGATGAAACCGAAGATCGACATCACATTCGCGGTGAGGCCGAACCACGGCATGACAATGAAACCGCCCGCGAATGCGACCGGGATACCCAGCACCACCCAGAAAGCCAGCATGGGGCGGAGGAACAGGCCTAACACGATAAGCACCAGCAGGCCACCCTGGAGCAAGGAGGTCACAAGTGTGCCTAGGCGGCCTTTTAGTTCCTCGGAGGAATCGTCCCAAACGGATATGGAGACTCCCTCCGGAAAACGCTCGGGAGTCGAGTCGACATAGCGTTTTACGCTTGAGGCGATCTCCAGGGCGTTCTCATCGCCGAGGCGGAGCACCTCGACGAGCAGGCAGGGCTTGCCGTTGAAACGCATGATTTTTCGGGACTCCTCGAAACCGTCTAAAATACTGGCCACATCCCCCAGCTTCACCTCGGAACCCTGCCTGTTGGTGATGACGATTTTCTCGAAATCGGCGCGGGTGTATGCCTGCCCCTTGGAACGGATGCTCAGCGAACCCTCGTCGGTCTGGATGCGCCCTGCGGGAAGATCCATCGAGGACTTGCGTATCGCCGCGCTCAGATCCGCAAAGGTCAGCCCGAAATCCCTCAGCCTGCGCGGATCCGCCTCCACTGCGATCTCCAGCGGCGAGATCCCCAGCACGTTCGCCTGCGAGATACCTTTCAGCGCGATGAGATCATCGCGCACCACCCGCGCCGCCCGCAGCAGATCCGCCTCCTCCATTTCCCCATACACCGCGACCTTGATCACATCGAACCACCGGCTACTGTCCGGAATGAAAATGTTCGGCGGCTCGATCTCAGGCGGGAAGCTGCTGATACGCTCCACCCGGGTTTTCACCTCCTCAAGGAGCGACTTGAGGTTGCGCTTGGACTCGGCATAAACCAAGACGCGAGCAAATCCGTCAGCTGCACGGGACTCGACCGTATCGATCCCGGAAAGCCCCTCCAGCGCAGCCTCGATGGGCAGGACGACCGCCTTCTCCACATCCGCAGGGCTGCCTCCGCGGTATTGCACGGTGATAAAGATCATCTCCCTGCTGAACGAAGGCTGCACCTCAAGGGGGACCTTTTCCACAGCCGACCAAGCACCCCAGGCAAGAATACCAAAGAGCAGAAAATTGGCGGCGATGTCGTTTTTTGCGAACCAGCGGATCATGGTGTGGGTGAAATTCTAACTTCTAAACTCCAAATCTCAAACATGGAGCCAGGCAAGAGGGATCAAACGTATGTCGGCGGCGGAATCTTGCAAAGCGTGAGTCGATGTCGTCATTCGGTCAGGTGCGTCATCATAGCGAATTTCGGTCTAGCGCTTTCATTTCCAACGCGCTGCGCAAGCCGTCGCTCGGGATATCCGAAGAAGGGATCGACGCCTTCCTCGAACTCTGCGGAAATGTCACCGTCCTGCCCGTCACCCGCGAACTTCTGCTCCGTGCTACAAGCATACGCCGCCGCTACCGGGTTTCGCATTGGGACTCCACAATTCTTGCCGCCGCACAGGAACTCCGTTGCCGCACCCTCCACTCGGAGGATCTCAGCCACGGACAGAACTTCGACGGCGTGCGCGGCGTTGATCCGTTCCGATAAATCCGGCTCTCAGATGTAGAACATCGGATCCGAGGGTGGGCTGGAGAAGGATTCCAAGGTAACGGCGTCGAGATCACCGGCAAGTTTCGTGGAAACGGTTTCCCAAGCACGGCGGACAGCGGAGCCGGATTGCCCCTGCTCGAGGGCGGTGTTCTGGAGCTGGGAGGGCTCCACGGCATCCACCACCTGGCGGAGGGTGATATTTTCCGCAGGCCGGGAAAGGATGTATCCGCCGCTGGCACCGCGGCGGGAGTCGATGATGCCCGCCCGGCGGAGATCGTTGAGGATCTGCACCAAAAAGTTCGCGGAGACAGCTTCGCGTTGCGCTAGGTCGTCAAGCCGGGTAAGAGTCTTGCCGTCATAGGACTTCGCGAGCTGCACTAGGGCGCGGCAGGCATATTCTAATTTTTGAGAAATCTTCATGAACGAAAACGGACAAACCGGTGTGGTAGAGGGTGGAATGAAGTTGTGCAGGGGGGAAGCCGCGAATTTGGAAAACCTCTGGACCAAGCTGCGCTCGGAGGCGGAAAAGCTGCACGAAGAGGAGGCGCGGCTGCGGCATCTCGTCGATGACGTGGTGCTTTCTCGGGGCAGCTTTGCGGAATCGCTTGCCGCTCGCCTAGGCAGGCGACTGGCGCGCGAGGACATGCCGCGAGAGATGATCGAGCCGCTCATATCCGAAATTATTTCCGCGGACGAACACATCGCCCACGCCTGCAGCCGCGATTTATTGGCGATATTCGAGCGCGATCCGGCGTGCTTTTCCCCGCTCGAGCCGCTGCTCTTTTTAAAGGGCTTCATGGCACTGAGCACTTACCGGGTGAGCAACCGACTCTGGCTCGACGGGCGCCGCTGGCTGGCACTCTATATCCAGAGCGTTTCCTCCGAGGTTTTCTCCACGGACATCCATCCGGCGGCGAGAATCGGCTGCGGGATACTGCTGGACCACGCGACCTCCTTCGTCGTCGGCGAAACGGCGATCATCGAGGACGATGTCTCCATCCTTCACGAGGTCACGCTCGGGGGAACCGGCAAGGCAACCGGCGACCGCCACCCGATCATCCGTTCCGGCGTGCTGATCGGTGCGGGTGCAAAGATCCTCGGACGTGTCGAGATCGGCACCCATGCAAAGGTCGGAGCCGGCAGCGTTGTATTGAATGACGTGCCACCGCACACGACCGTCGCGGGGGTTCCTGCGGTGGTCGTCGGCGAGGCGAGAGAGACGAACCCAGCTATGGAGATGGACCAGCATCTCGATTGCCTCGGCGGAGGAATCTGAAGCCATGAGTATGCCGGAACCCATGGGCGAGCCGACGAAGCGGCAGTGGATGGGTTACTGGAGCATGATCGTCCAGCAGACGCAGAACGCGTTCAACGACAAGGCCGCGCAATTCATTCTGATCCCGCTGGGCGGGGCGGTCGGCTACTCCGTTGAATCCGCTGCCGGGCTGATGATCGCGCTGCCATTCGTCCTCTTCGCCCCGCTGGCGGGCTGGATGAGCGACCGTTTTTCGAAACGCAACGTCATCGTCGGTGCGGCCATCGCACAGGTCGCCATCCTCACGCTGATCTGCGCGGGGGTGTTCCTGCACAGGATGCCGATGATACTGGCAGGCTTTTTCCTACTCGCGGTGCAGTCGGCGTTTTTCAGCCCGGCGAAGATCGGGATCAACAAGGAACTCGTCGGCTCCAAGCATCTCGGATTCGCCGCAGGGGTCCAGCAGATGATGGCCATGCTGGCCATTCTTGCCGGCCAAATCGTGGCTGGCTGGTGGTTCGACCATCGCTACATCGCCCTCGGATCGGTCAAGGAAAAGGCATGGGATGCTGCGTTCGTTCCGCTGGTAATCCTCGCATGCTGCTCGGTTCCGGCGGTGCTGATGGCGATCTCGATCCCGAAAGTGCCCTCGCACGGCAGGGAAAGGCTTTCCGGGAAAATTCTATTCAGCCATTTCAAGGATCTCGGGGAATTGTGGAAGGATGCCGGCCTGCGCCGCGCCTCGTTCGGAGTCGCCTATTTCTGGGGCTTCGCGGCGTTCATCAATCTCTGGTCCGTCAAGGTCGCGAAATCACTGACCCACGGCGGCGAGGGCTTCGGCACACTCTCTTCGATGTTCATGGCGGCCGCCTCGCTGGGGATGGCCGTGGGCTTCGGCTTCGCATCATGGCTGCTGCGCAAACGCATCGAGCTCGGCTGGGTGCCGCTCGCCGGGATGATGATGACGGTGTCAGCCCTAGTGCTCGCCTTCCTACCCGCCGGGAGCTGGCCGTTTCTGATCTGCCTCGGCTTGCTCGCGTTTTCCGCCGCGCTTTTCCTCTCCCCCCTCAACGCGTGGATGCAGGATCGCTACCCCGCCGACAAGCGCGGCGAACTCCAGTCCGCGGTGAACCTCCAGGACTGTTTCGGCGGGATCCTTGCGGTGGCCTCCATCGAAGCAATGATCCTGCTGGCGCGGGCGCTCGGAATGACGGAACTCGCCGGCTTCCGGATGCAGATGCTCGTCATCGGCCTGTCGTGCGGACTGATGAGTTGGTTCGTGCTGCGCATCCTGCCTGCCGATTTCATCCGCCTAATCTGCGTGGGAGCGGTGAAATCGATCTACCGCATCAAGCTCACCGGCACAGCCCGCATTCCGAAAACCGGAGGCGCGCTGCTGCTGCCCAACCATGTCACCTACGCCGACGCCTTTTTCATCTCTGCAGCGAGCGACAGGCCGGTGCGCTTCGTGATGGACGAGACCTTCATGGCCAACAAGGTGATACGTTTCGCGATGCATCTTTTCGATGGCGTTCCGATCCGCCGCGACCACCCGCTGGAGGCGATCCGCAAGACGATAGCGGCGCTCGAGGGCGGCCATCTCGTCGTCCTTTTTCCCGAAGGCCAGCTCACCCGCACCGGCGGACTCTGCGAGATCGAGCGCGGCTTCGAGCTCATCGCGAGGAAAGCGAAGGTGCCCATCATTCCAATCTGGGTCGATGGCTCATGGGGCTCGATCTTCTCCTTCGAACGCAGGCGCTTTTTGCGAAAAATCCCGTACCACTTACCATACGGCCTGTCGATCGCAGTCGGTTCTGAGATCACCTCCCGGAAACCAAGCTGCGGTGAATTACAGGCAGCCATGTTAAAAACTTCGGTGGAAGCAGTCGCACTGAAATTTCCGAAAGGAGCTACGCCAGCGCAACTCAACGCCTACCGGATGACCCGACTCGAAGCCATCCCCCGGGGCGCGAGGCTGCACATACTCGGAAAGGAACTGCACCCTTCCCTAATCTCCTCTCTCGATGAATTCACAAGGCTGACCAAAGGCCGACTGGTGATTCACGACTGCTTCGCGCCGCTCCTCGGCGAGCATTGGATCGGCGCAGAAACGCTGCGCACGCAGATTGCGGAAACGGGCGAACTGGAAAAAGAAATCACTTTTCACGACTTCGGCACCGATGCGGTGCTGCCGTTCGAAAAGGAAAACCTCACCCATCTCCCCTGCCTCGCGGTGGGTGGCGATGTCATCTCAATGTCCATGCCCCACCCCGCGGAACCGACCACGACAAGCACTTTCCAGGCAGGCAACAAGCCCGGCTCATGGGGTAAAATCCTGCCGGGATGGGATCTTGAAAACGGACGAGTTTCCCCCGGAAACCTAGCCCTCCCCGATGACGCGAGTCTCGACGGAGAAAGCTTCGTTGTGAAAAATTAGCCTACGCCTCCACGGGGGAAGAAAAGGGGTTTCCACAATATGAGATGCCGTCACTGTGTCACCCAAAGGATGAATGGGTGTCATTGCCGACCCTTCGAATGCCAACTCCCAAACACAAGCCCGGCTCTGCGCCCCTCCGCGAGCTTTGCGACTCTGCGACTCTGCGGTGAAAAATTCCATTCCCCGCATCACTCGGCATCCTTGCAGATGCGGAAGCCGAGATCCGGCCTGCGCAGCATCCGATCCGCAACCCAATCACGCGAAAGCGCACCCTTGTCGGGATTCAGATAAGAACCACCGACGATCACCCACAGCGGACCGCCGATTGGATTTGCGGGGTTCGCGCGAGGCTCCGAAGTCCATTCGGAAACGGAACCCGCCATGCCGAGCAGACCGTTGGTGGTGCGATCCGCAGTTTCAGCGTTCACAGGGAGCAGACCGCTGATCGGGATTTTCGAAGGCACTTTCGCACCCGCCATCAGCGCACCGAGCCACTCCTCCTGGGTGGGTAGATAGGCGCGCTTTGATTTCGCATAGGCGAAGGCATCCCACCAGTCCACGCCGACTACAGGTGTGTGAATATCGATCTCCCGCCCGTTCCATTCGTCAGCCGCCTTGGCCGCCTGGTAAAGGTTCGCCCAATCGTCGGGAGCGTGCCCGGATTTTTCGGAAGGCTGTTCCGGATGGTCGAACGCATGGTCGTCGCCAAGCACCTCCAGCGTCTCCAGGAAGGCCGCGTATTCGCCGATTGTGACCTCATACGCGGAGATCCGGAAATCCGGCACTCGCAGATTCAGCCCCTCCGGGGTCGTGTATCTACCCCTCTCCACCGAGACAAAATCCGGCTTCGGTGCCTTGGCCGCGGAGCGCTTCGGCTTTTTCGGAACAGCAAGGATCGCAGCAACAACCACCAGCAGCAGAATGCCGACCAGCCAGACCAAGCCGTTCTTTTTCTCCGGCCGGATCGCGGCGGTGGGAGGCACCACCACCCCCGAGGGCGTGGTCAACTGCTGCTCGATCTGCTCGCAATAGCCGCGCACCTGCGCCCAGCGGAGCGGCTTTGCCACATCCTGGCCGCGCATCCACGCGAGAAGGGTCAGGCATCGGGTCGCACCCGGTCGGTCGCGATCCAGCAGCGACTCCATTTCGGTACCCAGCTTCACCACATCACGCAGTGAATCATCCGGCGGCCTCTCGCCGGCAACCACCAGGTTCTTCATCCGGATGACCCCATGCTTGTCCACGTGGATCGCATCGAGTTCCAGCGGGGAAGTCTCGTTCCCGTGCGTCTCATGGTAGATGTTCGCCTCGGCCGCCCTCCTGAGGATGTGCACGAAATGCTGCGCCTTGATCCTTTCCCCGAGCGCCGCACGCTCCTGTAGGGTCTCACCCGGCAGCAGCTCATGGGCGTAGAAGCAGCTTCCGTTGTCGGTGCACGCCTCGTAGATCGATCCGACAAGTGGGTGCTCCACGGCGGCCATGGCGCGGACATCAGCCAGAAAATTCTCTCGTTCCCCCGCAGCCTCATCCTTCAGCTCCTCGATCAGAACCATCCGACCCACCGAAGCCTGCTCGGCCAGCCAGGATCTCGTCCTCCCGTCCTCCGACAGGCATTGTTTCGGGATATAATCCCCGAATTTGTGGTTCTCTTCGCTCACACCTTCCATACCTGCCTGTCCAATCAACTATTTCAATCTTTTGGAAGCAGAAGAGGAATATCGGGATCGAAGTTCGGCGGCAGCATGTCCTCGCTGAGGAATTCCGGGAAATCACCCCCCTGGTTGCCGGCCGGTGCGGATTGGCCGATCCGTGCCGCCAGATCCCTCGGCCATGCCTGCAGATCGAGAACTTCTCCCTTGTAGGTCAGCGTCACAACCTGGCCGTAGTAGCTCAGTCCACCAAAAAGGTGCTCCGTTTGCGCATCGCGGATCGGGATGCGATAGTTCATTCGCAGGGTTTCCTCGCCCCCGGCCCAATCGAAAGGCAGCGAAATCCACGAAGGTTCAGCCCACGAATCATCCTCAAGCTGCACAATCTTGCCCTTGTCAGTCCTGTTG
>Ga0206131_10006510_pt1 | contig 11926 bp, 16 predicted proteins | sample Helgoland_Spring_FD_148636 | JGI IMG/M metagenome (GOLD analysis project Ga0206131, IMG submission 148636) | Pelagic subsurface seawater microbial communities from Kabeltonne, Helgoland, North Sea - Helgoland_Spring_Bloom_20160517_1 | ecosystem: Environmental > Aquatic > Marine > Epipelagic ... | reverse complement strand
TATTCAATTTCCTGTGCCATGCTTTATCTCCCTTTATTGTCTTTACAGTATACTACCGTATAGGGGGAGTGTCAACTATTTTTTTGTGTATTTGGCAAAACTTTCTGTGTCCACGCCGTATTGTTCTACCCAATCCAATTGGCGTTCTAGTTCTAGTCTTTTGGCTTTTTCTTCACTTGTTTCCTGTTTCATTTGATTAGTCCTTTACCAGTTTGTTGCAAACTATCTCTTTACCGCTATATGTTTTTATTGTTAATGCTGGAAGTTCTGGATTTACCTGCCTACAATTAATCTGTTGCCAATCATGTGTGTCTATTTGTGCTGCTACTGTATCAAAGAATTCTTTATTGTCAAAGGCAAATAATCCTGCCATTAATGCTACTATTACCATTCGATTCTCCTTTCAGGAATATTTATAGAGTAATAAAGAATATAGCATGCAGTTTGCTTTTTAATGTTTCATCAAAACTACTGCTAGTATGAAAGTAACTTCTGTCCCATACAATAGCACAACCCGGTGACCATTCATGTACAGCACTTACACTAAAATTTCGCAACATATGTTTATCTTCTATATGCTGCAAGTGCTCATTGTAGAATACACTATTAAACTCTCCCGCACTTTTATATTCAATTCGATCATCGTCTGGACTTATATATTCTGCAACATTCCATACTTCATCTTGTGTGTGCTCTTTAAGTGTAACAGTTGCACCCGGTGATCTTTGATCAAATATAATAGTACTGCTTTGTGCATTCTCAGGATTTATCCTCAAAGGAACAAGAACAGCATATCCCATGTCTCGAGTTTGGTCTTCTTGTGGTTGCCAACCGTCAGTGTGAATCTCCACTGGGTTATGCCAGTCTGTAAAAGTGCAAGCACTAACTAGTCCGCCTGGATAAAGTTCTTGTAGTTTAGGTTCGAAGATGTTCTTAAGAAAAGGCATGCCAAGGTTATCATAGTGCATGAGCTTTCTACGATTTAAACTACTACTGTATTCATCACTGTAAGGAAGCCTGTCATAAAAAGCACAGACCGTGTTTACTTCTGACTCTGATAAGAAATTTTCTATTTTGTAATTCATATTAGTTGGTGCGCCTGGAGGGACTTGAACCCCCACTCTGTTAAGAACGAGTACCTAAAACTCGCGAGTCTACCAATTTCTCCACAGGCGCTTATCCTTTATTTATATGGGCATAAAATGCTGGTTCAATTAAATTTGCAAAGTCTCGAGTATTGTTAGGAAACTTATCTAATCCATACCCTTTAATTGTTTTGTCATATTCATATATTAGTTTATGCTGTATATAACATTCGTCTAACCAATTTAGATTGTACTGTATTAAATCATGATCCCAACCATTTAAAATTGATTCACATACATGTTTAATATTCCTTGGCAATCTGTTGTTTTTAAGCCACATTTGATGCCATTGTTTGTATACACTACACCAGTGATCCCAGCGTGTGTAGTCAATGTCAACACCGCAATAATTCATAATATGTTTTATGTAATATTCTAAATCATACCATAATGCTGTTGCTTCTACTGTATAGTTAGGTTGACTGAAGTCCCAGTCTGGAGATTTTACTGCACTTTCATAAACAAAATTTAATGCAATAACTTCTCTACGCTCCCAAACTGTTTGGTCGTCTTTTAGTTTTCCTGGATACTGCCAGTCAAAAATCTTAATATAATTTTCTTCCCAAGTAGTAGCTTCTTTTACTGTTCTAACAAAATTTCCCAACTGTCTTAGTTTATAACTATCGTAAAATTTATTATTAATTACATGAATCCATTTTATGTTACGTTCTGTGCAGATGGTTGCAATGCGAGCTGTATCATCTAATATATGCTGCATTATATGATCAATTCGATCTTTTGTCAAGTCTTTTGTAGTTGTAGGTATACCAGGGTAAAGTTTTTCTGCAATTTCATAAAAATAATAACCAACTGGATACAAACAATAAAGATTATCCGGACCGGACTCTATCAAGTCTAACGCACGTTCAAAATTATGACTACCTGCTTTATGAATTTTTTTATGCGCATGTGCATTTATAGAATTCATAGGATTATTTGTTAATTCTAAATTTACTAATTGCCAGTCTGGTGTAATCCAAGGATTAACTGTTGCTCCTGACAGGTAATATATGCTCCAAGTTAAAAAGGTATTACCAACACTATCTTCGCTGGTTGCTGAAATGATTGTCAAAACTTTAGATCCTTTAATAATTTTGGTAGTAACTAATATAATATTTTTTATAAAGACTGTTGACTATAGATTTTATACTGATAAAATAACTGTAAGTGCTTGTTTGTTTACATTCATCTAACACATCGAGTATTTGTTTTTTATTTGGAAAATTGCCAACGTTTGCATTATCAAAATCTAGTTGTATATAACTGCCTAAAAATTCAGTGTCTATAAATTTAAATATTTTATCTAATAGATGAATATTGTTTATACTAACTAAACAAACAAAATTTATTGTATGATTTTTATCTTTTATTTTATGCATACACGTTGAATCTACAACATTGTCTAATCGTAATGTAACAGTTACGTTTTCAAAATAATCTAACATTGACAATAACGAATCATCAACGTCTGCAGCATTGTTAACTGAAAACAAAAGAGTAAATGCTGTGCTTTTATTAAAAATGCACTTGTTTAAAAAGTCTCGAAACTCTAACATTTCTACAGTTTTAGTGTCTGCAATTCTAATCCAGGTATTAGAGTTTAACAACGCATCATCTGATATACTATTGAAATCGCCATGTTCTACTATGTAGTAATAACTTTTATTTAGTGCCAGCAAGTCATCAACGCTTTGTAAATCTAGATTAGCTATCCAATTAGCACTGCCAGATTCTCTAGGACTATTTGATTCTCCCCATTTTGGTGCCCGAGGCTGAAATCCAGTAGGTCTACCTTCTATTGCGTAACAATACTCACATTGTGAATTTTTTACTCCGGCAATCATATTTTGTTTTACGACGTCAAGTTCATCGTCAGAAATAAACGAAGATGAAATATGACAAAGTCTATTGCTTTGCATTATAAACGGAAAAACACATAAACTAAGATTATTTTTAAACTGGTCTTGCCAATATAGTTGTTTATCAAACATGTCAGCATTTTCACACTGCACAGTCATAGATTTTTTTAATTCTCTATAAAGGTTATAATTTAATGCAGCATCGACTTGATCTAAAAAATACACACTATCAAATCGCTGAGCAAGTTGTAATACAATGCTATAATTATAGTCCGCCAGGCTAGTATGCCAATATCCCGATCCTGCAGGCTGAAACTGTGCATTACCAACCAGGCCATGATTTACACTGTTACTAGTTTCTGCCACGTGGCTTGTTCTAATGTCAGTATCAGCAGTCTGATTTCCTATACATAAGACTTTCATAGTTTTGCAATATCCGTGTGATCTAATAGTTCTAACTCTGTTGTGTGTAATTTATAAATGGCGCCAATTCGGTTTATTCTCTGAGGCATTCGAACTGTGCCATACCCGTCTAACTTTTTTTCTGTTATTCTAATGCCGTGAGGTGCATCACTGCACTCTGTAATTAGTCTTTCCCCTGCTTCAATCCAATCTTTTATGATGTCTTGTCTGCCCAATGTTTCTAATTCTTCAATTGTACGTCTATGTTTATAGTTTAAAAAATGCTCATCCCACCAATCGTCAATACGTTTAGTATAAGGTTGTGCAGGTCTGTTAACATTTCGTCCCATACTACTCAATAGGTCATCTTGATCAGTTTCTTTCCAATATAAAAATCCTTGTAGATCAGGATATACTTGTGCAAAATAATCTCGAAAACTATACACTTGTTTTACAGCTAGTTCGGGATAATAATCATCAATAAAAAAGTCGCATCTGTTTGCACCTAGTAGTACATCTGGGCCGTCATTTATTAACCAGTAGTAATCATCGTCTTTTTTGTACAGCAAAGGTTTTTCATAACCGGTAACTTCCAACTCATACTCTGCACTTTGTATAAGTGCATGTCCACTTACCCAACTTGGACTTACGCCATAGTACCAGCCCGCATGCGTGTATGGTGCTTCTGTATCCTTCCAAATTTCATAATCTTCCAGTGTAATATATCTTATTTGTGTAGGTAAATTGTGTTCTTGCAAATAGTCATACCCAAACATGTATTCTTCATCAACATGCCTCACGTCAATTAATCCCCGTAAATACATATAGTGCATGGGCCAGGCAGTTTGGTTTACTAGCGTATGACTGTCAACGCCGCCACTATAATGAAATCTACAGTGATAGTTTGTGTTTAGATAATGTGCTTTTGCCCTTATAAGTTCCTCATTGCTGGGTAACAGTGTTGGATTAATATTCAGAAAACATTCTTTATTATCTACACACAGTTCTGCAAACTTGCCAGTACTAGAACTTTGTCTAAGAGCAGCATAAGGCGAAACAAATGTTTTACTACCTACACGATAGTATTGTTTCATTTTTTACGACCAGTCAAACTTACTGTATATTTGATTTTGTATCCAAAGTTGATACTGCCATGAGGAACACCCCAAGGTATATTCCACACACCACCTGCTTGCCAATCGTAGAGCATGCTACTGCCAATTTGAAATACATGTCCGTTCTCTCCGGGCACTACACTAAACCATAGTCTCACAAGATCATCTAGTGTACCATCAAAGTCCGGAAACTTGTTAAAGTAACTGTTAGCAGCATCGTGATGCCAAGCAACTCCATGTCCCGGCATGTTTACAATTAATCTTATAAGAATACCTTCTGGCTGTATACCTAATCGTTCAATATTTTCAGCACCTAGCATTTCTACCAGTTCTTGATTGGTATTGCCATTAATACCGTAGTTGAGTTCATGGCTGTTGTGTTCATTTCTGCCCAATTGATTATTAATGCTTGCAATTAAGTTTTCATCGCCGCCGTAATGTTCTTTTGGCTTTTCCCACTTTTGCTGTGCCAGTTCAAAATTATCAATAGTATACTGAACCCAAGCACGGCTATCTATATCAATTTTTGTAACATAGGGTGCTGGAACTTGATCCAACTCGCCATAATATTCTTCAATACGTTCCCATGGTTTAGTATCTAATAAATTTATGTAATGTTGTTTTTCCATACTTGCTCCACTGTGTCTACTACTTGTTCTACTTCTGCATCTGTCATATGTGCATTCACAGGAATGCTTAAACTTTGTTTTACAAAACGCTCTGCCCCGGGATAACTACCTGTCTGAGGGAGAATATTTGGATAGTGTGGTTCACTTTCTATACCTAACTTTGCCAACGATGCCTGTGCTTCAAATTTATCTTCAAACATTATTGCGTACTTGTGAGCATTCCATTCTACTGTATGAGGTCGTGCAGGCACTTGTCTACGAGCGAATTCTTTGTCATAATATTCTGCTATTTCAAACCTACGCTTTTGCCAATCATCAAAACAATCCATAGTGCATAAAAGTTGTACTGCCAAATCTTCATCCGGAACTCCGCGCACGCCAAAATGTGTATAGGGCAATCTTCTGCCAGGTTTGCCATGGTTGCGCAAGTGTAAAAATTTATAGTAAAATTCGGTGTTATCTGTAAGCACTGCACCGCCAGTTGCTAGACTAGGTAATGGTTTGTTTTCTGCAAAACTCATACACACTGTTTCACCTGTACTTAGACTTGTAACACCATGTTGATGACTGAACATACTTTGTGCTGCATCGTTTACATATAACAAATTATATTTTTTACATAGTTCGCTAATAGTAGCATGATCGTGCATGTCGCCGTAAAGTCCAGTGGCAACAATAGCGCGAGTGCGTTCAGTAATTACTGGTTCGATTAGATCACTTTGCATGTTTCCTGTTTCATCAACGTCAACAAACACTGCAGTAGCACCAACTAGATGTACAAATGTTTCACTTGCTGGACAACTGTAAGCAGTGATAATAACTTCATCACCTTTACCAATGCCAGCAGCATACATCGAAATAAGCAAACTTACACTGCAACTGCTGGTAAGCACTGCATGTTTTCTGCCTGTTAATAATTGTAATCTATGTTCTGCTACACTCGTATAGTGTCCGTTGAAGACTTTGCCTCGCTCCATTACATCTTCTATTAGAGCATGGTATTTGTCTTTGACTTGAGAGTAACGCCTTGCGAGATTCTCACAGCGTATCATATTTGCCTCTAGGGAAAAGAGCAAGTAGCACTTTGTATGCTACTTGCTGTTGGGTTAGTTAAGCAGCAATTACTTCGTTTTGATTTGCTACTACTTCGTTAATGTCGATGAACTTCATATTTTTGTCACCAACTAGGTTATCAATCCACTCATTACGCTTTACTACAAGCATAAATGTGTTGCGTGGAATTTCAGTTACGTTTTCTGTTCCGTGACCAGTGTGATCTGGATTAAAGATTAAGAACTGACCTTTTTGTAGGTTAATTGAAACCTCACTGTCCTCTGTTTTAAAGCGGAACCATGCGCCGCCTGGCATATCGTTAAGCTGTACGAAAATGCGTAGAGTTTCACCGTGCTCATTGCCACGCTGATTATCAAAATCTGTGTGGATATCTAGAGTTGTGTTTGGCTGCTGCTGGAAGATACGGCAACGTGTTTTTTCACACTGGAACCAATCAATGATTGCAGCAAGTTTTGGACTGTTGTAATAACTTTCAGTGTATGCAAAGTTTTCTGGATTTTCTTCTTCCCAAAAATCTGCAATTTCTGTGGTTGTACTCAACCCATCTTCACTCTTAAATGAGTTGAAAAGGTAACGTACATCTTCACCATCAAAATGCTTGTCTATATCCGCTGCATTGATATGCTCATCAGTAGTCTTGCCTTTTGGGTTGAATTTTAGTGCTGCTAGTTCATTTTCCCAGTCGCCTGTAAAAATTTGTGAACTTGCATAAATTCCTGTAGAAGGATTGTAACCTTCTGGATTGTAGTATACATAGCTTGACATTGTTTTTCTCCTAGGATGTCTCGTATAGTGTATTTATTAGTTTATTTCACCTGTAATAGTCAATGTGTACTTTGGTCGTATACCGAAATTTGCACTAGTATGCCATATTTCAGGTGGTATAATGTAAGTGTCACCGGCAGTCCAATTTGAAATCATCTTATCGTGTACTTGAAGGGCATGACCCCAGTCCCACTCGCTAATGGCAACAAAGAAACGGGTACCTACTTTATCTGCGCCATATAGTCTTTTAAATCCTTCAAAGCCGTCATAGTGCAATGGCAAACAATGCCCTGGCATATACTCGAGTAATCTTAATAGACTTTGTTCTGGATCTATTTTTAGTAGATCAAAGTTTGCTTGACCTACTAATTCTTTTAATTGTTTATTATGATTGGGATCTAATCCCCAATTAGATTCTGTGGTATTGTGTTCGTTGTAACCTATCCAATTTGCATGTATTGCTTGACTGTTAGTTACATCATTTAGGAACGGACGAGGATGATACCATTTTACTGTTGCTTCTGCGCGATTCTTATTGGCAAAATCCTCAAACACATCAGGATTAATATCAAGTGTACACAGTTTATCTACTTGAACAGGCTTGGTTAAGTCACCGTTTGGATGTTCATCTACAAGTTTTGTAAAATATTGATTGTCTAACATTAACGTATATCCCAAATCCTATAAATTGAATGACTACGCACAGTGCGTTTAATTATATCCTCTGCAGCCAGTTTTGTTTCCGCATATATACGATGCTCTTCGCCTAAGGGTGATAGGTCTACTGTGTGTTCTCGATTGTTAATATCAGGCACATCTCTAGTACCACGAAATTTACTGCAAAATACACGAGCAACATGCTCTCTATGAGTCTGCCTTATATCATTGTCTGTAAGTCCATACACACATTTTGTACTTGTATACACAACGTGGCAATCACTAAACACATCGCATATACGCTGTATGCCTTCTAGTTCAATTCGTTTTGTTTCTGCATCTCGTCTTGGACTTGTTTTACGACACGCTCTTGCAACTAACCATACAGTGTCTATGCCTTGGTATTGCTGCCAAGCATCAGCCGGATCCTCAAATCTTGTTGTTGCAATTTGAGGACCTAGTGTTGCTAGATGCTGTCCTAAAAATCCAGTTGCTCCTATTAACAGTACATTATTCAAACTAATTCACCGCTCCAATGTATTGTCATCTTAGGTGTTAGTCCACAGTTTGCACTACCATGATATACTCCTGGCTGCACATCCCAGCAATCTCCGGCCTGCCAAGGTTGCAGTACATGATTTCCATGATGAAAGAATTGTCCCCAATCCCAGTCTGTAACAAAAACCATGTAGCGTCTTAGTCTACTGTAGTCTGCTTGTGCATCACCTGTGCGTCTAATAAAACTACTGTATGTGTCAACATGGCTGTACATGGTATGACCTGGAGGTTGCAAAAACAAACTGATACCCAATTTATTTTCGTCCAGTTGCGGAAACAGTTCACGCAGTGGTGCTTCCCACTCACCAAACTCCTCGTTAGCAATTTTAAAATAGCAACTGTTGTCTGGGCTGTGTGTGTTATTTTTGTATGCCAAAAATGCCTGTTCTTTAATTGGCATGTTATTAACATTTTCATTAGCATGATAAATTGCATCTTCTTCATAATCAAAGCGCCACCATTTTTGTGGTTTTAGATCTTTATTACAAAAATCAATACTCCACTCTGCTAGGCCTTTCCAATCAAAATCAACTTTGCCTACAAATCCATTGGCATCATTGTGATTGGTTTCTTGTGGATTCCAGTGCCATGGGTGCTGCTCTGTAATATCAGTTGGCACAGCAGGCTTGGGATCTATTCTAGTTTTACTAAAGGGGGAACGAAAGGTTATCATTGATCTGTGCTCCGCTAATACTGCATGTTACTTTTAATTTCATACCCATGTTAGTGCTACAATGTGGGCGAGGAATTGGCAAGTTATAAAGTTCGCCTGCTTTCCAATTTGGGAAGTAACTGTTTTCAACTTGTAGTACATGTCCCCAATGCCAGTCTGTAATAGCAAGAAGGTGTCTACGAATAGGACCTAGATCACACATCTGCTTGTCCACATCTGGATTAAGGTGTTTATTGTTACGACACCAGTTGCCCAAGTTGTCATGATGCCATGGCAGTGTTTGTCCTGGCATATATGCAAGCAGTCTAACCAGTGCAGTTTCTTTGTCAATGCCGATAACATTGTCCCAAACATCCTGATCACCCATCATGTCTTTAATTTGTTGATTACTATCACCATACAATCCCCAATTATATTCGATTGTGTTTCGTGCATTGTATCCAATTTTCATAGGAAGGTTAAGTGTTAGTTCACTTGCACCACTGCCATGATAAGGACGCTTTTCATAATATTTCTTTTGACATGTATCCTGATTAGCCATCATCCAATCAATCCACTGTTGTGTGTCTAGATCAAGGCGTGCAAATGGCTTTGCTTCCCAGGTTTCTGTAAGTGTGCTACCGATGTCTTCTGCCCACTGCACATATGGTTCATCTAATTTGTTTTCGATAAAGTCCCATAGTGTAACTTCTGGCTGTTTTGCCATCACGCTTTCAGTAATGTAACTGTTGATATCTTCTGGGAGGTCGCCATAGTTAGCGTTAGTTTCGCTAGGCTTGAGTTTCATTTTTTCAATTAATTCGTTCATTTTATCTCCATTTACAAATAAACATAACTCTATTATACATTGCATAACAGTATTAATCAATAAAAATGTTAACGATTATTCGTATACGGAGCGGCCCAAGCATTTAAGACATAGAGGTCGTTTAAAATTCCGACGTCGCTGGTTGCGGCGTTACAGTTTTATTTATATATTTTCTACGAAGTTTTTGGTATTCTCGACTATACATAAACTTACCTGACCATTCAGCAACTTTTAGTGTAGGTTTGCCCTTGTCAATATAGTGATCTATTAACCATGTTACAAGTGCTAAACTTGCTAGTTCTGCACGATAATGGATGTCATCCATTGAGTCAGATTGATAAACATTAAATTCTATGGTCTTGTATATGTCGCCACTGTCAACAGGCAATGCAACCTTATGCAGTGTGCTTGCATGAATGCTTTGTTTATCAATGATGGTTCTTAATCTACTGCCCCATCCTCTATACCATGGCGGACCAGGATGTGTGTTATACATGTGTTCACTAATCAGCGATTCGGGAATGATTACATCCCCTAGGAAACTAATGTACAAGGTATCATTGTCTGTTCTAAACGGCAGGCCATCGAAATTTACATAAACCTCCCCGCCCAAACGTTCACACTGTGATACGCACTGCGCAATTAGTGGATTAGTTGGTTCTAAACTTGTAAGAACACATACATTCATTAATAGCCACTAGCATCTGAACCTAGTTTATGGTTCTCAGTGCCTTTGCATGGAGGATTAAAAACACACAAGGTAACTAAATCCTGCTCTAGGTCGGCACTAATCGTATGTTCGTCATGTTGATCCAGCACATACATATCGCCAGGCTGCAGAGTGTGTGCTACACCATGAGCCTCAACTGTGCCTGTGCCACTGAGCACATAACAACTTTCCAAATGATTGTCATACTTTAGTTTACTGCTGGTGCCACGGAATGTTACAGTGTAATGGACGCTGTATCCCATACCATCTGCTTCTACAATCATTCTACGACTGGTGCCGTTGCCCCAATTTACATCATGAGCAGTGCCAGTAATTTGTTTTGCATTTACTATTTTCATTTAAATTTGAAATACTTGTCTAGCATTTCAATACGATCAGTAGCACTTGCCATCTTATCCAGTTCTTCTTGGATTGCTTCTACAATATCGCTGTGTTCACCAATACCAACACTTTGATTCATATACACCATAATGTTTGTCTTAGCACGTTCTAGTTCGCCTTCGGCATGCATACGAGCTGCTTTTACTAATTGTTCTTGCATTTTTGTCTCCTAATCATATTGTTTTGCTATTTCTAGTTTTTCAGCAAATGTTTCTATTCGTGATACATCATCTGCTAATCCATTACTAAAGTTTTCTTTAAAAGGATAATCATGCTCTTTCATGTAAGCATAATTCCAGTGTTTGTATCCGCTGTTTTTAAGTTTATGACTTGTGTTTATCCAGGCTTGTATAAGTACAGGATCTACTAGTGGTTGTTTGTGATCACATCCTTTGTAAAGTGTTACCAAGTTATTAGAACCACTCATTTGAATTATTCTCAGTGTTTGTCTTGGAAAAATAAGATTTAAATCCTTTGGGTATGCGCCGCCAAAGTGACTGTAGTGCGCAAACTGTCTGCCGTGCAGCCCTTTGTCGTCATAAAAGAATGCACCATTGCCAGTAACTATACAGTCTTTATCAATGGTTTTAAGCCAATCACAAACAGCCATAACTAAGTGACCGTAATACTCATTTACGTTATGATTGTTTCGCATTTCAATAATAGGTGTAACATCATGGTCATTGCCGTTAACTTTTATGATGTGCCCTTTATGCATTGCTAACCGTTTAGCAAGTGTTTCTTGGTGCTCTGCCATAACAGGAGGTGCACCTAGACCAGTTACACTAAACTTAGTATATCCCATGTTCATTAGATGACAAGCAATAACGCCACTGTCGTATCCGCTGGTCATCATTAACTTATCTTTATCAGGATTCCAACGCATCTTAATTGCAGCGTTGGCAGCATCGAACACCTTAGTGTATGTTTGATCTCTCTGTTCAAGATCCCAGATCATGTTAGGTTGTTTAGTAATTTTAAATGTATGAAGATCTAAAGTAACAATAGTATTTTCTTCAAGTGTATACGGATACAAATCCATACGTTGTATATCGCGTGGGTCATGACTGAATACAAATGTGCGGTATTCAGGATCTACGTTGTAATAAAGTATCTTACTTCTAAAAGGA
>Ga0206131_10006503_pt1 | contig 11938 bp, 13 predicted proteins | sample Helgoland_Spring_FD_148636 | JGI IMG/M metagenome (GOLD analysis project Ga0206131, IMG submission 148636) | Pelagic subsurface seawater microbial communities from Kabeltonne, Helgoland, North Sea - Helgoland_Spring_Bloom_20160517_1 | ecosystem: Environmental > Aquatic > Marine > Epipelagic ... | reverse complement strand
GTTAATATTATCCAAGTCCATCTCTGCGTTCTTTTTAAAGTGTGGCAATTTGTCTACATTGGGCAAGTCAAGTGCAATACTGTCTTTATCCCATGTATGGCTAAATTCCAATCCACAACCAATGCAGGCCAAGTTGCACAGTCTGCCCACTGTAATTTCCAAATATTCCAAACGTACTGCATCAGTGAAGTCATCAAAGAACTCATCAGCCTCTGTTCGCATACTACTGCCCTTACTGGCTTCGTCTGCTTTGCACTTAAAACAGCCTGGATGCCATTCGTTGCGCATCATTGTTGCTTGTATGTCAGCAAACAATGTAGAAGGATCACGATCAACTTCAGTTAAGAAGCGATCGTGAAACCTACAACATGGCGTGGCTGGTGTTCCGTGCATTTGCATCTTTGCTTTGAACGGATACGCACATGCATTACTTGGTAACTGCCTATTCAAAGAAGTTGCCCTTGTTTTTAAATCTCTTTAATGCTTTTGCAATATTTACTCTGTTGTATTTTTCATCACGATGATAGCTTTTCCATTCGTCTGTATCTGGCGCCTGTGCAATGTGTATTGTGTTACTTGGCTGGAACCCATAATGTTCACACACTTCCATGTGACTGTCTTTATATTTCTTTGACATTGTATCTGGTGAAAACTTAGCCATCAAATGATTTGCAATTGCTACGTTTAAATGTATGCCGTGTCTCCACTCTGTTTGTAATTCCATGCTACAACGATCGTCATCAGACATTCTACTGAATACAATACCTGCACGCCAGTTTCCACAACTAAGACCTTTGCCTGTACTAAAGCCCACCATTTTAATGCAAGGGTGATGTAACTTAACTTCAATATCAAAGCAAGTGCCAAACCATGCACAATCAACAAATACTGGAATGTCTTTGGCTTCACATTCTTCCATTAGCCATTTCCACTTGTCGTGTTTTCTTCCGTGTCCACTAAACGGTACACTAATAATTACTGCATCGCCTGCTTCCAATCCTACATCATCAATGCTGTTGCCCCAACCCATATATTGTCCTAACCAAACGTCACGGTTGTATGGATATTCTCCACGGAAAATCTTTAGATTACGTCCCTGACTCAAGCACCAGTTGTGAAACCAGTCCATTGCTTGAGTAACACCCAAACTTACATAACGTTTAGGAAAGTCTTCCAGGCCACGAAAGCTATTCATTTTACTGCTAGCAATCCATTCTGGATAGTACTCTAAAAAACGATCTTGTTCATGTTGTAAAGTTGTGTGGTCAATGTTAGGGAAAAAGTTTTCAGTTAGCTCGTCAATAAATGGTTGATTCCATATACTATTGCCTGTTTTACCCAAGTCTGGATTATTTGACATTATGATTCTCCCAATCTTGCTTTTTTCTTCTCATACATTGTTGACCAATATTTGTATTCCTTGTCACCTAGACGTTCTTTACAATCAGACAAAATACGATTTAGCGTATCAGTATCGTTATCATCTACTGCCGCTTTCCAAGCCATTTTATCTTTCATAGTACGGCCACAACTAGGACAATTTGTACCATTATTACCGCAGGCACTTATGCACATTCCTATCATTTATTCTTCTCCACATATTCTTTAATCTCTGGTATTAGTGACAGAGTATCTGTTTTACGTAGACGATCTAAGTCAGCTGTATATTGTAAAAACCATTTCCAATAACGTTCTTGCTCCTTGGGGTCTACTTGTGTACTTAATCCATCACGTATAGATTGAACACCTGTTTGATAATCAAACTCTCCCTTGTGATATGTACCTTCTGGCCATATACTTGTATTGGGAATATCTTTTAATTTTTCCAACGCTAAGTCTTTTAGCTCTTGAGGCATCATAGCAATATTTAAATAGTTTGGATTAACAACCACATTACTCATACTAATGCTTGCACGATATTCATGTTTCTCATGGAACCAGTCCCATACTTCAGCAAGTGCAAATACATTTGATGTCATAACAGTTACAGCAAATACCATCTCTAGGTTTTCAACTGTATAAAACTTTTCAATATTTTCTTGTAATTCGTCCCAGCCACATGCATCGCCACCACGTATAATACCATATAGATCATCTGTTGCTTCAATACTAACTAACAATTCAACATGCTTAAAGTGACTGAATAACTCCAAGAACTCATCACGGAACACTGTTGCATTTGTACTAATATCTAAACTAATATTCTTTGCTTGTCCCCGTTCCACAAACCAACGTAAGATAGCAATACAAGTTTCATCATATAATGGCTCTCCACCACGTAGTGCTAGCCATTGTAAATTGCGGAAATACAAGGGCTCAACAAACAAGTTAGCAAGTAAGCTCTCAAGCTCTGCGCCGTGATAACCAATGTCAGCTTGTTGCCAATACTCTGGTGCTTCCTTGTTTAGCTTTTTACCATCTTTTGTCCAGCCTGTACTAACAAACGGATTGCAATGAATACATGCCAAGTTACATTTGTTGCTGAGTGTGAAATCCAAGTAACGAATATCTGGAAATGTCTTCTTCTTTAGCTTGTGAGCATTATCACGTACTTCATAATCTAATTTGTCCCAAAAGTACATGCGGCGACTTTTGCCACTAAGCTCTTTTTTCTGGCAAGTGATACAGTTTTCAGGAGGCTCTCTGCGCAAATGTGCTTCACGTAGTAGCCTATACTTTCTACCATTAAATATTTCATCCAGTGGCTGTTCATAAATGTTACCAAGTTGCCTTCTGTAAATAATATCAGGGATAACAATACCACCCCATTTAATTGTTAATGCATGCCAAGGCGCTAGGCACGTTGGCAAGTCTTCTCTGTCTAAATAACTATTTCTATAATTGTCAACCTGTTCCACAGACGTCACACTCCTTTTTACATATGTCCCAAGGCTTATTAGCATGAGCTTCAGGTAATTCTGTTGTAAACCAATGATGAGATATAATCTCTTTTAGTGTATGCTTGCTGAGATGATTAAAGTCATTACCATAATCTTCCCATGCATCTTCTGCAACTACACCAACCATTAGTTGTTTATTAAATGCTGCATATCCTATCTGATGACAGGGCCATACATATCCCCAACTATCAACATATACTCTGCGTTGATAAAAAGAGTTACATTTTTGTTCTTCTCCGTATTCTTCATTTACACAATCATTCAATGGAAAAGGCTTGTTACCAAAATCATCATCACTGTGTTCAAATTTATCGCTAGGTGGTGGCAAATGAATTCCAACTGCTGGTTCATTATCACCTTCTACACCTTCTTCATATATTTCTTCATCAGGAAAGTTAACAGTGTCAAAACGGAATACTCCGCTTTCTTCTGCATCTTGACGCAATGTTTCCACATGCTGTTCGTTAAATGCAAACATTGGCAACTTCCAGAATACACTGACCCCTTGGTCTGTTAGTACCTTGGTGTTACGCTTTACATTATCGTAATTGCCTTTTGTTCTAAACGAACGATGTTCTTCTGACGGACCGTATACTGCTACATTAAGTCTAGCAAGCCTAAACTCCAACATAAGCTCTGCTAACTGTTCATAAAAATCCTGATCTCCAGTCTCTAAACTAGTACTGATTACCAGCTCAGTATCAGGAAATACTTCCAACAAATAATCCAGCATTTCAAGCACTTTGGGGTGACCTAGTGGATCGCCAAATGTGCTGCTAAATATAATTTCTTGTAAATCAAAATCCAAACTGTCAATGAATTCCTTCCACTGACTAAAGTCGCTGAATACTACATCAGGATCGTTACGATTGCAGCTTACACATGCAATTGCACAATTACTGGTAATATCAATTTCCAACTTAATTGTGTTTTCAACCCAATTCATTATTTGCCTCCGATGTAATCCTCACAATCACCTTCTCTAACAATATCACTTGTTAAACAATGAATACCGCCATCCCAGAAATACTGGTGACGGAAACGCCACACAATAGGCTCAATGCCATGTGCTTCCATTTCTGCAAATGCAGCTTCGTTACGTCCTGTACAAATTACAGTTTTTTCATCTAATGATAATACGTTAACATCAAACACACTTTCGTCTGCATAGCCTACCCAATGTGATAACCACTTCTCAACATACTCTTTGTAGAATCTACGCTTACGTGTCTGTTGGAAGTCCATTGGCATATCAAAGTCATCATCAACTTCAATAATAGTCCAATCTTTCATTTCTTCTGGTACCCATTTAGCATTCCAAGTCATTAGTACGCCAGGCTTTAGCAATGCAATTTTTCCGTCGAGGTGTCCACCAACATTTACATCTAAAAATTCTGTATCTGGATAACGTTGTTTAATTTCACGCTTCATCCATTCTTTGCCAAGGTTTGTACCTTTGCCTTTTTTTCTATCTTCTTCATGTGTAGCACTAAACAAGATGTGCTTTCCACATTTAATCATATTTGCTGCATGATACAATACACGCTTCTGTTCTGCAAATTCTCTATACCCATCGCCAGTTTTGACCATAACACCTGGCATACTTACCCAATTGGCACCTTGTTCAAACCATTCTGCAACTGAATCATAATATGCAAGGTTCTCAAAGTATCTATTATCTCCGCCTGTAAAGCATTCAAAGATTGTATCTCCGTAAGGCATTAGTGTATCACGTGGCATAAGTGGATGGTTTGGAAAGCCACAGCTCATCCAAGGTAATTGTATTTGTTCTTCGCCTGTAATTGTAAAAATATTTTTAGGACGTACTACTTCGATACCTCGAGCTTCTAATAGCTTGGCTAGTTCTTCGATATCTTCTGCTGTCTCTGTTAGGATTTGACGCATCACTTCTCGTGTTTCTTCGTCTTTGTGCCAGTCAAATGTCTCTGGCGGGAAAGGTGCGCCCAGCACTACTTTCTTTAATGGTTGGAACTCACTCCAAACGTTTACTGATTTCATTGAAATTTTCCTCTACTTTCTGTAGCTAAATATATTTATACAAATTAACAAGTGTGTTAATGATTCCAGGAGAAATAAATGACCCGTATAGCTTATGATAGTATAGCAAAGGATGACTTTAATGTCAAGGTATTCTATGCAAATGATATTAGTGATATAGCAGATAAAGATGAATTATATGAAGCATTTGAAAGTGGTTGGCCAGTTGTAATTAAAGGGCTTACTATTCCAGGATTAGACTATGAGTATTATGATGATTTAGACGATTGGATTATTGAAGGCAACAAATGGATTATGCCTTGGTATAACTCACATATTAAAAAACGTGACCGTTTACGTGATGAACGTAATTGGAGTGAAGAACAAATAGACAAATTTCATAAAAAACATAAACAATCAAATGCTGGATGGGAAGAACTATTTGATACTATGTTCCCTCGTTATACTACTACTGCAAAAATGCTAAGTCATCGTTACAATATGTTAGTGGAGAACAAACTACATTTAGACGAATTAGATGAGGATCACACAGGACACGAACAACAAATTCGTATGTTTGTACAACTGGATAAAAAGAGACCACGTGTACTAACGTTTGGTCCTGATATTCCACAACTGTATGCAAAGTATAAAGATGAGTTTAATTTGGATGAATTGGATACAAACAATATACATAAGTTTATTACTGAAATGAGAAATCGTTGTGTATGGAACGATCAAAAATGGGATCAGTTTCATCATCCGCTACATTATATTACATTTGACCCTGGCGATATATGGTTCTTTAATGCACAATGGATAACGCACCAAATTATATTTGGAAGTAAGTTACAGTGTTATGAAGCTGATATTAAAAATGAAAGTTTGCTAGATCCAAGCAAGTGTATGGCTGAACGTATTAAAACTCTTTAACGTCTACCAATAATCATGAAGCGATTGTACAACTCTGTCTTGAGTGTACCTGCATACAACACCCGTTTAAATTTATACTTTTCCAATGCTTCATCTATGTTGTGAACGCAATTTGTATGCTGTGGGTTATCAAAGTAATCATTTGTTTGTAGTGCAATGATAGGCGTTAGTCTAGGGTTATCTACGAACTTCTCAGGTACATTGTAAAACCAATCATCCTTCATATGCTCGCAACTTGTATTGATAATTAAATCAGGATCAATTCTATCTCTAACGGTGGGTGCATTACGTTGCGGCATACTTAAATTAAATGCGCCCCCATTGTGATACTGTAATTCGTTAACATTTGCGGTGCCAGTTTTAAAGCGCCAATTATCAGCAACTTCGTCTTTATTAAATGCTTCGCTAATACCCACTACTTTGGGATCAAGTTCAATGTTACGTATCTTGATTACATTGTCAAAATTTAAGAATAGGAAATAAGCAATAGTAGCATACCAGCCACCATACAATGCAATCTGCGTAGGCTCTATGTTGAGTTTATTAAGTTCACTGATAAGCCAGAACTTGCTTTTCATCTGTCCACGACTAAAGTGATCATCTAAGTTTGCTTTTGCTCCCCAGTTTGTACTCCATTCATTTAAACGTTTAATAAATTCATCATCAAATGAGTGACTGATGTAATTTAGCATTCTACTGCTGGTTACTGGTTCCCCGTCCCCCAACAATTTATTCATAATAAGACTAACAAACATTCCATCACTAAGCTCAGCATCTCCACGATACAATTCTCTAACCATAAGATCGCGAACAGCATGTACGTCTCCGTACAATACTGCTCTCTTAATTGTATGAAATAACTCTGACTGATCTGGGTTTAGAACTTTAAAATATTCTTCAAGTCCATGCATCCACAATAATTCGTCTTGAGTGTGATCTACCATAATACCTTGGCCGCTCATTATAGGTCCTTTTTAATTCTTTCAAATTCTGGTGCTACGCTCATGATATCATGTCCACGGTGTTTGTCGTAGTTTTCTGTTACTGCTACATATTGGCGCATACGGCGTTCATCGTATGCATGTTCACTATCTTCACCAAACTGTACCATTTCCATTAGTGGGTCTTCGTAATCTTCAAAATGTTCACTGTCCTTGATCTCTTCCAAGAACTCTAGCACTTGTGCTTTTTGTTCATCACGCAACCATTGTGGACTCATTGCCATACTATAGTAGTGAGGCTCAATAAGTTGGTTTGTACTCATGCCAATCCCTTTGTCCTTAGTACACTGATACTCGTGTAAGAAGCGCCAGAACGGTACGATGTGTAATGCATTACTTACTTGGTTAACTGTAGTGATACGGACTTTGATGGGCTTTCCTGCTGGTGTATTTGCAAACTCTACTAGCTTGTCAAAGTTTTTCCACACGCTATCCCAATTGCTTGGAGGACGCAAATAGTCATTCATTGCACCCATGCCTTCAAGGCTACAATTAACAATAACCTTTTTAAACTGTCCTAATTGCTTTAACCAACGATCCTGCATATTAGTAATATTTGTATAGAAGCTAAGTTCTATGTTCTTAGCATAACCTAACTCACATGCAATATCAAGTAATTTAAACATGTCAGGACTAACTGTTGGTTCGCCACCAATCATCTTGATCTTTTGTGCGTAAGGCAACATTTGCTCAAAGCTCTCCCAGTCAATACCAGGTTGTAATAATGCTTCTTTTTTAGTTTTTAAATTATCATGACGCCATTCGTCATTGTCAGGTAATCCTAGTCCAGTGTCAATCATTGCACGGCGTTCAACACTAACCAAGTGACTTGCATCTTTGTTACACATTTGACATTGTAAGTTACACAAATTTCCTAAACGGAAATCAAACTGTAGTGGCTGATCTACTTCCCAGTTATTTTCTCTACTCTTTGCAACGATCTCTTCAATTTGATCGCCCCATACATTATTTTCCCACTGGCGTGAGCTCATAATTTCGTTACGCTCTAAATGGTCACATTCACTACACTCTGGTACCCATTGTCCGTCTGCCATTTTTTGGCGTACATCTTTAATATAGTCGTGATTCCAAGTGCCTTCAATACCCAGTTCTTCTTGATTTACATCAGTTTTACCAACGTCTCCTGGCTCTTTAGCCATGCAACACAAGCGGTATTTGCCACCATTAAACGTACTGTATTGCACAAAAGGCAATGCACAGAAGCCTGTTCTATCGCTCTTAATATTGTTCTTATAACTAATGTAATCACTCATCTTAAAGTCCCTTCAAAATATCCACAAACAATTGAGCACCTTTGTGGCAATTTTCTTCCCATGTATTTGCTGCTTCTCCGTCAGCATTATCACTTACAAACTTATATACGTCTAATGGTACTCCATACGCTTTGCATACTGTGGCATACGCCGCGGCTTCCATATCAACTAAATCACTTTCTAACTCTGGCATTTTATCCACAAAGTTATCTCCAGTTGTAAGTGTTGGTCTATTCTCTACATCATCCAAACTAATCCACACATCATCATAAAGATCAGCTTGCCCTAATTGAAAACCCAAAGGACGGATGTCTAAATCACGTTGTGCAATTTGTGCTATTTTATGCACTCCATGACTAAACACAGGATTTAAACTTCCTGCTGTTCCATAGTTAATTATCTGTGTTGGTTTATGTTCATGTAATACTTCCATACATGCCATTGTTGCATTTATTTTTCCTATTCCAGTAAACCGTATTTGAAATTTATCAGTATCGATTTGATCTCGATACTCTTGTGGAATTTCATCAGGTAATGCGATTAAAATATATATCATTTAAATTCCTAACTCTTTATTTAAGCTATTTGATAATAACTTTTGTAATGTTGCATTACCTTCCGCTGTTAAATGACCGCATGATGCTATAAATTTATTCCTGCGGTCTAGATTATGTTCAAACTTGCGGAACTCTGCAGCCATATATCCAATGTGAAAATACTCTGGATTTAAAAATTTAGGACCATATGTTTTTTGCAATAAGCCGAATGCCTCAAGTAGCCACTGGTGATTATCGTCATCAAGTGATTTAAATCCTATTGCAGGAAAAAATAAAACCTTGTCTGCAATAGTTTCAGCAAGTACACATGTACTTATTGCCATCGCTTGCATGTGTAGTACCTGCATACGAGTGCCTAAATATCCGTCTTTATGTTTTAGTGTTGCAGGATCAAAATTTGCAGAGCCCATACTATATGTAAGATATAGTGAATCTATCTTGCCTAATTGATTTCCTTTAGATATCTTCACGAAGTCATCTAATGATTCTGTTTTGTAAAAATGACTATGTTCATCATGAAGTGGACGACCAATACTAGTAGTGTTTGGCAATCTGCCTTCAACTACTATAAAGTCAAATCTTTCGCCATCCCATGCATATTTTATGAATTGTGATAGATATGTGTACAGACCTTCATTAGAAATACCTGGCAATGCAAGAACATTTAAATCATGCTCACGATAAAGTCTACCAAACCATCTGTTCTGTGGTTCATGTACAAAATCTTCACATGAACCATACGTATGACTGGTGCCTAGGATTAATCCTCGTCGTCTTGGCTTATTCTTCATCTTCTGGTTCGTCCAACAAGTACGCCATCTCTGGGAATGTCTTGCGGAAGTCTGTACCACGTTGTTCGTCAAGTGTATTAATATATTCGCGGAACTCTGGTAAACGTCTTGTCCAATCTTCACTACGTGCAAAGTTAATCATACCACGCAAACGTTTGATGCCATAAGCAGCGTCTAACCATTTTTCTTTTGATACTTTACCTTTGTGCCAGCTAGGAACACCTAGCTCGTAATTTTCAGTCCACCATTCAATAAACTCTTCGTATTTCTTTTCAGTCTTATCTAAGAACTCTCTTGGCAATACTTTAACGTTTAAGTGTGGTGGCCAGTATACAAAGTGGTAGTTGATGCCCCCTGCACCAAACGGCCACATGTTTGTTTTATGAAATCCCTGTTCTAGTTTCCAACGTAGGAAGTCAGGGATGTAATGAATATTAAGAGCGTTAACTGCACAGGCAATTGTAATTTCTACATTGTTGCTTGTCTTTTCATCTAACAGACGGAATTGCTTTTCAGTATGTTCCCATGTACTTGGGTAACGAATATAATCGTTCATTTCGAATATACTGTCCACACTGTAATGCATGCGCACTTTCTTAAACTGCTTCCATTGCTCTAATAGGCGATCAGGTATTTCTATACAGTTTGAATTATATCTTACTTCGATCTTGTCCGCATACCCCATTTCAATTACTTTATCAAGGATTTCATAATGCTCCTCGATAACTGTCGCCTCACCGCCTGCAAAATATAGCTGACGGATATTTGGAATTTGTGAGTATAGCTGATCCCAGAACAACGGATTGTCCTTGTGCCAGTTATAGCTTGCACCAAAGGTCTTGCCTTTGTCTTCCCAAACCATAGTTTGTTTTAATGCTTTGTTTTCAATCTTTGGAAATACTTTATTCCAATCTTTTACCCAACCTGTTGAGTCGTGTGGACTACACATAACGCAACCAAGCTGACATTTTGTACCCATACGAATATCAATATATGCTAGTTTAGCATCTGTTGAACCATCTTCATATGTTTCTGCTACTAGCTGATGAGGGTCAATGCCATCACGCATCCAGTATTCAGTCTCCCACTGTCGCTTACTACGGTGTCCTGCAGCTTCTTCTTTATAACATTTTAAGCAACTTGCTGGCTTTTCGCCTGCCATCATTTGCTGACGTACACCACGCATATAACTATTGTTCCATGCACTGTGTAAATCACTTGTGTTTAAGTTAGCTGGTTTACCATCGTCTGTTTTAACAATACCAACACGGCCACCATGCTCTTTGTCGTTTGTTGCTCCAACGCTTGATGCGTTAGCAGTACAACATACACGCATACTCCCATCTGGTCTTGTACTTAAATGTATCCAAGGTAGTATACAAAAAGTATCTGACGGGAACTCAGGGGTTTCTTCCATTTAAATTTCCTTTATTTTTATGAGTATGTTGTGTCTACGGAATTTTACAGGTAGCTACAAAAACATCACTCCATCGTTGTTCTATGTATTTAGCTTTGCTTGTAGATACCCCTTGAACGTCACGGAAGGAAGTGCTAGGATTAATAATCTCCCACTTCATGTTTTTGCGCATTGCAAAGTCAGTCATGTTGGCACTTTCATGCCATAACAATTCCCACATTCTATTGTAATCTTTATATCCTGGACGATAATCAGGATAATGACTTTCATCAAAGCTCATAACTTCACTCCACCATGCGAACGACTTCTGTGGTTCGCGATAGCATAGTGTAATATAATCACCACTAAAGTGATTGTAAATATAATCCAAGTTAAAATGTCGTGCAAAAAAGTGGCTTTTAATAATACGGTAGCCTTCACCAGAAAATACTGTGTCTATGTCGTCTATTAATTTATGTGGCTTAAAGTAGTTAAAGTCTACCCAGTCCTCACCACTTCCCATTCCGGGTCCCCAGTAGCTTCCACGGTGTCCGTTATTATTGTCGCCAGGTGTTACTGGCCTGTGAAACTGCGTTCTAGCAGGCGTTTCATCAGTTCGATCGCAAGGAAGGATCTGGCGCATTACAATGTCAACTCCTGACCATTTACTGCCAGGAATACCACAAAACCAGATCCTTTTATTATTATCTTTAGTCATCGTTACTCTTGAAGTGAGAGCTAAGAACACTTCTAATTTCGCCAGTTACATGTGTTTTAATCTTTTCATAGTCTAGACTAATATGTACATCATGCACTTCTTCTTGGCTAATGTGATGAAGTAAAGACGCCGCCTCTTCGAGATCGCGAACTTCAATTGTCTCACCACTGTGTAGAATAATCTTAACCAACATGATGAACTCTGCAGGCACGTTGTGTACGTCGACTTCATCAAAGATACGATCAAAAGATCGATCCTTACGTTCTACTGGCATTATGCTGCTGGCTCCGCTGTCTTAGTAGCTGCCTTTGGTGGGCGGCCACGTTTTGGTTTTAGTTCAGGAGCAATTTCATAAGCTTCCTCACGTAAC
>Ga0206131_10006500_pt1 | contig 11941 bp, 3 predicted proteins | sample Helgoland_Spring_FD_148636 | JGI IMG/M metagenome (GOLD analysis project Ga0206131, IMG submission 148636) | Pelagic subsurface seawater microbial communities from Kabeltonne, Helgoland, North Sea - Helgoland_Spring_Bloom_20160517_1 | ecosystem: Environmental > Aquatic > Marine > Epipelagic ... | reverse complement strand
ATGAAACTGTAATACTTTGTTTGTGTTATCACCTAGGAAGCCGGGTCTGTTGGTATCGCCTACACCCCAAAGAACATAATGATTGGAAGCAAGTTCGATGTTTCCTGTACTTGCGATGCGCATTTGTATTCTAGCGGTTGATCCATCGTGTTGTTGGAAGTTCCAGTTTTCATATACACCATTACCTCTTGTTTGATAATATACATCACCAACGTCAGCTTGATAAAACAAGTGACCCATTAATTCAGTTGTACTATAAGTGTCATTACCTATAGTAAGTGCCCATGGTCCTTGATCATCAGCTTTAATAACAACAAGTGGACTAGATGATCCATTGTCTTCTACTAATAATCTATTAGTAGTTGTTGTGCCATTTGTGGTATGTCCTGTAGCAAAGGTAGTTCCATTACTATCAATTGAAAACTTTTCGACTCCATTATAGTAAAACTCCATGCCGCCGGTGCCATCATAAAAGTTGATACCGTTATTCTGTTGATTGTTACCAAAAAAGTAATCGCCACCACTAATATTCGTTAAAACCATAGCATCACTATCACCAACAAACTTGGCAATAACTGCTCCGCTACCTGGTAAACTACTAGCACCTGCACCACCACTATTAGTAAATGTTACTGTAGGTGTAGCTGATGTACTATTTGTAAAACTACTGTCTGCGTCTGAGGTTAAAAAGCCATTCTTGGCTATAAATCTTTTATCGTTGGCCATTATGCTTCTCCCTCTAGTCTATCTAAACGTTGTTTCATTTCCATGTTTTGTTCCGTTAACTCTTTAATGGCTTCAATTAGCAGTGGTACCATTTTTTCGTACTTGACTGTTTTGTAGTCTCTAACTTCATCTTGAGGTATATTTTCATTTACTAATGCTGTTGTAACAACTTCGGGCAATACTGCCGCTACTTCGTCAGCGTTAACACCAACTTGCATACGGTCATTTCTATATCCAATTTCTTTTGCTAGTTCATTTTCTGTAAAATAATATCCGCCTAAGCTATTGACTTTGTCTAAAGCACCTGTTATATTACCATGAAAGTCTTTAAGTCTAGGATCTGAGAAGTAAGCAACAACATCACCTGAACTGTGTACGTCACCTTCAAACAAGAAGTCTGAGATTGGCTGATCTCCGCCAAATACCATTTGTTCGTTTGATCCAGCAACCACACTACTGTCTGAGTGTTTGTACTTAATGAAACCGTTTTGGCTTTGCGCTGGTATGTTATCTGAGAAATAAATTATAGCACCGTTAGTTGGATTGTTAGTTGCACTAAGTATTTTTACACCGTCATTACTCTGAAAATGTGCTGTTCCATATACATGGAGTGTTGCAGCAGGGGCATCGGTGCCAATCCCAACCCTACCTGTATCAGCCTTAATTACAAGTCGGTTAGTATAAGTGTCACTATTTGCACTTGTGCCAGCAGTCTGTTGTCCACTTGCAATCTCAAACCCAGCATCAACTACTTCTTGTGTGGCAATTCTCCAATTATAATGAGTTGCACTAGCTGTAGCAAAGTGGTATTCTGGACTTCCGTCAATTTGAGTAACATTACCTCTAACATCTAATTTATTTGTTGGATTAGTTGTACCAATACCTACTGTTGGACTCGCTCCGTTCATACCAAGGAACGTTGTGCCTGTTCTACTAACACCAGCAAATACTTGGTTAGCTGACGCCCCTTGCCCTCTGAATAAGAAAGCACCATCTCCGCCATACGTTGCACTTCCGTCATATTCAATTGCAAAGTTGGCACTAGAACCAGTTGAAGTTACCGCAGTTTCCCAGAACTCAATTCTATGTTGCGCTGCAAGATTTGATGTAATTGCACCAAATGCAAATCTATTATTATCCCCATATATATGAGCATCTGTTCCGACTACAGCGTTTGTATTAACTCCCACTGATGTTGAATTTATTATTGCTCTACCACTAGTAACTAATTCTGTACCGGCTACTCTATATCCAAAATATGAATCAACTCCAGTATCATCTATAATTCTAAATTGTAGCCTACCTCCCAAACTTTGTGATCCACCAGTATCTTCTGGCTCAATAAAATCAAGTCCTTCAGGAGTTGCAATAATTGCCATATCTGCATCAGAAATACTTCCGTCAATACTGCCATTAAAGTGTATAGCTGGGTTGGTACCATTTAATCTTATTACTCCACTATTTGGTACCAATAACTCATTAGACCCACTTAAATATGCGCTATCTTCATTTCCAGCATGCTGTGTAATTTGAAAGTTTTTAATTTTTACGTAAGTAAGTGAGCTTGCTGCTTCGTAAATAGCAAACCCAATTCTTCCACGTAAATTAGTTCTTGACTGTGTAAATGAATGTTCTAATACATCATCTACCCATATTTGATAGTAACCATTACGCACTTTAATCATAATATTTCTAATGGTTCCATCAAAGAAATTAGGAACACTTACGCCCACCAAACTAGAAACTGTGGACCCAGCACTATCAAGTCTAATTTGGTTTAGTGAACTATTACTAAAATTTTGTCTAAACACTATATAATCAAAATTATTGACAGTATTCGTTCCATCACTACCCATGGCAATTGCCAAGTGTCTGTAATCACCCGTGCCAGTTCCTTCTAATCTAAAACTTACATCAAAGTTTTTACCAACCTCTTCGGGATATAATGTAAAATAACTGTATCCAGCACCAGCAGCTTCTTTTTTAATATAAACTTCACTATCCCACGAATCTTTAATTTGTACAATATTATGGGTGTTGTCAACACTATACCAACTACTGTCACTGTGATCAGTAGTATTATTAACTTTAAAGTGGTTGTGAAAAGTTCTAATGTCTCCATCAGGTTCTAATACAAGTGCATCTACTCCAGCACCGTCTCCCCCAATTTGGGCCGCTGTATTTGTTTCTTGTCTTCTAAAATATAAGCTATCAGGATAATTGACTTCAGTTGTAGGTGCATGGTGTATTGTCCAGTGTTTATTAGTTCCACTAGTTGGCACGTTTGTTAATGTTATGTTAGACGCCCAATCGCCTGAATTTTCTCCTAGAATTTGTAGTTGTGCTTCAGTGGCTTCGACAACCATAGAGGCATTACTAGATATTGCTTTGTTACTCAATACATTTTGTTGAACATGAAGTGTAGCACTTGGATTTGTTATATTAATACCAATACTTCCACCAGTTGTAATATTAAGTATTTCACTAGAAGAGTTAGCGCCATCAAATCCACTACTAGGACTATTGTAATAACCTAGTGAATATGTACTACTTCCCGTTGTAGCGTGTGCGTGGTGTATCCAATGTCGATCTTCATTTGATAATAAAAGAGAAGCACCATTACTACCATCATCTCCTGCCATAATTTGTAATCTAGCATCAAGCCCCTCTACTTTTATGTGGGCGCTATTATCCCAGTGTGGCGTTCCACTAGTAGAAGCCCAAACATGCAAATGTTCTTGAGGATTATCTGTACCGATACCAACGTTGCCAGCCTTATGCGTCATGGTATTAATACCATCTGTATAGAATTTTAATGTGCTGGTAGTACTTGCTCCATAACCGCCTCTTATATATGAATGATATTGATTACCAGGAGAGCCAAACATTAAATGTCCAGCACTTGCATTTGGTGTAAGTAATGAAATACCTACATCGGTACTGTTTTCAACAACTAAAGCATTATCTGCATAATTTGTTATAGTACCTGCACTCGCTTTAAATACATGAAGATTTGTATCTGGGCTTGTTGTACCAATACCAACGTTTTGGTCTTCGTCAATAGTCATTGCAACAGCATTGGTGCCCTGACCATTTTTTCTAGTACCAAATTTTAGTCCACTACTATAATCACTAGTGCTTGCATTTACTTTATATCCCTTGATGAAAGGACTACTGCCTAAATGTCCATCAGTACCATTCCAGTCAAAAGAGAAATTAATAGACCCACCAACATCTGCGGCTGTTGGTCTATTATCATATAAAACCAATGTAGAGCTAGATGTATCTTGACCACCAGTACCATCTACTGTTAACGCTGCACCAGGATTAAACGTACTACCAACACTCAGAGTACCATTTTCGCTAACAAACATATAAGTAGATGCTGCATTAGATGCTGACGTACCACGATATTGGAATGACAACCCTGAAGAAGCATTTACTAAAAAATCCCAAACTGAATTTGATCCATCACTGTCTTCCATTCTAAAAACAGTATCAGTGCCACTTGACTTAATATGTATTCCTGCAGTTGTAGTTGGTGTATTGACAATATTACTGTTACCAACTATTAAATTATTAATTCTACCGTTGCCGTTTACATGCAATTTATTATATGGATTATTTGTGCCAATACCAACATTGCCATTTGTGTGAACACGCATGTGTTCACTTGCTCCTACACGGAAAACAGTACCGTATCCAGACACGGCGCCCAAGTACAAATCTGTACCACTACTGACAATTTCGTTATCGTCAATACCAATTCCCACTGCTGAACTACCTACTAGTAAACTTGCATTTCCTACATTGACGCCAGCCATAGTAGACCCATCGCCACGCACTCTTGCATTGCCGTTAACATCAAACAGCGTTCCAGCACTGGTTGTGCCTATGCCAACAAAACCAGAACTACGCACAACGCTTAGTGCAACTGTCCCTGTATTACTATTGTCATGACTTCTCAATAGTAAGTTATTAGTATTATTTCCATCACCAGTTAAACTAAATCCATATGTCATTGAACCAGCAGAGCTTTGTTCTGCAAGTTCTAGTCTAGAAACATGATTGCCAAAACTACCATCACTACCAATTTTTAATGTGGTAGATCCAGCATTTACTGGTTCGTCTTGTATGTGTAAATTTGCTTGTGGGGTAAAATTAGTAGACCCAATAGATGAATTACCTAAACTCGTAAAGCCATTTTTCGTTATAAATCTTTTATCGTTTGCCACGGTTCACTCTCCCCTATAGCGGCTATTATTTTAGTTGCGTTGCGGCAACATTGTATGTAGTACTATTTGTACTAGCTGATGTAGCTAGCAGTCTCATATTTCCTCCACTAATGTCAACATCAAACGATGCAAGTATTCCACTAGTATATACAACACCATATTCTGTCGCTACGGCTGTACTTCCATTATGTGTTAATAGCAATTCTGACAATTGTGTTTCAGATGTAACATTATCTTTAATACTTACTACTACTTTTGAAGATGACCAACCACTGGTTCCAGTTGTTTCAATTACTGTTTGTGTTACACTAGTTGTGGTTACAGTATTTTGATCAAGAAGTATACTACCAGCAGTGTTGCCATATACAAAGCTACCCCTAACATCTAATTTAGCACTTGGATTAGTTGTACCAATACCAACATTGCCACCACTAGTAATGCCCACTTTGCAAAAGCTGTCGCCAAATGAGGCACCATAACTTATTGCAAAGTCTGCATCTTGATTTAATCCAGTAAACCATTTGTCTGTTCCAGTATCAGAAGTTTTGTACGCTACTGCCGCTTCACCAGCAGTGGCATTTACTGCTTCGATTAAAATTCCGCCATTAGCACCACCATCACCAGCTATATTATGCCGAATGTGTAGTCTATAATCAGGAGATGCAACTCCGATACCAACACGATTGTTTGTTGCGTCAACAACTAGTGTAGTTGTATCAACAACTAAACTTTCAAAATCAGCTGCGGCTGCACTAATTGGTGCTAAATTAAAACTGGCATGGGCTGTATTAATGTATGCACTTGCATCAGGCTCAGGAGTATAACTGTCAAAGAATTTAAATTTGTTGTCGGTTGTGTCACGAAAAAGACCAGCGTGTGCATATGTTCCATTATTGTAGCCGCCAGCAAACCCTAAATCTGGATTTGAATTAGATTTGGCTGAAGCAGTTCCACCTGAAACAAATGCACTTGATGTGCTTCCACCTATACTAAAAGTTGTTGCAGTAGCTGCTGTAACAGTACCATTTGTTACATTGTAGCCTGATGGATTCATTCCTGTAATTGTTACAGTCCAGCCAACTTGATAATTATTAGTTGCTGTATAAGTTTGTGCTGAACCGTCACCACTTGCATCTGTAATAGTTGCCGTAACTGCATTATTTAAATAAATTAAATTATCACTAACTGCTAGTTCACTAGCAGTAACGGTAACTGTTTCACCGTTAACTGTAAAGTCTCCTTCAACAGTTAAATCTCCAGTAAAAATACCAGTGTGACCGTATGTAACGTCAAAATCAACGTCATCAACAGTAATAGTATTTGCCATTTGTGATAATTCAAATGATTTTGTTGTCATGATAAATCCTTAATTGTTACAACTATTTATCGAACAATTAAGGATTTATATTATGCTTGTGATTCTGACCAAGATATTTTTCCGTTAACAATAAACGGATTGGATTGAGTAATACCTGTCGTACTTTGTGGCTGAACTGCCAATGTTAGCAAGTCAGGACCAGCTGGGAAAATACCATCACCACCAAGTATACTATTACCAATTTCCAATAGATCAGTTAAGTCAACCACAGTAGAACCAGTACTAGCTTTGGCACTATAAATTGCTGTACCATTAAGCAATGTATCTCCAGAACTATGTTTAATTACTTCACTCAAACTAGGAGATTGTGCATTTTCATATAAAATAGTACTTGGTAATGAATTTTGTAGTAGGAAAAATTCGATGTCTGTATTAGCAGTAATCGAAGCCTGTCTTAAACGCAATTGCATACGGTTAATAATTTCACGTTCACCAAGTGCACCAGTTAAGCCACTGTCAACACTAGGTGCTAGTCGCACACTAATAAGTGGAATTGGTCTTGATAAGTCAACTGCGGAAGTTTCACCAACAACAAACGAACTTGCCGCTATGGCGTTATATAGTGATCCACCAGTTGGATCTGCACTTGTAGCTGGCCAACTAGTGTATATAATACTGCTAGCGCCAGCAATTTTAACTTGTGTTACATATGTTCCACTAACTAAATCGTTACCTGCACTTTGTGCAATAGTTGAACCAACAGCGGTTGCTGTAGCATCTGATTCACTAACTTGTATAGCATAAACATAAACACGAGTACCATTTAGTGTAATTTGTTCAAAAGTACTTGTAGCAGTACTTGATAATGTTCTACTAGCACCGTTAGTAAATGCAAACGGTTTAGATTGACCAGTAAATTGGTATGCTCTATCATCATCAAATGTACCATCCATAATAATACTAGTACCAAAGTGGAATAGTGTTGGTGCTGTAGTTGCTGCTGGACCGTTTTTAATTTCATACCTAGCAGGCAAGTTTCCTGAACGGAAATATGATTCATCTAATACGTTGTTGTGCCTATATTCATGGAAATACCTAATATGACCAACCCGATCTTTAAACCCATAACGAATTTTACCAGCACCATACCAACTATAATCCATGTATGCCATTTGAATTTTTGTTATATCTAGAATATAACCAGTAAATCCAGTACCGTCGGCTTTATCCATATTCCATTTGTCTTGTGGAGTTCTTGTATCAATAGTTTTGGTACACTTAACGTTTTCTGCATCAATTCCTCGATAAGCAGGCTGTACAACCATTCTAATATCCGAGCTAACTTCAGTGATAAGATAACTTTGACCTCGAATTACTATGTTGTCTCCAGCATTTAATTGAGTTGTGAATGAACTGTTAACTCCGTTTACAATTTGACTATTTCGTTGGATACTTACGAACCCAGCTATCTGCGTTGTACTACTTCTTCTAACCGCATATAATTTTTGTCCATCAAATTCAAAGAAGAACCCGTTTTGATCATCAAACATTCCGCCTCGTACAAAGCTATCTGTCCATTCATCACGCACATATGATGGGAACCCACTTGCTTTAACTTCACCTGGAGCTCCAGCCATTGTGTATGTAAAAGTAAACGGATCAGGCACACTTACTACTGGAAACGATCCATTATAATAATTTGTGCCAGTATTTACAACAGCACCACGAATTGTTATAGAATCACCTACTTTAAGGTTATGTTGTTCTTGAGTTTTAACTGTTGCAGTTGTGCCACTCGCTTTGATTAATTCTCTAACAATTCTTGGAGGGTTGAAGTTTATCGCAAAACTTGTTTGTAAACCTTTACCTGATTGATAACGGAAATACTTACGAGTTTGTCTAGAAATTTTACTATTTGGACTTGTGCCTGCGGTAATATCAACTCCACCATCAAATGGTTTGTGTAAGCTAAATCCATCTGGACGCAGTGATATCTGTGTAGCATAATAATAGTCAGTACCACTAATTGAACTAGGTGCGTCTTCAAATATAGTCATGTTTTCTTGTGTTGTAACAGTATCAACGGTTAATTCTGTTACAAACACACCTGTGTTAATATAAATTTTATCAAACTTTTTAAATGTTGCTAAAAAGTTTGTTCCACTTCCTACAACATTTTTATTACCAGATGTCATACTAAGTGTACCAGTACCTGCAATATTTTTAATCACGTTACTTGCTGTAAAAGTATGCGTTCCAGTTTGACCTGTAATATCAATTGGAAGGTTTCCTAATGCGTCTGCAGCACTTGTTGCTATTTTAAAAGTATCTGCACCAGTAACAATAGCAAATGTATCAGTAACACCAGCAGGGAGGATACTTGTGTTTCCACCATCGTTATATGCAACTTTTTCACCAGTAACTAAATTGTGTTGTGAAGAAGTAGTAATTGTATTACTAGCATTATTGACATCAGTATTTGTAAATTGATATGTTCTTGTTGGAATTTGGAAATCACTAGTCATAGTAAATGTATTTGGTGACGGAACACTTGTCATGTTAAACACACCATCATAAGCACCAACTAGGTTGGTAACTTCAAATTCATGTCCGCCTGAACCAGTACCAGTTAACAATAATCCCGATGATGAACCACTGTATGTGATCCTTAACCCCCACCATGGGCCACCACCTGGTCCATAATTAACCGCTGCTTGTGGATTAACTGTAATATTAAATCCTCTATTTCCATTTCCGTCAGTAATCAATACGTTACTAAGATCTTTAAATGTTAATGTTGTACTATCAGTATATGTAGCACTATCACCAATGTCGTCTGACTGACCAATTCTGTAAGAATCGCCATCATCAAAACTAACAGTTACATATTCACTAGATGCACTGAAGTCTCCTCTGAATTCAACTCGATCAATTTGTGCAGTACCTGGAACAAACCCAAATGCTGCTTCTAAGTCAATAAAATCAGTTATTGTTGAATTGTTACTTCGTGCTGTAACTACTTGAGCTGATGCACTTGCTCCTACAATTCCATTGCCAACTTTTACTCTACTATCATCAATTCTTGTTAATACTACACTTTGGTTATTTGTTAGTGGTGGTATTGCAGTACCTGATGTATTATTATATACTGCATTACTATCAGCAGTAATTTTGTGGTTACTAATATAAACAGTATTGAATGAGACGTTTGTCTTTGTATACGACATTGTGAAATCTGTAGGTACTCTGGCAATATCGTCAGTATTTGGACTCAATTCAGTAGTAATTCTAATAACGTCTTGGTTAACAACACTAGCAGTTGCAGTAAATGTTTGCGCCATATTGGTTATAGCACCATTACTGCTGCCAAAGCCAAATCTATCTCCAGCACTGTATCTGGTACTATCAACTGTTATAGTTACTACTTGTGTACCATCGATGCCATGATCTTGTAAATATATTGTATTTCTATCACTAGTTAATGGGTTGGCAAATATATAAAATATTTCACTTGCTGTTCCATAATTAGCTGATGCATCAGTTACATTAATTGAAAATTGCCCTGTACCATTTTGTCCAGACTCTACAGTAACAATGTTATTATATTTTACACCAAGAGTTCCATAACGTCCGTTGTTTCGTTGATTTATTAAGTATGTAAAGTCTTCACCAGTAGCAGTATACGATCCACTTGTTCGTCCTTGAAATCCAATTACTGCTGATGGTTGAGATGCGCCAAGACCATATTGTGCATCTGCTAAGTCGCCGCCACTAAATTTTTTCTCATCTTCAGTGAAACTACCTGCTGGTGTATTGTTGATTAAGTTCAATACAAATCTATATCTATCTGATCCGTTAGGTGATGTAAATCCACCAACACTGCCGTTAGCTTGAACTGTTACTGGAAGGAATGTTCTACCGCCTGATGTTGTTAAGAAACTACTAACATCTAGATTATTAAAAGAAGGAGTGGCGCCGTTTGTTTGTGCTGTAGCAAGCAAACTCCAACTTTGGTTACCCGGACCATAAATTCTTTGTGTAATGCCAGCAATTGTAAATTCCAACCACTCACTTGTACTGTTAATATCACCACCAGCAAGAATATCTTGAATTGTTACTGCTGTTGGATTACCACCAAGTGCAGTCGTAACATCAACATTAAAGCTAACTACACTAGTTAAACTACTTTGATAAGCTGATGTTTGTCCTACTGAGCTAGATTCGTTTGCTTTATAAAATTCTGTTTGCCTTGTTGTACCGTTAGTTGATTCTACTTTATAAACTAACCCAAGTCTTGCTAATCCATAGGTGTTGCTAAGAGTTGTTAAATTTGCTGGACTTGTTAAAGCATCGTTTGTACTTAATTTTATAGTATTATCATCAATTACGTCTACAAAGAATACTTCTCCATCATTAATACCACCGTCATTAAATCCTTGGTATGGAGTATTATACAATAAACAATACCCATCTCTAAGTCCGTGATTATTCCAAGTTACTGTGTCATTTGTAGTATCCCATTCACTTGTATCAATATATTTTGTATATGTAGATTCCCAGTCATAAGTTGTTACAGGACGGTCAGCATATGTGCCTCTGCCTGTATTACTAGTTTGATCTATTGTATCACTAATACTAAATGAATCTGTTGTATCTACAAAAGGTCTTCCATCTGGAGCAGTTAGTGTACTATCTGCAATTTCTAAAATACGTGGACCAACAGTGTTACGTAAATAAACTTTTGTATTTTCTGTTAAGCCATGCGTTTCTTTGGTTGTAACTGTAATTGTACTACTTGGTGTTGCACCGTTTGTTTGTGCTCCGTCAGCTGTACTAACTGGAAGTGTTGATCCTTCAAAGAATTTTCCAGGAACAATAGTTGTATAACTACCACTAATATCACCACTAAAATTAGCAATAACATCAAGTTCAAAGAAAAATGTTAATGTATCAGGAACACTGGTAACAATAAAGAAGCCTTCAGCTTGATATTGACTTAACCCTTGCACACTAATTGGATCACCAATTGTAAGTCCATGGGCTAGCGCAGTTGTAACTTTAATATTTTTACTTCCGTTAATTGCTTCAACTTTACTAATACGATCTACTGGAGTATCACCAGTGTTACTATAAATTGTTGGAATATTATTAACAGTTTGGGTTGTTTCCCATTTAGTAGCTTGCAATCCATATTCAAAGTCAGTATCGATCAAGTTTTCAGGATTACTAACACGTAATTTACCAACAGGATCTAGCATATCCTCTGCTGGTGTAATTTCAGTATAATCTTGGTCAATGAATATTTGTAAAACATCTGTGTCATTCATTGATGTAGTGTCGTATACCAACGAAAATGCAGTTTCATCATCATCTACATCATAAAATTTTCCTGCAAACCCCAAAGTTGGGTCCGCAAAGTTATATATAATTGTGTTACTAGTAATGTTAGTAATAATCAAAAATTTCTCTGGAGCATAGTTTCCAGATATATATACAACTTGCTCGCTTGCGTCAAATCTATAATTTCCTACTAAAAGTTTTTTTGCCATGTTATCTTTATCCTAATGCTATCGCATATGCTATTGCTGTTGAATCGCTAAGTCCACTACCACCGCCTGCTAGCGTACCATTAATAGTACCTGATACAGTTAAGTCTCCATCT